>Ga0126338_10003453_pt1 | contig 11096 bp, 8 predicted proteins | sample OrbCmetagenome_2_FD_92529 | JGI IMG/M metagenome (GOLD analysis project Ga0126338, IMG submission 92529) | Coral microbial communities from Petempiche,Puerto Morelos, Mexico - Orbicella C C metagenome | ecosystem: Host-associated > Invertebrates > Cnidaria > Coral | place: Petempiche,Puerto...
GATTTTTTGATACTTTAATAAGAAATAATATGTGGATATTTTTCAAAGGAAAAAAAAAATGAAAATTTAATTTTTTTTTTTTTTTTTATTTTTTTGAAAATGCTGGCCTTTACTGTACGTTTAGATCACTGTTATAAGCGTAAAAAGGCAACTTGAAAACAACAAACAAATTAAAACTTCGACAAAGAGAACAAGAAGGACCCATAAAGAGTGTAGCACGTGTTATTCCAAATAAGTTGTCTGAGAGGTTGTTTTACAACCTTTGACCAGTCTGTTGAATTTAATCGCTGCCTTATGGCAGATTCGAATAGTGAATGTTTTTAAGCGTACCTGAAGCCAGCTGTTCATTGGATCTTTCAACGGAGAAACGACGTCGGTATTCCTGCTGCCGTCATTGACAACTGTCGTGAGTACCACAGGTGGTGCGTAAAATGGACTGATAAAGTTCACATTCTGTATAAAATACCATAAATATGCGTTTTGCAGTTATTCAAGGCTTTGTTGTAGGGTTGTTATAATACTACTTACTGATTAAGGCCACTAACTGCATGTAATTGTAGAACAGCAGGTAGTTCACCGGCGGACGCCGCTAGCTCAGAAAACTCTAAGAAGCCTTTTCACAGTCTAGTCTATGGTTGACAAAAGTTGGTTTGCGGAGGGCCAGTAATTACGTTATTGTGTTCTCATCTATTTGGCATGAAAGATCGACAAGGTATAGAAGACAGGGCTGCACACATACCTTGCATAAGGAATAATTGTTCTCCGCAGTTGGTACCTCGTTTTCAGAAAACACAACCTTAGATGACTCTTTAACGTCCCACGATGACGGGTAATTCTCGTACGCCATCCAGTTCTAAAACCAAAAACAAAAAGGCTAACTAACCTCAACAACGGCGATTACGCTCGATGGGCTGGTTATAGTAACTTTTTTCTGATATCTTTGAACAGACAAAACATGGTTAGTTCGGACTGGGAAATAAATAATTATGGAGAAACTTACCACCATAATATTTTGGTGAGGCCCATCAAACATCCTTGACTCTTGCAGACAAACTTCAAACTGACTTGTAGTAACACTTTCTATCCAAACACTCATGGCATCCCGCTGTTGGTTTTGAGTGCTATGTTTGACAGTTACTTGAATTTTAGGAACCGATGAAAAGGCCTAAGAAAACCAAATAAACCCATTGCGGTAAATTTGAATAACGATACATTTTCACTCAGCACTGATTTTAAATATTACAAGACATTTCGTACCTGCAGTTTATCCTTTCACTATATGTTAGGAAATTGGCATATATTAGCAGCCATTAATACAGTCGACTTACGATAACTCAAAACCTCGCTAACTCGAACCTCGCGCTAACTCGAACCAAAATCGAATTTCCCTGGTTTTCAGTCATACATTTACTATAGTTTTACTCTCGGTAATTCGAACCATCGATAACTCGAACCTCCTGCTGACTCGAAGCAACTTTCGTTTCCCTTCAGCTCACTTTCTATATAATTTTACCCTCGATAACTCGAACCATGTCTGTCAATACGTGACAAGTCAAAACAAACAACAGTGTACTGTAGTCCAAAAAACTAAATTTATTTTGAAGCAGCCGAGTGAAAAGACCTGTACAGTGCACAGTTCCTGGACTTCTCCCTGCTGCTTTCCTTCGTTTTATTTTTCACGTTACGTTACGTTCCGATTTATAAAGTAATTTAAAGAAAGACATATATTGTTTTATTTTCACTCGACTTCTCTATTCTATAATTACATTTGATTAAAATGTGCACTGCATGAATAGAAAAATAAATTCCTGGTCATTTGTTCTCAATTCCCGATAACTCGAACCTCCGATAACTCGAACCTTTTTCATTTTCCCTTGAAGGTTCAAGTTATCGGGAGTTGACTGTACACTCGATCGTACCCGTGGAAAAGCCAGCTGACTGCATTTTGTTCCAGTAGTAAATAGGCTAAAACTTTCCTCTCAGTGATAAACTCCTGATTGGGAACCTTGGAATGCAAACCAATCAATGGTGGTGTCTCCTCCAGTTCCTCGGCCACCTTGCACGAGACAGGCCCTGAAACCGCTTGTTGTCACATCTTTCACCCAAATAAAAGCAGAATCGTGTACTCCTGATGACTCGTTTCCGTGATTAACTGACGCGAATACTCGCACGGGACTCCCACTGGAAAAACGGCTGCGAAATGACACATTTTCGCACTGACTAAGACCAATTCCCATTTGTTGAAAGTCAATTTTGCCCCTCTCAACCCCTAGTAAGGAGAAAAAACAAACAAACAAACATCAGACGTTTTTGTGGCGAAAGAACGTTATCCAAAATTATTTAAAATTGTTTGATTCCCAGCTGTAGTAGACTTGAAACGTTTTTCGTTATAAAGCTCCCCTTGAAACTAGGGTTCAATCTATTGCAAGCGAGCGCCGACTGATGCGTTTAATAAAGTAATCAAAAAAAGCTATGTTACACAGCGGCTTCTATGAGTTGGAATGCCATCAGTTGTCCTACCGGAGAAGGAAGCGTGCCGCGCGTATCTTGAGCCTTAGACCAAAATACGAGATTTGCGATAGCCTACAGTATCTCAGACCTGACCCGGCATCAATATTCTATTTCAGACATCCATAATTACTGCACGTCTCAAGTCCTTGACCTCTTTTTCTCAGGAATGGTTTTGTCTGCATCAACATTTGGAAAGAGATTCGCATTTCTCAATTCATGTTGATTGGAAAAGCCAGGCAGTTTCTTCCCAACAACAAACAAATTTCCGGGTCAGAGTTTTAAGGACTAAAGCACACCGTATGTCCTGACTTCTTTAAGACCAAAATGATCAAAACCGATATCTAATCTCAGAGGAACAGACTCATTTGACCTGCTGTTTACTGATATTTGTTTTGCCAGCCGTCAGTCCTGCTAGAAGGTCACTACCCACCCCCCACCCCCCATCCCCAATTCAAATTGCATAACTATTTATCATAAAGGATGTAGCTATTATCTCGGTATGTTATCCACAATCAAGGTAACTTACCTTTAATCTTACAACATTATGAAATGTTAAGAAGACCGGATAATAAAAAAAGAGTGAAGAGTTCTCGTATCAAGTGGTCAAATGAGGTACGAAAATTAAATCGATGAGCTCGCCATAATTTCGCTCTGTAAGGGAGTCAGAGGGTAAAATGTCGGGGCCCCATTCGTAGGCTGACATTAAACAGAAACAGAATGACATGGGAGTGTTACCATGTGATAACTGGAGTTAAATAGGTTTACAGAATAAGCCATATTGTCTTAATGGCGAAATGGCAAAATAAAGGAATTTTGTCTTTAACAGGGTAAACCTAGAGGGTTTGAGAAATTCAGCCGGCAGCTGTAATAGCCGCGAGCTATATGGGCGGCAGAGCTTCTTATTTACTTTTTAATATCTAAACAACATGGTGGGAACTACATACAAAAGATCATCACATCCCTCCCCTCCTGATGAGGTGAGTTATAACAGCAAACAAAATAACAACTAAACTGAACAAAGGAACACAAACTATAAGTCAACAACAAAAGTTCCTTTGTTAGTAAATAAGCATTGTTCAACACAGAGCAAGTTATATGTCCAGCCTTTCCGGGGGCTTGCTAATCCTGCCACTCCGAGTTACATAACTGCCTGGGAGTGCGGCGGCTTGATTCTCCGGGGAAAATGAAATCGCAGCAGTTGGTTTGGTGGCAGCTTGTAACATAGTTTGTTCATCAGTGTCTGGCTCGACTTCTATGTTGCTCTGAGGGGCCAGCCGTATATGGGTTCTAGCGCGCCTCAGCTCTCTTCCAGTTGGGGTTGTCACAGCATATGATCGGGGGACTCCTGCAAGCTTTTCTCTCACTTCGGCTGGTTTCCATTTCAGTGTCGATTGATCCTGGATGCTTACTCTTTGTTCCGGTGTTAGTTTAGGGAGTTACCTTGCGGACCTGTCATGGTAGAATTTTTGCAGCTCCTGCCTCTCCTCTAGTCTGGGGGCGACTACTTTATTTAAGGCGTCTCTGGGAATTTTCCTCGGAAGGTTGTCTTGGATTGCTCGACCGAGAAGTAGTTCAGCAGGTGATCGCAGTTTGTGATCAATGGGTACGGTTCTCAGGCACAGGAGGGCCATGTCAGGGTCTCTGTGGGTGGTTTTCGCTTTGAGAAGAACAGCTTTAACTGATTTTACTTGGCTCTCAATAAAACTATTGCTACGTTGATAGTGTGGGGAGCTTGTATCAAGCTGGAAACCCAGTTCTCTTGCAAAATCTTGGAATGCTTGACCACTGTAGTGGGGCCCATTATCAGATCTTACTACCTTGGGAATCCCCTGCTCGCTGAAAATCTGTCGCAGCATTTTGACTGCTGTGTGGTTGTTTCCTTGTCCCCTTTGTATCTGCCTAACAAATAAATACTTCGAGTAATAATCAGCGACTACTAGGTACTCTGAACCCTCTAAGGTAAAGAGGTCTGTGCCAATAGTGTGCCATGCCCCTGGTGGCACCTCTGTTAGGATCAGTGGCTCTTTTTGCTGGCTCATATGTAGCTCCTAGCAAGTGCTTCCTGTCTTGGTTATTTCATCTATGTAGTTTGTATAGCTCTCTCCAGTATACGGACGTCCTAGCCCTGAGCTTTGTCTTCTCGGTTCCTTAGTGCGCTGCATGGAGCTTTGTCAAGATTTCCTTCTGTAGTACTGAGGGGGAATAATGATGCGGTGACTTTTTATGGCTCTCCCACCTTCTACAGCGAGCTCATCACGATAGGGCCAATTAGGTTTTAAGGGCACTGGGACTTGCTGGATGGTCGACGGCCTACCAGAGTGGATCATTTCCTACAGTGCATTGAGCGCTGGGTCTGACGCGGTCTGTTTTCTAATTCTGTGCAGAATGCTGTTACTGAATTGAGGGTGGATGTCGTGCACTTGGATATTCATCCAAACAGGTAAGTGTGAAACTTCTCACACACGTACACCACAGCAAGTAGTTCTTGTTCAATGTTTGCGTATCTTCTTTCCACATCAGTGAGTGCTTTGCTCGCAAAAGCAACAGGCTTGTGATCTTGTTAGAGTACTGCGCCCAGGCCTTTCCGCGAATCGTCAACTTGTAAGGTGATCTCCTTCTTTGGATCAAAGTAGGTTAGAATGACTTCACTACTAATGGAGTCCTTGATTTTGTTTTAGGCTTCTTGGTGTGCTGGGCTCCAGTCAAATTGGTGGCTTTCCTTTAGGAGCTCTCGAAGCGGGGCTGTTAGTGTGCTTAAATTTGGGATGAAGGGACCCATGTAGTTTGCCAGACCTAAGGAGGTCTGCAATTCTTGGCGGCTGGTTGGAGCTGACATTTGTTTCAGTGCTAAGATTTTGTTTGGATCCGGCTGGATCCCACTTTAGCAACAGACAACGCCATAAAATCTGATTTTCTCCTGCTTCACAAAGCATTTGTCAGGGTTCAGTTTCAGGCCTGTATCTTGGCATCGTCTTAGCATACCATGCATGTTGCGGTCATGTTCCTCACTAGTTTTTTCCAAAAACTACGATGTCGTCTACAATTCCTGCCACTCCTTCGCACCTCTCAAATGTTTGGTCAATTTTGGTCTGAAAGATGTATTGTGACATTTTCAGGTAAAAGGACATGCGGTTGAATCTGTATCTACCGAAAGGGGAGTTAAATGTGGTGAGGTAACTCGACTCCTTGTCGAGAACAACGTTCCAGTATCCGCACTTAGCATCAACAATGGAGAAAACTGTAGTTCCGGTCAATTTGGGTAGGATCTCTTCTAGAGTGGGGGTAACATGGTGTTCTCTCTGGATGGCTGCGTTGAGATCTTTGGGGTCTAGGCAGGGTCTCAAGCTCCCATTTTGTTTTCGTCGGTAGACTACACTGTTAACCCAGGATTTAGTTTCACCTTCCTCAAGTTTTTTGATGATGCCGTTCTTGGCCATATTCACGTTTGATGTCGTCTTTGAGGCTGATTGGCAAGCGTCGTTTAAGATGAATGACTGTAATATGATACTTCCCTTGAAACTTCCCGCAGCCATTAAACACTCAGGATATTGTGCAATCAGATCCTGCTTGTCTCTTATCAGGGTGGTTTCTTTGGCTTGTTCAAGAGTCTTGTCCTTTAGGCATCCATGACTGCTGGTGTGGCGATGTTGTGTCTGTATAGCACAATTGAACTGTAGCAAATTCAGGTCAGTGGAGGTTGGCAGGCCAATGATTGCGGGACCTGGGATGTTAGTGACGTAAAAGGGTGCGAGTGTGCTCTCTCTCCCGTAAGTGCAGGGTATGGTGACTATGCCATGGTGTTTAATTTGCGAGCCTCCATAGGCAGTGAGCACAACATTCGAGGACAACAGTGCATTGGGTTTGAGTTTACCATTGTGGTCTACTTGATGTGGATACATCTCACGGTAAAGCCTTACGGGTAGTATGTTGCCCTGGGCCCCAGTGTCAAACTTGGCTCTTAGTGTGGTCTTCCTGTTATCGCTCTGCGCCAGGTTTACTTGAATGGATACAAATAGTTCACCTCGACTAGACTCTGGTGTCCCATGTGTTAAATTTGCTATGGTGACTGATTCAAACACAACGGATTCGAAGGATATTTTCGCAGCGGAATCTCTTGAATCTTCTATGGCGTGAATCCGTTGTCTGCGGGCGTTGGATTGACAGACTTATACAAAGTGGTTTCATTTCTTACAGTAGAGGCATGTCTGGCCACGTCCTGGGTATTTGGCTGACGCGTTGTCAGGGCGACTACCGTTCCTGCAAGTTCTCATTCCCCTGGGAGGCTTAAAAGGTGCACATGCTTGATATGATGGAGGTTGGTTTTGGTGTTGGGTATCCTGTGTCTCTTTCTCTTGGTTTCGTCTCTGTACTAAGTGTATGGACCCATCGGCGGTTTCAGCTGCCATGGCTGTGAGCTGGGCTTGGAGGATTCTTGCGATCTTGCAATTTCTATAGCTTTATCCAGCGTTAGCTTGGCTCCCTTTGAGATTAACTTTTCTCTGACTTTGAGTGAATTCGTTCCGAAGACTATTCGGTCTCTTATCATTTCTTCTGGGTCTTTGAAATCGCAATCTTGGGCTAGAATTGGTAATGCCGTGATGAATTTCTCTGCTGTTTCTGATGATTTTTGGACTCGACTGTGGAATTTGAACCTGGCGAAAACATGATTTGCTTTGGGACTTACGTGATTCTCAAAACGTTCGTAGTGCGTTCCCAATTTCTTACGGTCATCGGCGGAGATGTCAGACCACGTGTTGTAGATATCCCGTCCTTTCTGACCGACCCGAATGAGCAAATAGCTGCATTTCTCCTCTTCTGTTCTGGATTTGAGCGTTCCTGTAAACATCAGCTCGACGTGTTGCTTGAAACGCCGCCAGTTTTCGTTCGAGTTGTCGCCTTCCCACTGCATAACCGGACATTCGATGCCGCTTAAAGCCATGTTTCCGAGGTTTTTGGTTCACTTCTGACACCACGTAATAGCCGCGAGCTATATAAGAGGCGATAGAGCTTCTTATTTGCTTTCTAATATCTAAACAACATGGCGGGAACTACGTGCAAAAGATCGCGAGGCACGATGGTTCACATGCTGCTTACGTCACCGGAAGTGCATTTGAACTAAGTATCATCACAGCAGCACCTCACTGACCGTAAATTCGGCCAGGTGCCATCGTTGAAAAAAGCGTGATGCAGCCCTGCGGCTAGAAGCGGCTCGCTAGAACCTTGAAATAAGCCATTTAACTGAAATCTGGTATAGTAGATACCTTAAATATTTTAACACCGGTACATATACAATATCAAGACAATGCCCCGTGATTCTCCCTGTCCGGCTTTTCACGTGTGTTTTGGTTTGTCCTGCAGGCTTTCCGGCTCGTTGCAAACCTCAGATTATCGGAGTAGAATTGTAACCAAAGAAACGTCTATTCCTAGATTCGTCCTTGTAAAGTCTTGGCGTACTTTTGGGAAGCACACCAGCTAAATGAGCTTCTTATCTCCCCTCACTGTTTTAGAAACGAGTGATTTAATAACCTGTGCCCGTTGTCGTGCGTGTAACATGTTGAAGCTGGAGACCTGTGTGTTAACTCTTTGGTTTTAATGTCGTCACGGAAAATGTCTGGCAATGAAAGCTATAACCTCCGTAAATATAATTTCTGTAACATACATTTAATAACTCATCAATATCCCTCATCGCAGGACATTGCGCTACAGATAATACCTATTAATTAGGACAAAGTGCGCCTTCACTAGGTCAATTTACTGTCAGAATTGAACACTAACTCTGGTTGTTTCTAAGGGGTAACAACTCCAAATTATTTCACCTTCCCCAATCTCGTCTCTTTCATAAAGATACGTAGTATGGGTAGCCATTACCACCAAAAATACAAACAATACAAACAGTCTAGAATAAGCAGAAATGGTTTGAATATCCTTTATGACGGATGTCAGGACGCAAACCTTGTAAGAAATAGGTCATCCTCTCCTTGTTGGTTAAGCCCAGGCGACGGAATTAGCGCATATATCGGTCATATAGTGGTCCAGACTTTCACTTGGAGCTTGTCGGTGATTTAACAGGTATTCCCGTTAACCATACCCATGGTCCTTGCTGGAGTAGTGTTCTATCATGATTCACTTTACATTCTCGAGCGTGTCTTTCTCTTCTGAAGTCAAATCGCTGTAAAAATCCTTTGCTGGTCCAGCTAGATGGAGTACTAATTCGATTAACGCACTATCGCTGTCGAGAGCGATGCGTCGTGTCGTTTTAAACGATTCTCGAAGACTTCAAACCATTCCACAACGTCATCTCCATCTAAATCACAGAGAGGTTCTGGATCTTTACTGCCTCAGGAACTACTATGGACGTCTGCTGTTGCTGTCCAATTCTGTGTAAAGCTTCTGTCAATGATTGAATGAGATGTGGATCCATGGTTGCTTGGTCGTCTGTTTTTGTGTGTTCTTCTCTTTTAGCTTCAGAAGACCTTTTATCACTGTTTTCTTTGTTCTTGTTTTGACTTTCTTCGTCTTCACTATCTTCTGAATCTTCTCGCTCACTTTCTGTTTCTGTGTATCCATGGTCGGCGCTGGAAACAGATTCGCTGCGAATTTTTGTTTTGTTTTGTTTTGGTTTTCTGTAATTTATGCTATCTAGCACTTGGATGTGAACTCTCGCTTGTGAATAAATTAGCGGGCTTGTTTTCCAAGCGGCGCTCGCTTCTCTTCTTGGATTTAAGTCTTCGTTGTCTGGGTCATTGAGGTTTTCAACTTCCAACGCGATGTGTGGACCACTTTGTAATCGCCTGGAATCGATCGGCGTGAAATCTTCTAGGGAACTGCTCTCGTTTCCTGCTGTCGATTCACGGGAAAATTGTGGAACTGGTAAATTCGGGTTGAACAATGGATGGTCCCTCGTTGTTGATATTTTTATCAGTTGGTTCTGAATTAGATACTGGGTTCGCTTTGTGTTGTTTTTAGGCGACATGGAGGAAATTTTACTGTTTACAATTATCATTCACGATGTGTCCCGGAGTCTCAGACCCGCGGCGTGGTAGCGGCGCGAAATGAGCTTATTTGAAATGGCTTTTTCTGTCCAGAATGCCCCCTGTGGCAAAGGTTAAAACACAAACTGGGAAGCACCTTTCAAGTGTAACCCAAATTTTAAAACAAGCAAGTTTCTCAGTCGGCGAAAGCAAGCACAGGACTATGCATGCATGACAAAAGCGTGACTTTTTCACGCGTCAGTAATGTTTGAAACTTTATTCAAATTCAAAGCATCACAACAACATAATTGTTAGCTTTAATACTTATTCAAGCTCAGTGCATGCTGTCTTAAAAGATTTAATTCAATGGGATTCTCTTCGAAATAACAGGAATTTACAAGGGAAATTCATGAGATTTCGGTGTTCAGAAAATTATTTATGTGCTTCCCACAACATACCGGTAATGTTTTACAGCTGCAAACAGGGTAGAATTCGCGAGTTTCCTTGTTTACCGTTTGTTTAGAAACACAGAATGTATTTTCTGCAGGACCTTTTCCCCTGTAATAATAACTCTGCACAAAATTCTTAAAGAAATTCACAACATCGTAGTGTCTCATCTGTTTACCCCGCAGTCTTCAGAGTCTTTTTAGTTCAGTGTGAGATTTGAACGAAAGTTGTCTTCGCTCACAAACCACGCAAGAAGAAAACAACACTTCTGAACAAAAACCGGTGGAACCTAGGCTATTACTACACCGTTGTTTGATTTTTCTACGTGGACTGTTTCTTCATGAGCTTCATTATTTGGAGATATTTTTTGATAGTCGCGTATTCTGCTCGCAGACTGTTCAAGTGATCGAAGGGCTTTTTTTCCGTAGGTGTCATGAACACGCGTGCGTTCGATGTTAATTTCACAGTATAAACAAACATAAATCCATATCTGGTCCCGGCTGTTCGAAATATTTCTCTTCCCACAGCAGTGACTTATCTTATGGATAACATGAACATTTCGACCACCAACATGACACTTAAATATAAACGAACAGACAGTTTGACCTGCAGCAACTTCTAGCGCCTTCTTACGGGTTACGGTAAACTTCATAACCGCTTGCGGCTTCTTGCGGTTAGATCTTCAACATCTTGCGGCTTCTTGTGGTTAGACTTTCAATTTCTTGCGTTTCGAATGTTCTTGCGGGTAAACCGCAAAAACTGGACATTTTTACCTCTTGCGGCGGCTTGCGTGTTCTTGCGGCGCAAGAACTTCTTGTGCCACTTCTTGCGTGTGCATTATTTTTGGGCTGTACGTGTAGATAGCATGTCCAAGATTACTAGCCCACGCTATTAATGGTAGGTCACGTGACTTAAGCAAGTGCATGATAACATCTTAATCTTAGATACCATGACACCGCGGAAATACGTTTTTGGGGGCGCGATACAGTATTTTGCTGGTCAGCGGTACACCTTAACAAAACTACAAAATGCCTGCAACTGTTCCCTGCAACTTTTAAATGGTTTTCGCAGCGAGTCTTATCGACAGTCAAAAAGATACAAAACTTAGAGCGCACACTGTAAACTTAGCTTTTAAACTCCGCTCATTTGTTGGATAGTTCTCAGTTA
>Ga0126338_10003454_pt1 | contig 11093 bp, 18 predicted proteins | sample OrbCmetagenome_2_FD_92529 | JGI IMG/M metagenome (GOLD analysis project Ga0126338, IMG submission 92529) | Coral microbial communities from Petempiche,Puerto Morelos, Mexico - Orbicella C C metagenome | ecosystem: Host-associated > Invertebrates > Cnidaria > Coral | place: Petempiche,Puerto...
AATAGTGCGCAGCAACGAGACGGACAAAATAAGGAAATTGATCGCCAGCCCTTTGTACTCAAGGCATGTTTTATTTTCAAACGACATGGCAGGAATCGACATGCGAAAAAGCAAGCTGCTTCTGAACAAGCCGCTCTACACGGGGATGACGATCCTTGACAACAGCAAGATCCTGATGTACGACTTCTTTTACAACGAGCTAAAAAAACAAAACGGCTCAAAGTGCAAGCTGCTATACACAGACACCGACAGCCTTCTTGTCATGATCGAAACAGAAGACGTCTATGAAGACATGAAAAACAACATTGACCTTTACGACACGAGCAACTACCCAAAGGAGCATCCACTCCACTCAAACACCAACAAAAAGGTCTTGGGCAAGATGAAAGACGAATGTGCAGAAACCCCCATTGCAGAGTATGTTGGTCTGAGACTGAAAATGTACTCTATCTTGAAGTCGGACGAAAAAAATATCAAAAAAGCAAAGGGCGTAAAAAAGAGCGTTGTCAAGAAACAAATAACGAATGAACAGTACAAGGAAATGCTTTTCGGTGCGAAGCAGCAATGGCATGGAATGAACATTCTTCGAAGTGAGGGGCATGAGATATATGGCATGCATCTTAACAAAGTTTCGCTTTCACCATTCGATTCAAAGCGATTGATAGGTAATGATGGTATCGATACAAAAGCTTAGGGGTACACCAGCATGGATATATTGCCTACATTAACGGATGATGAACTTAGAGATTTGGAAGCTGAAGTTTCAAAGTTGCTCTGGGGGTAATTGTGTGTTGGAGGGACAACCAGCAGCTCTTCACGCACCAAGCCGCGCTTGGGACTGTCACGCAGATAGTAGAGAACGGGTTGATCCGGTTTGGTGAAAGACCTTTCAATGTTGTAAACCTTCAAAGACCAGATAGGGTCTGTGGCTCTTTTCACGCCCCCTTCAAGCTCGCCAGGCTGGTAGAGATAACGAACTTGGACAAGAGAGGGGAGTATTTTTTTGTTTTTCCCAACAGGCCTCGTGTAAGGTATCAATGGCCTTTCATAAACAGATTTTTCTTTGATGGCGATGGCAGATTTCTTGCCGATAAGGCTTGTGACCTCATTGTTCAAAGCTGAAACAACTTCAGGAAGTCTTTTCGCCCAGGCAGTGGGCCGCTTGCCCTCAGGGAGTAGCATTTCCACGGCGTACTGGTGGCCGAACAACCGCTCAGCCAGCGTGCAGTTAAAACGTTCAACAATAGCCTGGTCATGGTGAATGTCAATGTGCCCGCGCCGGATATACATTTTGTGCTTGTCCATCTCTTCTGTGACAGCGCCCATGAATTCGCGCCCGGGGTCAACCTGCAGCATTTCGGGCCATTCAAGAGGCGAGCGCTTGTAAATCTTCTGAAAGGCCTGGGCAACCTCATCAGAATTTTTCGAAGTCAGGGGTTCGGCCTCTTTGTAGCGGCTGGCCACGTCGAATATGGTCAGAGCGTATTTGTAAACTTTGCGGCCGCGAGGGAGCTTGTCGTGTGGCAGAAAAAGAAGGTCCGCCTGATGGACCTTGTTGGGTGTGGGAACATTGAATTTCGGCCGAGGAATTCGCTTCGGCCCGGGGAGGAATATCTGCCAGAGCGCTTGCCTAATCAGCCACTTTTTTGCGGTTTCTTCAGGTACCTTGGTACCTTGGCGGCCTCGGCTAAGTTTTTGATCGTGGCGATTCCTTTCCAGTAGCGCCCGAGGCCATAGTATATCTTTGCAAGTTTGGCATCCATATAAGTAAGGAGTAAAAAAGTTTAAAGGAACCAGAAGGCCGCGTACCCCAAAGCGAGTGCCCCGGCGCCCACGAGCATGAGTTCACCCTTTTTCTGCTGCTCACTTGGTTGGTAGAAATCTGAGAATTCGGGCTCTTTGGGGGGTACCACCTGTTCGTCAGGATACGCCTGGTTGTAGAGTTTGAAGGCATAGTCGGTGTTGGTGAAGTTCTGCTTGGCCTGCTCTTTTGTTTGCGCATTGGTCGCAATCCAATCAAGAAGTTGTGTTCGGTCTCGCGTGTATTTGGTGTAAGCAGCTTGATAATCTTCGAGAGCTTTGTTGTGGCTCTTTTTTTCTTCAAGCGCAGCTTTGTCGCCCCCGCCAAGCGCCCTCGCCAGATAATTGCCTCCGATAAAAGCTGTGGCGTTCAACACAGCCCCGCCAACCATAATCACGATGCTCGCCATAGTTATATATTATCGGAAGCTTTTTTCAAATCATAACTCTGAGTTATTCCTGTTTTCCTTGAATAGTACCAAGTTCTTTGCAATCCAGTCGAGAAGGTCTTTGGGCTCATTTTATTTGTCTTTGGCGTTTTGATACGCCTCGGCGGCTCGCACTTGACAATCTTTCAAAAACGCCGCATTTTCCTTTCTATTCACGTTTGCCTCGATCCAGGCGTGGTTGAGAAGTGAATACTCGAAAAGCTCAAGAAACTCCTTGAGTGCTTCGTCGTAGCTCTTTTCATCTTCTCTCGCAGATCTCAAAAACGTCCACGCTTGCAATACTTGCCATTGCGCAATATAAGAGACTTTTTTTGTTCAAAACAAATTTCAAACGCTGGTGGGAAGGATTTTTTGGTCCTCAAGGTACTGTTTGAGCGAAATGCTGCCCGCTATGACGGCAGTGAACTTCACGTAATTCATCAGGCTGTTGCTGGGATCGGAAGTGCAATTCTCTTTCACAACCTTTTTTGCAGCCCAGCCGATGCCCACAGCTAATCCCATGAGAGTTGCGGCCTCAATGACAACCTTGACAAGCTTGTTGTCAGACATGGCGCGTTTGATATAAGTAAAGAACGAAAGTTTAAAACAAATTTAATGTCTTTCCCGCGGCTTCTTCTTCTTCTTCTCTTCTTAGTATTTTTGATAGTCTTCTTACTTCTATTTTTCTTTGTCTTTTTCTTTCTTCTTCGCCCTTATCAGCAAACATTTTGTTGGTAAGTTGCGCCACCTTTTTGATAGCTTTTGCGGTAAATTTGAGCCATAATACCGAAATTCCGCCAATTGCGGCTGTAAAGATGAGAAGATGCGCAATGGATGGGTTCGACATCGTGATATACTTTTGGGTGTACAAAAGTTCAAATCATTTTTTTAAATCCTTTTTGATGTGTCGCGCGAGCAGGTTCTGGCTCAACATGCGTGGGTTCAGGCGCGGGCTCCGCATTTTAATTTTGTCAAATACAGGCTTGGCCATTGCCTTGAGCTCTTCCCGTTTGTAATAACTCCCAATCAGTGAAACGACTATGCTGCCAACAGCAAGCCATTGGGTGGTGCTGAGGCCACTATTTTTTTCACCGCTGCGCTTTGGGCTTTCGCCTTCTTCTGTAGTCGGGGCTGGTTCAGGAGCAGCTGTGGCGGCTTTCGCCTTATTTTCCACGTGATAAACCTCGGCCGCTTTTTTTGTTGCTCCCGGGCCAGCCGCGTTCTTTCAGCAACCATTTTTCCAGCAGCCACATGCTTTGGATTTTTTACGCACTGTGTGGTTGGAGTCGGAGTTGTCGCTTGCTGTGTGATATCGCCAGCGGGTGCTGTCTGGGTCTCGACCTGAGGTGCGCTCTCAGATTGTTCAGCAGACATTCTGAGATGAACCGTATTCTAAGCAAATGAAAAAAGTTTAATTGTTTAAACTTGTCAGCAAGCCCTCAGCAGTTGTTGATGAATGCTGCCCAGTTATTTTGCAGTTGCTGAGCCGGGTACTTCATCAATGCCCTCAAGCGGATATCTGTATTCATCACGAGAAGGATGGCTCTGCAACTGTGGACTAAAATCAATATGTTTTGTGGTGATCAGCGCCACGTTGGCCGCGGCAAGAAACTGGCCACACTTAAGAGCAAGGTTGCCGGCCAGATTGGAGAGCTGTTTGTTCAAGATGTAGTTGTTTCTGAGTTCTTTTTGGTAAGCGTCAATGTCTTTGATTTTAACTGCCATTCCAACCACTTTGTTTGCAAGAAAAATGAAGCTGTCGATCAGGCTTTCCGTTGTCTTTGAGCCCACGTACGTCTCGTAGCGTTTGGCGAATTTCTCAACCTCTTTGTTGCTCAGGCGCTTCACCTGCTCGTGGGCTAGCTGCACTGCGATGGCCTCTTTGGCTTTGCCTGTGGACACCAGCACGGCCAGCTGCTCACGAAGAGCAGGAATGTCAGGTCTGGGGGCGGTTGGAACAAGGCCACCTGTGGGACAACTCGATGACTCGGGCTCGGTTTCAAGAAGGTTCATAACTTCTGCTAACGTGGCCTCTTCACCAGCCATTGTGCAAGGCTATATACAACTTTAATTTTTTTATTCAGATAACTTTACCCCGTAGGGGTGGCGAAGCGAGAACACAAGATAAGAGAACTTTCGCTCTTTCAGCTTTGAAACCAGACCTTTGTACTCATCCGGGGAGAGCTCACCGGCGTAATCATCAAAGATGGCTTTTGTCATCTTGGCCGAGGGGGTGTAAAAGAGGACGATCACCGCTACGTTCTCCCGGAAGGAAGCTGTTATGCCAGTCATCTTCTGGGTCAACGCCCAAACGCTGATGCCCATATGGCCGGCAGAAAAGGCGAGATTCACCAGCTCGCCAGTGCGCCCTTTCATGTCTTTGGAGGCTGCGCAGTCATCGAGGATTATGAGCATGTTGGTGCCCACGAAAAGCCATCTCACGAACTTCAACCACTTTTCCACGTCGTGCTGCTCGCGGACTATCACATCCATTCTTGGATCGTTTTCGTTAAGCCGGTGGTAGGTCTTGTTGTGCATGAAGGTCGGGCAGATGAGCACGATGTAGTTGAACTTGAAGCGGAAAGGGCCGTAGAGCTGGTCCACCACAAACCTCAATTTACCTGAATTTGTTGGCCCCACAATGAGAGCAGTGAAGGGTGCCTTGCTGGGGTCCATGTTCATATTCAATTCTGTACAGATTCCAGCTGTCTGTCCATAAGGTTGAACTGGAAGTCGGCAATGATGAATATGTGTCATTTCACGTCGCCTGAGCCTTTGGCTTTCTGCTCAATTTCCAGCTGGACACCGTCCGTACTGTTTACAATCCGCGTGCCGCTGCCGTGCATTTCTTGGTCAGCCATGGAGCGCTATTAATCACAAGCCCGAACTTATCACCGGTGTAAAACTTTCACATATCCATGTGCTCCGTTTTATTTCTTTCTTTCACAAACAAGTTGCAGGCCTCTTCCCACAGGTCCTTGCCTTCGATGCCGTTGTTGTAAAGCATGTTTGGCGTGCGGTTGACCGTGACGCTGACTTTCGTCAGATCCGGGAAGATGAATTTTTCTGAATCTCTGTCGCCAGCAGTATACGGCTCAACAAACAGGAGGAGGAGGGCTTTTAGTGACCTTCTTTGGGCGTTGACTTTTATGTTGATCCTTGTGTCAGTGTCTCTTTTGAAGGCCACCTCTTTGTCATGCATCACATGGTCGTAAAGGAACTGACGCTAACAGCAATATTTATTGCTGCCGGGACCACAATCGGCACTGTCATTGGGGTCCTCACCAGAGGTTTGAACGCCACCGGTAAGGCTTTGGGAAATGGGCTAAAAGAGCTCGGCAAAAAACTTCTTTCCATACTGCCCAGGCTGATTGGCTCGATTGTGAGCTTTCTTTTCAAAGCCGCCGGCCAAGTCGTTAGGTTTCTGGCCAAGCACACCTGGCTGCTTATTCTCGCCGTGGTGGCCTTTTTGTTAGAACAATTTCTTAAGCAGCGTTAACTTTACCGCCAAGCCATGAACAGCAAAGCCGATAATCCTACTACACCAACAATGACAGCTGTTTTGTTTATTTTGTGTTGCGATGTTTTATCTGGAGTCTCGGACTCTATTTTTTGCACCTGTGCTTGTTGAGTTTCGGACGAAGCTGGTTTCCTTGATTCGGCTGTTGCGGCTTTGTGTATCGGGTTGGACGGATGGCTGTTGGGAGGGTTAATCTTTGATGGGCCGCCTGCCATGAGTTTGAGCCCAGCTTTTTTTGTTTCTGGATTTACCTCGTTGTTCACTCCCAGTTTCATCCCAGAGACCGCCTGTTTCAGCTTGTTGTTGTAACCGATCGTGCTTGCGGTATTGATTATCATTTGTGCAGGCATAAGCCAGGCCATGGGTGCAACAGCGAGATTGAGCCTAACCTTCGCTTGATCCACCACAAGCTGGTACCTTTGCACACTCACGGCCAGGTCTGGCTGTGTGATCGCGCTTTCCATCAGCACCAGGAACTCGCTTTGGGCTTCTCTCGCTCAACCACCCGAACCGAGAATGCTACTGCGGACGTTGACTTGCGTGCGCAGGATGCAGTAATCGAAAGCCTCGATTGACTGGTTGATTCTCAACAAGCCCACTTGTGTCAAACCTGATGCTGTGTTTGACGCGAACCAGTCCGATTGGGTATCAGAAGCGGCCCCTGGCTCGATGTAATAAATCAGGTTTCCTTGAACAACTTTGCCGCCTTCATCACTGAATTTGTTCCATCCCAGGTAAAGGTAGTCAGTTTTCGACGCGCCACTCACATAGATGTAAACGCTTCCCAGACTGTGGTTTGGCCCGCGTGAAGCGAAAATCGTTAGAGGTGTCAATGCCGAACTCGCTGCATAGCCTTTTGTACAAAGCAACGTCATGATTGTTCATTTGGCTGAATGGCGGATCGCCAGGCAAAGTGCTCACGCTCTGAATACCTCCTAGCTGGTACAAAATGCGCCTGACCGTGAAATAGACGTGGAAATTGTAGAAAGCTCTTATCTGCAGGGGGAGATTCATCCCGCTGTCAAAGATTTCGCGAGAAACTCCGCAACCTTGTATCGTGCAGAAAACCGCGAAGTTAAGCTGTTGCGGCCAATATTTCATGTTAGGCCCTCCTAACCAGTGTTTTGATTCGGCTGTAGAAGTGTGCCTGAGTTTGGTTTCTTGAAATATTTCTCAGAATTTTGTCGTGAAATATTGGTCAGGCGTGACGTAGATTTGGATTGCGTCGTTGAATATTTTTTTCAAGCTTGGTGCTTTGCCATCAAAAGGTACCGTAGGGATGGGCAGGGAAATTTTTGAACCAAGCAGCGACAATTGATAAGGAAAACCACCGCTGTCTCCCAAACCTAGCGCTTCTTTCATTTCGGCGCTCCAATATTTTCTATCTGAACCGAAGACGCTTTGAACCGAGTCTTTGCTTTCTTTGAAAAACACCTCCGCGGTCACGTTATTTTTCTCGTTGACGCTTCCTTGTGAAACGAACCGGCTTTTGTCCGCTTTGGGGAGGTGGTTTAAAAAGTTTGTCCACGCCTTTTTCTTCGCCGCCTCCGCTTTTTTTAAAGCAGGACCATTCCACAAATTAGCCATCTTATTTGAACACTATTTTATTTGTTGAATATAAAATGGTTGTTCTCACTATTGTCAAGCAACAGAACGGAGGGACAATATCTTTTGAAGAGCCGATACCGAAAGTACATTTCATGAAACTCATTTCTTGCAGTTTGTACAACAGCTGGGACACTTTGAAAAAAGAAGGTTCAGACTCCTTGGGAGATAAAAACAAAGATAGAACTTTGTCAGTTAGTAAAATAACCCCAGGGAATTATAATTTAGAAAGCATGGCAAAACAAATAGACGGTCTGTTCGACAAATATCACTATAAACAGTTGGAAACAGAAATAAATCAGCCTGTTGGCCAGCTTGTGATCAGAAATTATGGGGCAAAACCGATTAAACTTGATCACGATTTAGCCAATTTGCTTGGTATTGGGCGAAAGTTGGATCTCAACATTCGTAAAACGGCTTACATATCCAACGACATATTTTATTCATTATAATTTGATCGACACAGAACGGAATCTGTTCAATGGCAAAAGGTCAGATGTATTAGCCTTGTTTGATGTGAAAGGTAAGCCTTATGAAAAGATAAGCTACCAGGGTTCTCTGCAACAGGTTTTACGAGACTGCTCTACAGACGAGTTCATAAATAGCATTACTATTAGTGGCAAAGATGAAAATGGCAAACTCTTTGATTTCAAGGGCTTCCCTCTTTTTGAATTACAGTTAAATTAAATTTCTATATAAACGCAATGTCTTCGGCAAATCTGTTGCCACCAAGCGCGCTGCCTGCCGAGAATGAAAGAAGACTCTATCCAAACCTTCCCGAAACGACAAATGGCAAGAATTTCTGACTAACTGAGATAAGTAGAATTGAAAAAGAAATATCTGCTGAGGTCGAGCATTACCGGCTCGTGTTGAAAAAATACAAAAAAGCCTGGAAAGCACTTCACTATTCCCTGGTTGGCCTTGGCACCTTCACGGCAGTTCTGTCTTCCGGGGCTGTTGCAACATCACTCACAGGTGTTGGAATTGTTGTCGGTGCCCCTGTTGCCGGGATAGCGGCTTTATCTGGCGCAGTTTCCACTGGCTTGTCCGTTGTCAACAAGAAGCTTGAACGCAAAGTTAATAAGCACTCGAGAATCCATTCTCTGGCTATTGCAAAACATGACTCGATAAACCTTGCCGTCTCACAAGCTCTTAATGATAATTGCGTTTCTGACACGGAGTTTCAACTTATCACACGTGAAATGCAGAAATATCGCCAGCTTAAAGAAGCTTTACGATTGAACTTCGTGCGAATACAGACAAGTCCAATCCAGCCAGATGTCGAAGAAATAAGAAACCAGGTTCAGGCACGGGTTTGGGAAGAATATAGAAAAAAACTTGCGGATTAAACCGCAGATTTGAACTAAATTTTGAGCGAAAAAACATGAAACTATCTTAGTCTTGTTAAAAACAGATGATTGAGTTACACCACGTTACCTTCATTCGTGACAGGTCACACAAAAGGGCAAAAACCCTGTCGGGGGGTGCTCGTTGGCTGTTCTTTTGCCTAGCCCCAGGCTAGGACTTTTCACGCCGCTGACAAGGCGGCTGTCCCGTTTTACCTCCGGACGAGGTTTGAGGTCCCGAGGGTCCTCTGAGCACCCCCCAGTCTCCACTGGGCCGGGGCGGGTTCACCCGGGGTTCTCACTGTGGACGGTCTTGCCCCATACCCCTGACAAGCACCTGTACGTGCTGTATTAGGAATCAGAGGTGGCCACCCTCACATGCAAAAGCACCATCATTTGCTCGCTGATAAATTGTATAATACTCAAGCGATATACATTGATCCAGTTGCCTCTCCTATCACTTGTGGTGTTGCTTCTCTGTCCTTTGCCTAGATTTCACAGGTTTTCACACATACGCATGTGCTTTTGGGAGGCGAGATGATGTCATGCTTGAGCTATATTTAGAGGTTGGCTGAATAAATTATATCACAACAGCACTTCTGAAGGCCAAAATGATTGTGCTGTTCCACGCTATTTGCTTTATTTTCACGGAACTTTCTACACCCGTTTGGCAGAAAGAGGTCAGACAGATAACATATCAAGTCGTTGAGGCCATGCAAGAAGCAGAGGAAACCGATTGAGTCCCTTGTTCAAGCATATTTCATGTTACGAGTGATCGAATCTTGCTATTTTCTCGTTTCCTCCTGCTTGCTTCACTTCGGCAGCTTCTGTGCTGAAAAAATAACTTTAAGCACGTTGCCTGAGCGTATTTTTTGTTAAAATCTGTTCTGGTTTGTTATTTTCGGCCCAAACAAAAAAATCTTGAGTTGTCCTCCATGTTTTTCAGTACCGCTCGTCCAAGGGGCCTGGGGAATATTTGGTTCCAGTCTTTCTGAGAAAAATGTCACGCAACTTGCAGATTTCAAAACAAAACTTTGCTTCGAACGAAGGCTATATCTTCACCGCTGAGTAAAATTTTGGCGCTCGACTGGTTAAAAAATTTTTTCTCCCCCTTTTTTTGTTTTTTTTTGTGATGCTGTCGCGAGCTTGATGATGTTTTCTTATGCCTCATGAAATTTAATAAAGGCTCGGTCGTACTTATGGATGTCATAAATTGGGTATCCCAGATAGTGGTAAATGTTTTTATTGTAGCAATCGTAGCAAAGGTTGTTCTTTTTCCCCGTACATAGTACCTACCGCAAAGAACAACTTAATTACCATTTTTGCTCATGGATGTTATGTAACATCCATGAGCTTAGGAGACAGTCCGATGGCACTCACTCACTCACTCCATTCTAACTAATTTATTCATTAAACCTGGATTAAACAATTTTCCCCTACCTCCCCTGCTAAATATTGTTTTTGTCCAAGCTGGTAGATGTATTTATGACTGTGGTCATGTATCGTTCACAACAGCACTATCGGCGAGGTCAAAGAATTGATACAAGACACCTGGGAAGACAGAGCCAGAAAGCGAGATCCTGATTAGCTTTTTTTTCTTGGCAAGAGAATTTGATGGTTTCCACTCGCTTTCTCTCGTGGTGTAGTCTAAGGTAAGCTTAGGTTCTTGTTAGGTTTTGGTTTCATTGTTTCTTTACTGTTTTATTTTGTACGCACACCGCCAGAAGGCTGGTTGTCCAGCGGCACTCCGCTGTAGTCGGTCGGTCAGCGGCGTTCATTGTTGTATAAAAGCCCGCGCGATCAGTCTTCATTTGTCCGCCATCTTGGTTGTATCTAGTTCTCATTACAGGGAGATTTCGCTTGCATTAAAGATAAAGCTTACAGTTCGTCGGGGCCTAGTGTGTGTCCATTTAGACTACTGGCGTGGTGGCAGCGGTAAAGATTCGAATCGTCACGTTCCCGTCAGATCCAACGCACTTTATCGACAGATTCGTCGGGATTCCCAAGCAGCCAAGAGTCGGTTGTCGATATCATCTTGTTCCGTAAGCTGCGATGTCTTCTAACAGAGCCCCCAAGCAGTGGTGCCTCTCAAAGAACGAAACTTTAACCTCCTTTGAGAGTTGGAAACGAAATCTTCTCTACACCTTGTCTCTGGATGCCAATTTCACGCCATTTTTGGGCGAAGGGTTGTCGTGGCTGAAAAAGACTGGGGCGAGCCCGTTACGCGGTTACACTGATGATGGGGAGTCGGTTCCAGCTGCTTGAAGGCGTACTGCTACCCAAAAGGTAAACATGCTCGAACTCATGCTAGGCCAGATTGCAAATTATTGCCCAATTATCTCTCGTAATACGATTGTCAAGAATTCTACTTGTATTGGGGACATATGGCAGACA
>Ga0126338_10003457_pt1 | contig 11089 bp, 7 predicted proteins | sample OrbCmetagenome_2_FD_92529 | JGI IMG/M metagenome (GOLD analysis project Ga0126338, IMG submission 92529) | Coral microbial communities from Petempiche,Puerto Morelos, Mexico - Orbicella C C metagenome | ecosystem: Host-associated > Invertebrates > Cnidaria > Coral | place: Petempiche,Puerto...
CTGATTTTTTCAGGCTTCTTATTTCCAATTGCTTAAATTGGAAAATTTACTGCGATGATCATTCTTCACTTTCATCTACAACCGCAGTTCATATATGAATTATTTCATATAAACTTCACATCAATATTGTATTCATGTCATCGAGTGGAGAAATTTAAAAAAAAACAAAAAAACAAATAAAATTTACTTCCATTTATAGGCTACTGTTTGTGAATCTCGACAGTTGGTCGGTCGGGGTCAGTCCCTGGGTTGGTCAGTCGGTCTGTCAGACCGGCATTAAAATTGATTGGCAGACTAACTGACTGACTGACCGACCGACTGACCGGCCTGCCGACCGACCGATTGACCGGCCGGCCGGCCGGTCAGTCGGTTGGTTGGTGGGTTGGTCAGCCAGTCAGTTAGTCTGCCAATCAATTTTAATTTTATCAGTTTTGTGGACTGTTATCTCTTTGATAGGGATCTAAAGGACATTGGCTGTCATATTCATGTACACTCACTTAACAAGGTGAATATTTGAGTTATACCTCCTCAACCTGTCCTTGTACATTATTCAACATCTTAAGGTGTATTTAAGTATGATATGTATACTTTCTCCGTTTTTTCCGGCAAGGTTTAAGTTTTGCTTGCTTACAGAATATACATTACATATTGGATTTCACAAGGCATACAACTTATTGGAGACAGAAGAATCAGTTACTGCTTGTGGAACTTGCCAAAATGTAATTTGCTCAATTCTCTTTTGTCGGATTGGTCGCCACCCTCAAAAGAAGAAAAAAGCTCTGGTGGCTCAGGGAACCAATCAGAATTCTTCTTTCATTTTAGAGCAGTTTAATACTGAAGATACTGAAATAACCTCACATGGGTACCTAGTTGTATGACCACATAAACAAAGGATAGAAAGTCTGTAACTCAGTTTATGTAGTCTTTTATTAATATCTATTATTTCTTATTCATTTTCATATAAGTTCAAATATGATGCCAAATTTTCATCCAAAGTAAATGGTGGAGTGAAGAAGGGTGTGATATTTGCTACATACTCATCACTAATTGGAGAGAGTCAAAACTCTGGCAAGTACAGCACAAGATTGAGCCAGCTACTGAGGTGGTGTGGTTCTGACTTTGATGGTGTTGTATCCTTTAGTACATGACCATATTGTAATGTTATGAAATTGTTGTGATTAAGCTGGACATTATGACCTGGTATATACCATAATTAGTGTTGTCATCGCCGTTGGCTCATGTCCAAGCATCAATCTCTTCTAACAGTATGGTCTCCTCTTGCTTTGATGGCCTCGGAGGTGGCTTAGCAGGCCAATCCTTGCATAGGATTTGCAAGGGCAGTGAGGGCATGGGAGGGTGGGCGGTGGACGAGGAGCTGTAAGGCGGCATAATTAGTGTATCTCCAAAGAAACTAGCCTGTTGTAACTAGCCTGTTGTACCCACTGAACTGGAATATTAATTTAGGCAGAAAGAGTACCTTGTAAGTCAAAAGACTGTCTACCTAGGAGGAAAGCTGTCATTGTTAACAAACTTTGACTGTTTTCATGGTAAATAAAACTTCTTTTTCCTGCTAGGTGTTGAGTAACTCTTTCAGTACTCAAAAATACAAGTTAATTTGCTTAGCCTTGGATAAAAGCGGTAAACTCAACAACTGTAGGCCACTAAAAGCACAATAAATCAGCCTTGTGGGGTTGTCAATGTGGCTGGATTTTATTTGGTGGTGACTAACTTTTCATGTTTGGGTGGCAGCCTTGCTGCTTAATGTTCAGCTATCATGGATATTAATTTTTTTAAAAACATTTTCTATTCTCAAATTGAATGAAATCAGTATATGTTATTGGCCAGCTGGGAGGTCCGTATAGTGAAAAACTGTGACCGGTCTGCCCATGTCCGCAGGCCTAGGGCAACATTTTCAAGCCCAAGGTCACAGTTTTTCACTATAAGGACTGACCCTAAGCCAGCCATCTACAAACCATTCATAAAATAATCTTTACACTGAGTGAGTAACTCAGATACTAGACAATAAAAAAGAAAGATATATTAAAGAACAGATTTATTTCACCAGTTCAGCAGTTAAGCCCTGCAAAAGTGTTTTTTCAGTGTGAAATTTTGTGCAAAGTTTGAAGTTGTACTACAAAAACAATCTCTGTCAGTTGTTGAAAATCACTTGAAATCAGAATAGCAGAAAGCAAGGAAATTCACTGAGTGTATTCAACAGAAATTCTCTCAAATACAGCAATGATCAGAGAGGTAAACTTGACTGAAATTGACTTATTTTTTACTTAAAATTGTACAGAGAGAGAAACACAGGATTACACACCATTACAACGCCGAGCCACAAACAGCCGAATAAACTTTAACAACTTCAAAAAACTCAATTGAATTTTCTTACAGTGACTTTCCTTGCCATTTAAAGGTGAATAGGAATAAACTTGCGTTGATTAATTGTCAAAGGAAGTATAAGAAGGGTAAAAGATTGACGATTACCACTAATTCGTTCACCAAAATAGATCAACATGACTGTTTCTGCTAGTTGTGGCAGGCCGGATGGGAAAATTCTGCCCCCTCTCGGAACCAATTAGATTGTGGGGTTTGTTGAATTCCGCCTGCTCATGAGCTGAGATAAAATAAAATAAGTTATTTTGGAACTACATGACTGTTATGTCTGCAGAGCAGGCTGCTTGCATCTTATGTATTGAAGCCACAGACATGTTGTAGATGAAATAGTTTGCTATACAGTTCCCTTGATTTTTGCATCAGATAGTGTTAGATGAGTGCCACAAGGCCAAAAACTTAGTTCCAAGTGGTTCTTCAAAGCCCACCAAGACTGGACTAACCGTCTTAGACCTTCAGAAGAAACTACCCAAGGCTAGGGTAATTTATTGTAGTGCAACAGGTAGGAAGAGCATTGCCATATATTACAAAATTTGGATAAAGTTTAAAGTTAAAACTGCTTTTAGTGTGGACCATGGGAATATCCATACTGTCTTTGTCAACTCAATTCAGGCTGGCCAGCTGGGTCTTGTTATTCTTTCTAGGCTGATTTGAAGTATCATGTCTTTTGTAACATCTGTTTTTGTGGGGCTTACATGTATACTGTGGAGTTGAAATCTGGTAGACCTTTTCCAGAACCCCATTGCATGGCCTTGTAACCAGGAGAATGAGCTGAGAATATAAATTGGCTATATACTCAATTGGCTATATACTTGGGATTAGACGTACATCCTTGGAGTCACCTTTTAGGCAAGACACAACAGTAACAATGTCTCTCTCCATCTGTATGTGGATGTATAAGCAGGTTTGTTGAGGCAGCTGTTACAATATTGTCATAAAACTTGATGAAATCCTAAGGGGATACAATGCTGAACTGCTATTCCAGAGGAAGTAATGGTACTACTAGTTGTTTTACAATCACAGCAAACTGATTTAGCTACCAAAACCCTTGGAGCAAGCCTAAAAAATGGAAATAATAAAGTTAATGCATGTGTCATATCACCAGTCTGGTAATTTTACAAGACAAACTAATGCTAGTTCTAACAGTTCATTTGTGACATATAGGTGCTTCTGAGCCTAAGAACATGGCCTATATGTCTCGACTTGGAATATGGGGACCAGGAACACCTTTTAGAGAGTTTAGTGATTTCATTCAAGCTGTTGAAAGAAGGTAAACCACTGTTTCAGTATTAGTTAAGACTTCAACTCCATTATCACATTTGCACTTCTTAGTCGTTACCTTTTTGGTCACAAGTGAACTTACTGTAATGCTAGTCAACAGTTTACCTACATGTTAGTGACTTAAAGGACCAAAGTCAACCATGAACCACTGCAGGCAAACACTTCATCTTCAGCATTTTCTGTAATGCAGAAATTTGGGATCTCCTTAGTGTAATCTTTTATCTATTTCCATCCTTGCGATCTCAAGATAAAACTTGTTTAGCCTTTGTAGGGAGCTTTGTTGACATTAGCGTGCTTGATTAACATGGTCATATGTCCTGCTGAATGTGAAATTATATGATCAAACAGATGTTGTTTGTAGAGGAAAGATTAACTCGCCACAATTAATTTTGTTTGCAGGTTTCTGCACTTAGTGTTTTCAATATGGAGTTAGTAGTATTAAAGACAGTTTTACAATTAGATCTACATTACATTAGTCTACAGGATTGCTTTGTTTACTGCACAAAATAAGCTAAGCTGTAGTTATTTGACAACAAACGTTGAGCTCCTTAATGACTGCTGCTTTATTGCTTGTGTAACTGTTGTTGTGAACATTATCATTGTTAGTGTTTGTAAATACAAATAGTACATCATTGTAATAATTTTTGCTTTCGTCTCTAGAGGAGTTGGGGCAATGGAAATTGTAGCCATGGACATGAAGGTGATATTTTCATTTTTATAATATTTTTGTACATTAGTTTGTAAAACATTTTCAAAATAATAGTATTGAGGAAACTGAAGTTCACTGCTAGACTTCTAAACATAGCTTTAACCTTCACTATTTTCTAAACACTCATGCTCATGATTACTCACACTCAATGTAATGAACAACAACAATAATTATTATTAGATTTCTATGGGATGATAGTTGATGAGGCTGAGTGTAAAATGAACTATTACTACAATTTCCATTTATTTCTCTATGTAGTATTAAACTTGACAATTTAGCATAGTTATGCATTCTGAACTGTCATTTGAAATTTGCAGTTTTGTACACATGCTCATGCATTTTGTAGAACAATTTTGAGTTTTCAAATAGTCTATGAGCTGCTAATGTCTTATTTTAGTCTTCTACGGAATATAATTATCCAGTAATATTTCTTCATGTTCTGTCTAAATTTGAAAAAAGAAAAACCTCTCCATTTTTTTCTCTCCAATGTCATTGCACAGTAATGGGTGATAGTGTGCAATAGCTCAGCCAATCAGATTGCAATATTTGTAGTAGTGTACTACTAGAATTCTCCCAATAACCATAGTGAGCATAAGACGAAAAGGATGTGGTAGGTTCATGAACCACCTTTAGTTAGGAACGGACCATTATCTTTATTTTCCAAGTGCAGAGTGACTGACACAAAACTGCATATAAATCAAATGACATTAATTTAAGCTCTACTGAAAGTGAATAATAATTACTGGCTTAAATATTCCTAGCAGTTCACACATTCTGCACGCAGTGAAAGCTTAATTATTCTGAGTGGCTTACACATAGTGCATATATCTAGTATTACTGACAACAAGGGGATGGGCAATTTTCAAACAAAATTCCTGCACAACAAAAACTGCTGAAAAAACAACCGTGCAAGGGGAGCCATGGGAAAAAAAGAATCAAGTAAGCCCTTTCTACTATCCAGGTCCTATTTTTGAGGATAGAAAAATTCTTGCACAAGTGAGTGCCAGCAAAAAAAAAATCATGCACAACCTAAAGGAAAAATTCAATGCCTCAAAAAATTGCCCACACCCCTCTTAAAAAAATTAATAGTCCATCCCTAAGTAAACATGCTCAGCATAGATGTAATAATACTAACTGTACATGAGCCAACTGAGATATTCCTGATCTGGATGTGATCTTTTGGTTGCTATTTAAACAGTATTTAAACAAATTTCTAAGATGGTTTGTGATAGAAGTTAATTTTACCTTTACTTTTCAAGTAAATTTTTATTGATTTTGGTCAGCTCCGTGGCATGTACATGACACGTCAACTTAGCTTTGCTGGAGTGACATTTGACATCAAAGAATTGCCTCTGAGTAAAGACTTCACTGACATGTATGATGAATCAGTCAAACTTGTAAGTGATATCCCCTTGTTTCCTGTTATTATGTTAAGTGCAGCTTGGGGATATTTTAGCTCTGACTTTATGATTCTTTGCCTTGTCAACTGGAAAATCTGAGCATAAGTGAACACAAGTCAAGTGAGCACAAGTCAAGTTCATTGTCCAAAATGTTTGATAGCAACAATTTAACAATTTTTTATTTATTTTCTACAACATTTGTTGTATGGTTCTTTGTTCTTTAGCCACTTTTCAAATGATTTGGTAGATTTTTACAAAGAGTATTTTACTATTACGGTAACCATAATAAAATAATATAAAAATAGTTTTGTTACATTATTCTCTATTTGGGTGTAACTCTAAAGTACATGTATGGTAAAGAATTATTATTTGGCTAGTTGTATTTGTTGAAAAAATGAATACTGGAAGTTCTTTGACATGGATTGGAAGATTTTTCCAAATTTTCAAATTCCAAACTGCTGCTTTCATTCTCTTAAAACTAATAGTGGAGAGAAGCTAGAGAGAAGTTTGAGAAAGCTGCAGATTTAATGGAGGCTGATGGTAGAGTGAGGAAGACCATATGGGGTCAGTTTTGGTCTGCTCATCAAGTAAGTATTTACTAGTTATACATGGATAAAAGGTATTGGGTTAGTACATGTCTCCATACTAGTAACTCAATTACAATAACATCAGTAAGTGCATGCCACGGAATCGTATTCTGCCTGTGATTTGGTTTAGCCACGGTTCACAGATCACACGGTTCAGTTCTATTGCGTTCATCACATGAGTACCTACATTGTACATTTTGTGGTGACATGTAGACCAGTATTATCTGCAGTTTGCAGGTCTATGTTTAAGACCTACTGATAACAGCAAAAAAACCATTGTCAAGGTGTCAGCCCTGCTTATTAGATCTTTGATAAAGAAAATGACAGCAAAGGAAAAATAATCAACTGAATATACAGAAAGTTTTGGTTTCTATAATAAGTTGCTGTAGGTTTTTATTGTGAAGTTTAGAATGTTTTATAAGGCTAGATAATATTAGCTGTTTTGCAAATGGCCATTCTTAACAATGATACATGTATATATAAAGAGAGCATAACATGCAGGTAATTTAAGTGGTGTGAACTAAGTGGGCATTCTCTGACTTCTATTGCAGAGATTTTTCAAATACTTGTGTATTGCATCTAAAGTGAGCAGTGTTGTTAGTATTGCTAAAGATGCCATTGATAATGGAAAAGTAAGTGTTTTTTTTTTACTTTCATGATTAAAATAATGTACTTTGTTGGGATCAAATAAACTCTTCTCTCCACTAATTGTTAATAATAATGTTTAGTACACCGTAATTATTCACAACTTGAATTGTAAACAAAGAAAAAGCTGCTATGGAAAGGCAAAATTAAAAACAAAAGGATAAACAACTGTCTTATTGCAAGTGAACACTCAGGTAAAATTAAAAAAAAAAATACTGGATCTCTCATCTGTTGAATGGGACACCAAATTATTTTCAGGTCATTTTCAAGATTATCTATGTTATTTTTATGGTCATTGTTGTTGTTGTTGTTGTGTTTTTGGGCTGCAAGTACATTAGAAAGGGACTGTTGATCCACAGGGAAAACATTTTTTATTTTTGAATTGAACCCAGCAAATTCTTTCATCTGACGGCTGCTGAAAACATGGGAAGATATTGGGTCAACAAAGCTGTTGCCGACATTATGTTTAAGAAGCCCTTCAGGCTCCTTGTTTCAGAAGTAAGGAGCTCACCCTGGCTTGTAGGCTTCCAGGCTTGATTTTTAGCGAGGGAGGGGTTCTTGGACAAAAACTAGTCTTGTTAAGGAGCCCACTTCCCACCTCACCAGCCTTTCCTGTGGATATTTCTTGTATACCTGAAGGATAGAAATCCCCCCCCCACCCCCCCTCCACTATCAGAGCAAGAAAGTGCTCTTAGGGTAAAAATAAAGGGCAGTATTAGGTAGCTGGGTACATCATTTTGCCACAGGTAACCATATATTTCAAGAGTTATAGTTCTCAAATAGTTGACCAGCTGGAAGCACAGTATGGCTAACCTAAACTTGTTTTTGGCAGTCATTGCCATTGTGGTGACCCTCCCACTGATACATGTAGCTTTTCAATCCAGCTAGCTGCTTGGAGGTTGAAACACAGCAAAAACAAATAGTAGGTCGCAACTCAAAAATTCAGCAATTTCAAAAGCTACCACAAAAAATAAACTAATGCCCCCATTCAAGAGAAGAGAGCTTTGGAACTTGCGGAGATTTGTTTTGGGTGGGGAGGCATCTTTCTGGATGAGTAAAAATTACACCGGATCCATGAGTAGAATTTGAGAGTCACTGACCCGAGTGGTGATTGCTGTCAGAATTTAGTTTCCAACCCAGTAATATACACAGGCAACACATTATACTGCTTGCACATCTATTTTTCATGATCTTCTTAGTTTCCAGACTTCAAAGATAAAACTTAAAAAAGATCCTTCCCTGATATAATTTAGATACTTTTTAGCTCAACAGACGTTTCAAATACTGCATTTCTTTGTTAGTGTATTATTGTAGGTCTGCAGTCAACAGGAGAAGCTAGAACACTGGAGCAGCTTGAAGAAGCAGGGGGAGAATTAACTGACTTTGTTTCCACTGCTAAGTAAGTTCATCAGCATGTAAAGATTAAGTAACTCCCAAAAATCACTCTCAAAAAGAGTACAAATGTATAGTGATATTGTGTAGCTAGTTATTTGTACTGTAGAAAACCTGCTTGGCAGGTCAGTGTGCATCATGCAAAACTGTGTCTGTCACACTCTCCCTCTTTCGATGAAAAATTGATTGACTATGGCAGTTGGATAATAAATCTCTTATTAGATGTTTTAATTTGCGGCATTACTGTATGCCCTTCAGGCTCATCAAAATACGGCACAACTCATAAAAATATACAGCGGTACGACACACAAGAACATCTAATATGATGTGCATTGTATTGAACCCGCTGTACATTCATTCTGTTCCAGGGGTGTGTTACAAGCTTTAATTGAAAAGCAGTTCCCAGTGACAGACAGAAGAAAGATTGCTGATCTATTTGCTGCTAATAATGATTCCAGAGACAAAATACTTGGCAGATCATCTCCTGCTTCAAGACCGGGTACCCCCAAAAAGAGGAGACAGCAAGGTCAGTCAGTTGTTCTTCCCAGCTACAATACAATACAATAAACTTTATTTACAAACGGTGAGAGTGAAAGCTACAAGCTTGTGTGGCCTTGTAGAAAGTAAAATTTAAAAAGATAAGTAAAGTTATTCTATAAAATAGCTAGCCTGTGTAACAGGTGCAAATTGGGGAAGAAGGGCAGGGGGAACTGCTCTCTGGCTGGATAGATAACATCTGCATTGAGTTATTTTTCAACAATAATTTTAAAAGCACTTCAGCTCACCACTGTCTGTGATGACTGTATGGCCATAATGTGGTGATGCTACAATACTCGTATTGAGCCTTTGACAAGGCTACACCTCATAAGATTCTTAATTATAGTTCTGCATCAATGTAACATTTCTTTGCCCAATTTACAAATCATTCTGATCAGCCAACTGCTTAGCTAGTGCACAAGCATGTCACACATTTTCATTACTGGTTCTAGTGCTTTCTCTAAATATGCTCATGCTACAGGGCGAAATATACTCAGTGTCTGACAGTTCTTCCACTGAGAAGAGGATACAAGTGTGAATTCAGACATTAGCATACTTAAAGCGAATACAACCAGGAGTCCCGTGTGGCCTTAAAAGCCCCGAGAGAACTATGTGTATAACTTGACCAATACAGCTGTACCATAGATACATACCATTGATTACTTTAAAGTTCTTCAATTTGTTTAATTGATGATATTTGCAAGCTCATCGTTATTGTATTCTTCAGCTCCCAAGGCTCCAAAACCCAAGAAAGTCAAGACTGCTCTTGCGAGGATCTATAACTGTAGGTTTAATCAGATTAAAGCCTTTGCTATGATGTGTGGGTTTTGTGTTTTGTTACCCAGCTTTACCCTGACCTAGCATGACCTAGCATGTTTACATGCTGTGCTAATAGTGTGTGCGCCTCATTTCATTCAGTGAGCAGTGGTTCTGACAGTGACTCTGATGACAGTGAGAAGAATAGCACAGAGAACGAGCTGTCCAAGTTGAACAAACCAAGTGGTAATGATGAGGGAGCAGATTCTGGTAACAGTACAGTGGCAGAAGATGAGGATGACTTCAATCCCTTTGGAATGTCAGGATCAGAAGATGAAGGTGAACATCTGCAATTTGTCTTTCAAATATTTTGTACACAGAATGTGTGATACAGGGACAGTTGAACTGAATGCCAAATTTTGTGACGCATTCTAATTACTTAACATTGTCTTTTTCTGACTGGAATATTTAAAATAATCATATAACTCAAAGACTTTTGCTGTATGTCAAATCCAATTGACACAAGAAACGCTTTATATACCGCGAAGAAATGAAAAAATATGAAAATATGACTGGCTAATTAACTCTTTTAGGTTCAAACCAGATGATTTTAGTTTACATGGTACCCTCTAAATAAAAGACTAACCTCTTTTTTCAGACCCGTGGCTCCATCGCAAGACCAAGAAAAATCCCAAAACCAGATCGCCATTAGGAAGTCCCAATGTAACAACTGACCCAAGCTCAAGTGCTCTGGCTGCTGCCGGGCTGAAAATAGGCAGCCTTCCATGGAGCATGCCCACTAAAAAATCCAAACAACTCAATGGCCTGGGAACACAGGATTCATTGACTTCTCTTGGTAAGCAGCTTATACTGATAGTCACGGTATTTTGAGTAATTTTGGCCTCGTACAAAATCACCTATAAATTGAAGAAAACCTGAAAATAATAGTTTACTAAGACAGAAAACAGTAAAGAGATATTTAAATTTTAAAAATCATAAAGGGAGAGGGATGGTTAAGAATGGAGAAGATTGACATGGATACAAACAACGAACTTGAAAACTTTAGGCTAAACTATTGAAGATGCGCAGACTGTGACGTATAGTAGCTCCTTTACCGTGTGACGTATAGTAGCTCCTTTACCGTGTGACGTATAGTAGCTCCTTTGCCGTGTGACGTATAGTAGCTCCTTTACCGTGTGACGTATAGTAGCTCCTTTACCGTGTGACGTATAGTAGCTCCTTTGCCGTGTGACGTATAGTAGCTGCTTTACCGTGTGACGTATAGTAGCTCCTTTACCGTGTGACGTATAGTAGCTCCTTTACCGTGTGACGTATAGTAGCTCCTTTACCGTGTGACGTATAGTAGCTCCTTTACCGTGTGACGTATA
>Ga0126338_10003458_pt1 | contig 11089 bp, 7 predicted proteins | sample OrbCmetagenome_2_FD_92529 | JGI IMG/M metagenome (GOLD analysis project Ga0126338, IMG submission 92529) | Coral microbial communities from Petempiche,Puerto Morelos, Mexico - Orbicella C C metagenome | ecosystem: Host-associated > Invertebrates > Cnidaria > Coral | place: Petempiche,Puerto...
AAGTTTGGGGAAGGCCCCGGGGGGGCCCGGCCCCACCTTTTTTGGGGAAAAAAAAAAAAAAACCCCCGGGAGAAAAAAACCCAACCGGAAACCGAAACCCCCCCCCCCCCCCCCCCCCCCCTCCCCTCGCCTTCCCTTAACTCAAGGTCTAGATCCGCCACCGGATGTCACGATGTAATAAAACCACATCAAAGTCGTTCCTTACCCTACTACCTATTCAATGTTGTTTTGGTCTGAAAACCTACGGAGAGTCACGTGTTCAGTAGCCCAAACAATATTGCCAGGGGGAAGAGAAGTTTTGGAATTTAGTCAGTACAACAGAAAAATGGAGATAACTTTCTTTCATTTGTCACAACTAGTTTTGTCCAGGATTGTAAACTATTCACCCCTGTCCATCGAAGGCTACTCCCAACATTTGTAAGGTTACCTTTTGAGCAATTAACCGTTGCACATTGATCTGATTCCAGGGCAGAAGGAGGCACGGTGACGGTAAAGTGCATCTCCTGTTCAAGGATACAACGCCCTAAAACTATCTAGTGCTTGAATCCAGAACACGCACGAACGAACAATCGAGTTACGCCACTGCGCCTCAGTTTCTAGAGTAAATTGCGCGGAAGTAGCCTGTCTTTGACTTTCTTTACACAGATCTTGTAAGGACTGATTAGTAATAATTATTTGCTTGATGGAGCGACAGAAACCGGAGCAAAGACTCCCCCAAAGAGCCGTGTTGACGAAGGGCCAGGCTGAGTGTCAGACGTTCTAATTTCACGGCAGAGAACTGAAAAACTCAATGATTATAGAAAATTAGAAAGGAACAGATGAACAGATAGGGAATTTCTGTTTAACTTTCAGGAGAAGGTAAAGTCTACGTCGCGCGAAGTGTCACGTGCAGCACTAAGCAACTAGGAGTATTTCTACTGCTCCCTGAACTTGAAAGAGTAGCTAAGTTTAAAAATCTAAATCTAATCCAGAGTTATTATAGCCTTTTATACAGAAATAAACAGCACCTCGTGGTATGAAAGCAAGTATTGTTCAGCAGTTCTCTTTTGAATAGTTACATGCCAGGGTTTCACATACAGAGTAACAGTACAAACTTCCAACAATAAAACATTTTACAAAGTTCAACAATGTTTTGAAGGGTTTTCTGCAAATACTTCTTTAACCTTCAAAACCAGCGTAATCATGGCAACCATATATCTGTCATCACAAAAAAACTTTTTGCGCGTTTTCCTTTTATTCCTTGAAAACTAAGTTTCAAAATGTTAAGTACATTTGTTAATGCTCAGTAACGTCGAAAAACACCTGTTTTACCCGCTATGCTAAATAAACTCGCCATGCGTTTCAAGGGATTTGTTGGCGACAAATATATTAGCTTACCATGTACAGTATATAGCTGAAACTCATTATATTGTCGTATTGCAATTACGAGCGGTTAACTCTTAGGCGTTTTTTCGTCGATTCTGTTCTATGTGCGCCACTAAATGCCTGGGTTTGATCAAATTCGTCTCAGTGAAAACGTGTCGGTTGACATCGGTTCAAGTCAACAGGAATTAAATTTAATTTTTTTTTCTCGGACGTTGTCATTTGTTTTTTAATTGCTTTTTTTTCTGTTTTTTTTTTTCAGTATATAAGAACTCGTCTCTACCTGGCAGATAGACAAAGGTGAAAATATTGAAAGGTTCAAAGCGTTTCAAATCTACTATATAATAGTTCGTATTAGAATGGTCGCAGCTCGTTGTGATGAAAACTATATGCAACTAAAATCTCAGTGGACGAAACACCTTTGCATTTAATACAGAAAAGAAGACAGGTGAACGGGTTTCCTCATTTTCTTTCGAGTTTTTTCTTAAGTCAAACATCAACATTTAATGTTAAGGATTTTCTCTAATTTGGAGGTGTATCGTACTGTGTAGTCAGAAAAATAAAGCCCAAAATATAACCTATTTGTGTCCATGTTTTGATATTTCTATACATATTGTGAGAGAATTCGTAGCCAGTAGCTTACCTTATGTTAGCTATAACGAAGGCCGTCCCAAGATCTTGATATTTTCGAAGCGTTTCAAAGGCACCAGAGGGAACTAAACTATAGCTGCATGCGTATGCCGGCTTTAATTGATCTCCGCTGGAGTGCTGTTTTAAAATATTTAAAACCTGAACTTATTTTATTCAAACACCTGCGCACAGTGTAAGCAAACATGTTGTCTTTAGCAATTTTCTAAATGATATTTTTCTTTCCCCTGACAAACTAAACTATGGGTAGGCTCGGAAAATGTGTTTGACAGGCGGCAAATTAGTGAAATGAAAATATTAATGTTGACCATATCACACTGCATATGACAACACTGAATATCACAGCGGTATCACAATGAGATTTGACTGAAAACTTTACGGCAAAAAGAAAAGATCATAATTTTTTTTTTTTTCAGTAATTGCACTTAATTTTGTGATGCAAATTGAACTGACTTTAGGGACCCCGAGGGATTTGCGTAAAGTAGAGGCTTGGTTAAAACATAATACTAATTACTATTCTTTGTAAAGTACACGGACGAAGTTGGACCAAGGAAAAAACTTACGCGAATGAAACGAAAAAGGTTAATCATTCTTTAAACACAAAGAATCACACAGTTTTGCAAAAGTTCTTCTTATGTCTTAACATCTTCGTCTAAACTTCATTCGCCTACCGCCAACGCAAATGGCAACTTATATCCTGCATTTTGACAACTTGTTGTAATTAATATAACAATAACCCGGTAACTGGAATAGATTGAGGAGTTCCGAGTCAAAAATGAATCTTATTCTGCTATCTGTGCAGATGATAGGAAGGTCAAAACCGCAAAACCTTTTTTGGACGGCTTTTTGAGAAGTCAGAAAACTACCTACCTGTGTTAAAGTTACATACGGAGGACATAGTCTGTTTGAAATTCTGTGCTCAAAACAACAGTTTTGTAAGCGTTCGTTTTAGCGAACTGAAGTTTTTAATTGTTGTTATGTCTGTTTATTAAAACGAATAGACGAAAACATGAAAAATATACCATTGCTTTTCATTAGTTTAAAATCATGGAGATAGCGAAAGATGATATAACAATAATCAATAAAACACCCGTATTTCACAAACTGCAATCATAATTGTTGGCAAGACCAACCAATAACTTGAGCAAAAAAACATTTCACGAAATTAAGGTAAAGTGTGTCTTTTGTTTTATTAAACTGAATGTAATTCTGGAAAAAAATTTTCAGTCAAATAGGCGAACTTAACTTGAACTGCCACCCTTCTCAAAAACTTTAAGGAAATTGTAAACAAAATGTCTCTCAGAGATTTTTTTTTCTGCGACCAAGTCATGTTTGAGGTTTGATGCCAATAATCCTGCCTTCATTAATTATGTCAGGAACAACTTGGAAATTTACATCCGCGATATATCATTAAATACAAACGCCGTTTCTTTTAAGACATAAACTGTATTATACCAAGCTTTCATAATCATAGTGGACAAAAGAAAATGAGCACCTTTTCGAAACGAAGAGGGCATTTTTTTCTTCTCAGGTCATTTCAAGATGGCAGCGAAAACACTTTTTGTCCATGAACAGAAAAAAAAATTTAATCCACTTTCAACTTTTGATAAGTGTGTTACTTATCAAAAAATGCACCTGCAAAACGTAAGGCCACCGGCCATCTCATTGACTAGGGACTCGTTTCTCGAAAGTCCCGGAAACTTTTCGGGCCCGCAACTGAGCCATTTTAATTAATCTGTATCTAAAAACAGAGAGGTGTGTATGCCTGAAATTTCTTGTATGGAGAGAATCTGTTCATATTAAGAACATGTGACTAAAAAAACTCTGTAATCCGAAGGTTTGTGACCTACGAAGGTTTTCTATGACTTACCAGGTGCGAAATCACTTCGGGACCTTCGAGAAAATTGCCTGGGCTGAATACGAAAGTTGGTCCAATCTGGGGATGATGAAAATATCATTCATTTAGAACATCTTTGGCTTATATCATGATCAGTGAACTGAAATGGAAGTAAAGTAAATCACAAGTGCAGAAAGTTACCTTGTTGGCATCCTAACAAGTCAATGCTGTGACGTGCAGGAAGTCAACTAAAGTTGCAAATGAGACCTCGTACTCTGATCTCGAAATTGATACCTTCTGACCAGAAGCGAAGTAGACAGACTTTTCTAGAATTAGTTCCCTTCTATATTATTGTACCACGAAAAAGCTTTGAATATTTAATTCTCTTTATATTTTTCATTTGCACATGCAATTTATTCGCGGCCCAGTTAACGAGGGTATTAAGGTCTTTAAAACAATGTATCAGTCCAGGCCAGGACCATTATCGAATTTGACAGCCATGTTCCGTCACAAAATGGCGGCCATTTTAGAGGTCGGGGATTTTCGTACTCTGTTCGCTTTGTTATTATTTGTTCGGTCAGGGCTCGGTTTCACTCGGATTATCTACCCATAGTTTTATTAGATTAGGCCAAGAAATCGGAGTGAACTGTTATTTTAAGATGTTGCTCACGAACTCCATGTACAGCCCCAAAAGCTGTAATTAATGGTGTTTTTAGCAGGTCATATTGTTGCTATGGTAGCCTATCGTGTAGCGAACATGATAACAACGTGTTCACCAATGATTGGGCAGTTTTTCGATACCATAATTGTAGCATCAAGTGATAAAGAGTGGTTACAATGACCCATCAAATTCTAACTGCTGGAAACTGTTTTGAGCCACCTTAAGACGCCGAATATTGAATGTGGAAGATCTGAACAGATTAATTACAGGTGCATCACTGAGTACAATGTTAACTCAAAGGAGCGAGATTTAAAAATAAAAGCAATGATTCCGTGAACTTAGCCCAAACGAAATGTTAATCAGTAGGTAGTGACTCACAAATAACTTCTCGAGTGCTATATTAGCTTATATTTAGATATCTAGTAATTTAGTTTTACTATGGTAAAAAAACGTGTATCCAGCGGCTATACCCTCTTGAACCTGAGGAGAAACAATCTTTAGGGAGGGACTCAAAACTCAATATTTTGAGGTTAGGCGTGTGTCTGTGAGAGAGCAATTGATCACCTCTGGGTCTGGCTTTCGAAACTTAGCTAATATAAACTTGATCGATGCCCAGTCGCTCACAGCTGAATATTCAGTGAAATACTTTGATCAGAGGTATCATTGGATAAAAAAAATTCTCAAGACATTTTTCATATTGGAATCGATGGTCATGACTTTCAACCGCATAAAATATCAATAACGAAAAAGGCAATAGTTTTCCATATTTTCACCTAATGTGTGAAAGATCGAGGCTTTTTGCGCCTTGCTATTGGAATTAGTCCCGGGGGAACTCCAAGACAAAAAGAACGGAGGTGCTCATCGGAAATTTTGAAAAGAATCCCTAAGAGTTACAAAGATCCTGCTTTTTTGGCGTGACTTGAATCGTTTTACCTCTAAGAGGAACCAGTTTTCAGAACAGCACTTTATCTCCTGTCATATTTTTTCAGCTCAATATCCCAGAAGGTAGCACAAAAGTTCCCGCTGTGGACATTTTGAGGCTAAACACCCCGAAAGGTACCAAAACCGCTTTTTAACCCCTAATCTCTAAAAGGTAGGACGAGCATCCCCGTCCCTTTTAAATGGGAGCCACCCCCACCCCGTGGTATTTAATCAGCCTGACTCAACATATTTCATCTGCTCTTCGGTATATTTTTTGCCATTAACCCTTTGAATACCAAACTTTCGTCAAAAAATACCCTTTAACCGTTTTTCTGCCATTACCCGTTCTCAATTTTGTTTGCTGCCCCTTTCCTTTCTTTTTTTCTCGGCCCTTTTACTCTGGCTACCTTTTGCGTTGCATGTTTTTTCTAGCTGCCGTGAAAAGTTGGATGTTAATTACGGGCGAGCTTAGAAATGGACCTTGATCTATCATAGGCATAGTGGACCATTTTACCACCGTTTTTGCACCAAAACTGATAACGTTGTTTTTCGATTTGCGACGTCGGAATGTCGTCGATATCTAAACCTGACCATTGTACGAAAAGGCCTAGCCTAGTCCTACTGTCTGCTTATCAAGAATATCTGATGACATTTAAATTGATGACGTCACAAATGGTACAAAGAGCCGCGCGACCATTAATTACGCGTATATGCGTAATTGGGGCTCAAGGGTTAAATTGCAGTCATAAATTCGAAAGTTTTCGTTTATTAGACAGTTATACTTACTATTTATCTTGAAAACAAATTAACGGTGCGGAAAATGGTCTACTTGAGTGAGCAATAAATAAACTCATTGATCATTTGTGAGAATGGAACTGCATTTATTGCCGACAGCTCCATGCGTTTAATTTATAACACGTCAATCAGTCCTCATTAGCACAGAAAAAAAACTGAAAGTCAAAAGAATAAATTCACTATACTTTTTTCCTTCTTTACAATTGTGTCAACATGTGTAATTTATAGCGTATATCTGCCCGGATATGCCAATATGTTGTATATCAACCATATCTCCTCACGTAAGCACACGGCATGTACTCATGTATTTTCACCATCTTTGTTTTACAAATATGCTCGATTGATAGCAACATCAATGTATAAAAAGTTTTTTGTTGTCAGCAAAAAAATAGAAATATTGCCTCCTTTCTTTCTCTAATTCGCTTTGACTGCTGTTAAGGAGAACGAGTGTGGGTTACATTTCGTATAGATTGCAGTGTTAGAATTTTGAGCGGGAGATTTCTCGAGTAAATATTGTATACCTGAAATTACAGAAATTTAAAACCTCAAAGAACAAACATTTTAGCATCAAGCGTTTCCCCTAATAAAAACGATTTTTATCGCACTTTTACCGGCAGACCTAAGTTTGAAGAATACAATGAGATCTAATGATACTGACGAAAACTGACAAGGAATACTTTCATAAATTAAATTCAACAAGGTTTATCAAACGGTCGTCGTTTTTTCAGAAAACCGCAAAAACACTTGCCAAGTCAGAAATTGAAATAGCTGAACCCCGCTTATTCGAACTCGGTTGTTTCGAATTCCTTGTCATTTCCAACTCAAAACCATATCCCTCGGATTTGCCCTCCAGTCATTTATTTTCAGTTATTCGAACTCCCGCTATTTCGAGCTATTTTTCGTTTCCCCTGAGCGTGCGACATAGCGGAGTGGACCCCGCTATGTTGAACTCTCGGAGGAAACGAAAAAAACAAGGTTCAAAATAGCCGGAGTAATTCAGAATAGCTGATAGCCAATGACTGAAGGGCAAATCCTAGGTAAATGGTTTTGAATTCAAAATAACGGGGAATCAGCGGGGTTCAACTGTACGTGTACCCCGCTATGTCAGGGAAAATGAAAAAAGGTTCCACATAGCCCGAGGAATTCGGAATAGCCGATAGTAAATGGCTCAAGGGCAAATCCAAGGGAAATATTAAATGGTTTTGAGTTCAAAATAACGGGAAATTAGCGGGGTCCAACTGTAATAACTAATAGGTGATAAATATTAATTGTCAATATCCTGCAAATCAATTAACACTCAGTAGGTCACAGTTAAGAGAATGAACAACACCAATTTTATATGCTTGAAAACGCGCTGTCAAGCAAAAACCACATACTCACTAGCTAAGCCGGATGTTTCTTTAAGTGTCACCAAATTACTTACATGCTTACAACCAGTACAGGAAACTGACAGGCAATATATGCAGACTCGGCAAATAGCTGTTCGACATATATGGACCGCGCATTAATTATGGTGGGAAAATACAATACACACAAAAATAGAATCAAAAGAAAAACCGAGAAAAATATTTTCGAGCAATATAAACCACTAAAAAGAGATATGCGGAGCAAAAAGATAAGAATCTTATATACATGACCTAACGCTGAGAAAAAAATCATTAGGCAGAGAAAACGCCAAACCTCCTCCCACTAAGAGTGTTTGGTTCAGCATCATGCCAAAAAAAAATACACCTTTGGAAGTTCACTTTGTTACGTAGAAAAGGCGGAAAACGGTGCCTGGTATGACTGCAGGGGTCGGCATTGAAAAAAAAAAAAATAATAAAAGAACTCTGTTATAAAACTGCAACGAAGCTAATAATTGGCTTAAAGTCGTTAATTAATGTTTTAGATTACATTTAATGATCGTCACATATGTTTGCCTGTAAGCAAGGCAAATAAGCACAGCTAGCATATTAACTCTATCTACAGCAACGCTATATTCATGTTATAAATATAAATAAGTTAAGTCTTGCTAGCCAAAACGGTTCTCGATGCTTCAAAGCAGGGCTTGATATATCGTATACGAAGAAATCAAAGACTACATAAGTTGGCTGTAACTCTGCGTTTCAGGGGACCATCAATACACCTCTTTTTATATGTAAAGCGTGTTTATGGTAATTATACTGGTGATCTGAAGTGTTATTATGTTCACAATTACCGATCGATAGTTGTTTCGTGCTCAGCACGGTCACATCGACTCAGAAATTCACTTGACCAACAGTATTACAAACGTCGGTGAATCGTCTCACAGTGCGAACTCCCAACCAGTAGCATCCCGACGTAATGAACTTGGCAGCAATGGAGTGACTCAGAGATCTACTGACTGCAGAGATTGCTTTCCGGAAACCTCTACTAAGCAATTTTGATATCATCCCAAAACATAGATAACCCGAAAGAAACATGGAACCTTCTGTGTGAACGTCGCAAAGTAGAACATTGCCTATATAGGCTCAATATATACGTGAAATGACTTTTTTCAGATCACTTTTCCGTTTAAATGAAATGCCTACGGCACTAGAGGTGTTGGAAAACATGACGGAAAAGTAATTTCAAGTACATGTTATAAATCGGACGAAGAGACTACATTTTTTTCGTGAAATATAAGCTTAAGGACTTTAAGTTGATTTATGTTGAATACCCTTGGAAACAGGTCGTTTACCTTTTAGCTTGAATTGAGGACGAGCTTGTGAAACTTTCCACTTCAGGAAATGAGAATCGATTTTAAGAATATCTCTACAAAAAAAAAGGAATATATGCCTTGTCAAATAATATTCCTCACTTACTTTCAGTACAGCCTTGCTGAACATGGACAGCGCTGACAAGACACCGACCTTGCTGACTAACAGCAGCATCACTCAGGCGGTCGGCCCAAGCCACCAATCGGATGAAGTGAAAGCTGACCAATTAGAAACTGTTCTTCAGGTTGCGTTCAGCATAATCGCTGGCTCAGCTTTTGTACTCAATCTCATGTTCTGTTCTGTGCTTTTAAAGAAACTGTCAATGATGAAAAAGCCATATAATACTTTGCTGTTTAACTTGGCCGTGACTGATTTAATCACAGGTGAGATTACCACCTAGCACATCAGCCTCAAGTGGGCTGTCATTGGCCGAATAGCCTACATGAGGCTTTTATCATGATAATAGTCATGAGGTTTGATCCTCCGTAGGTGACCGTATTAAATATGTCTTGTAGGAATTCTCGACGATTTTGCAGGCATGCGCATTTCGCGACTTCTAAGCTATTATAGTTTAGCAAAATATCGACTGATTGACCAATCAGCAGCCTGCGCTCGTAATGGAAGCTGCTTTTTTTCATTCCACAGCAATTCTTCTGACCGTAACAACCTTGATTCCAATCGGCTCGGACTTTGGCGGCCACATGTTCTGCGTGCTAGTGGACAACACGTACCGTCTCCTTAGTTGCCAAAGTATCTATTTTGCTTGTCAAGTTCCTTGCTATTGAACGCTGCTATAGCATCACGAGACCCATCCAGTACAAAACACAGTTTGGAAAGCGCCGTATCCTTTACTTAGCGGTGTACTGGGTCGTAAGCTGTACCCTTCAAGTTTACAAAGTGTTTGAAGAGGAACTGGTCGGAAATGAATGCCTAAACGTTGATCTTCCTTATGGGGAGCATGGCGCACAGGCCTTCATAGATGTTTACAGCTTCACAATCTGTATGATTCCGTGTCTAGTGACGTGGATTACCTTTGTTCATACAAAATTTCGTATACCTGACTCTCCTAGTGAGACACAGCAGAACTAGCTCAGGAAAACCCAACAAAAGCCCAACATCACGCCTGGCTCACGCCTGTGCGCCCTGACAGCTGAGGTTCTGTTATGTTGGCTTCTCGCTCAAGTCAGTTACACTTGGTCCCCGTTTGAGATCACTGACTTCACAAGTCCGCCACACAGTCTTGAACGTAAGTTCGTTTCTTAATTCGTGCCCAAATCCCCTAGATTGGTATTATCATAAATAATACAAATGAGAATTCATCAAGCTGTTTTGCCCGTGTGAACGCCCATCGTCGCCTCTCTAGCACCTAATGACTCTTGTTACAAAGGTCGTGATCCTCGCTTGAAAAACAAAACATCCAAACTTAAAACTCAACAAAGGGCTACTTGAATACAACTACCAGCAGTGTACAACTGCTCCACTTGCGCCTTCCTATAGGGTGGCTACTCCTTTCGTTCAGGCAGCAGGACTGCGGAGTAAGCAAAGTTAAATCAATGGTAGGTCGAATTAACAAAATTCGCCAACGCCACGCCTTCTTAGAGCTGGTTCTTTTTTACTATGCAAGCTATTGTGCGCAAAGAAGTGAGGAGAGGGAAAGGTCCACGCTTGATAAAGGAGAGGGAATTTCTCTTCCCATCACTACTTGTGCACCTTTTTGTCCTCCGTTTGGCAGGAATTTTCTCGCAAGCCTTTTTGCGGAAAGAGCAGGGTCGTAGCTCGACGCACTTGCCTCAGTAATTTTTTTCGTTTTTGTTGTTTAGTCATCAAAAACACGCTAATACCTAGGAAGAGAATTTAACCGTGGACACTGCCTCAGTCATAATTTCTTCGTGGACATTGCCTCAGTCAGAATTTTTTCATGGACACTGCCTCAGTCAGAATGTTTTCATGGACATTGCCTCAATCATAATTTCTTCATGGACATTGCCTCAGTCAGAATTTTTTCATGGACACTGCCTCAGTCAGAATTTTTTCATGGACATTGCCTCAGTCATAATTTTCTTATGGACACTGCCTCAGTCAGAATTTTTTCATGGACATTGCCTCAGTCATAATTTCTTCATGGACACTGCCTCAGTCATAATTTCT
>Ga0126338_10003459_pt1 | contig 11088 bp, 13 predicted proteins | sample OrbCmetagenome_2_FD_92529 | JGI IMG/M metagenome (GOLD analysis project Ga0126338, IMG submission 92529) | Coral microbial communities from Petempiche,Puerto Morelos, Mexico - Orbicella C C metagenome | ecosystem: Host-associated > Invertebrates > Cnidaria > Coral | place: Petempiche,Puerto...
AGATCTGTTGGGTACGCCAATGGCTCTAAAAACGTGCTTAAGATAAATATGCAACGACGGCGTTCAAATTCCAACTGGAAATACGAAAAACTAGCCGTCGTCGTCCACGTTTCGTAGACGACGTAGAACTTGGTCGTTTCACGTTGTTGTTTTGCAGAGGACGGCAAAGAAATGTACAACGATTTATAACGCACGTGCACAGCTATTGTTTTGCTAATTAAACCTTTTGTTTTGTGACGTTCACGTTGCCGTCGTCGTCGTGGTTTGCTTAAGCTTCCTAATGGAACGTGAAGTGACCAAGTTCTTCGTATTTTGGAGAGCGTGAACCACAATGACTAATTTTTCGTATCTTCCTTTAAAATTGAATGCCGTCTTTGCGTATTTATCCTGAGTAAGTTTTTAGAACGATAGGCGTACTGAACAGATCTACACAGTTGCGACATTCGAAAGTAAAATATAAATCCATTTTTAACAAAGCGTCGTCCTCGGCGTTGCCGTCATCATTGCTAAAACTCCCTATTTAGGAGCTCAAGCAACGACGACGGCGACGCCGAGGACGACGCCCAATCAAAAATGAATATATATTTTACCAGCAAAATTTGCAATTGTCTAGAAGGATTGAGTGAGCCATTGGCTCTAAAAACGTGCTCAGGCTAAATATGCATTGACAGCGTTCAATTCCAAATGAGAATACGACAAATCAGCTGCCATTGTTCGCGTTCCTCAGACTACGCAGAACTTAAATTCGTATAAATTTACGAGTGGTGTATTTTCCAGTAAAATACTCTTGTCTATACAACAAATGCTAGTATAGAAGCTTAAAGTTTGTTTAAGGCAAACAAATTTCTTGCTTAGCTTTTAAACCAGGTGACGACCAAAGTGTTCACCTCATAACCACGTGAACCTTTTCTGGCAGAGGACAACTGGGACTTGACTCTTTCCTGCGTCAGAAAAACTGCATTCCCTGTCTGTTCGATCTAGGGTTTTTCAGTTTTCAGTTACATGACAGTTTTGACAAAGAGCCTATCATATTTTGCAGCCGACGCAAAAGATCGCCTAGAGACGGAGAAGATTTGTCAAAACAAGGAAGCATGATTACAAAGGAAAGTAAATACTTTTTACTGGTGTTTTACCGCTATTTAAACTGAGGCACAGCATGTAATTATTACCCAATCTAACTTCACATCTGTCTCCAGTCCAATGTGGTTGACAAGAGCATAAAAACGTTTGCTTTTCTTTGTCAGGCAAACAGGAACCTCCATTAAAGCAGCTCTTGAACAAACATCCCTAATTAATAATAAGAAAAATCCGTCGCATATAGAAATTCAAATATAATATATATTAAATGAAAACCCTGAGGACCATTGGAGATGAAATTTCAGTAGCAATCCCTAAGATATAACTTCTTTTCTTAATTGCATAGGCCAGAATTAACACTTAACAGGAATATATAATTCAGCCGTTTGGCGAAAACCTGTCATTTGTGGTAGGCTAGATTAAATCCAAAATCACCTCATACAAATTACCTTCAGCTTCACAAAGAAAGCGACTCCCTGCTGATCATGAAAGTTGATGTTATCGTTGATGAGGGAGATGTCGTGCTTGTTCAGTTCACAAGTTCCTTTGCCGCCCTTCCTGGATGACATCTTGTAGTTTGTTGAAGTACACCAAGCGTTTCTCATACATTGTTGGCCGCACGATAGCAAACTGGGAGTGTCAGACCTTTTAACAACGTATCCCTTAAGGTGCTTATTTTCTCGAATTTCAAAGTATGATGAACGAGATATAGGGTTTTCTTCGGTGGAGAAATCGGCGGTAGATTGTAACAGGAAGAATAACAAAACTTTCGTAAATCCCATCGCTAAGAAAAGTTGACGGGAACTATAATATTCTTAATATCGTAGAGATATGTCAAATTACACGCTGTATTATGTAACTGAGAAATCAGTTCATAGTGATAGGCGGAAAGTAGGCAAATTTATTCGTAAATTTTTAATTTATTTTGCAGTTCACTACAAATAAAAACATTTGGGAGATGGCCTGTAATCTTCATTTGAGCCCTGATGATGAAACGAAATACTCGGCTCCCTAAGACGACGTGAACGATTGGTCGTTTTCAGTCGGTATAATCAGTTCGGTGGTGTTCGGTTGTCTTCGGCAACCATCGTTTAACAGGTGCTCTTATTTTCCATTCGGTAAACTAATTTTTGTATTAATGTCATCGCTATTAATTTAACTTGTTCAAAACTAGACACAGCCATAACATCAAACGAGATAACATTGGAGATATCAGCCTTCTTATTTGTAGTAAATTTGTGACTATTCGAAGCGACGAAAATTACCTTCGAATTTCTTGGCCATTGGTTGGTCAAACTGTAACATTTTTCGGATAGTTCTTTTATAAATACAAAAGAAAGATATTTCTTCATCCCTGTAACCAGAAATTTCGTAAAAGGCGATGGTAGACCCAGCACTTAAGTAAGATGAACTTCTTCGATCCGTTACATATTGGCGGGCCGCCAACGTCACTCCAAATAGGCGTTCTCGATATTTTCCAAGGTAGAAAGAACTGGAACTTTTTAACATCCATTTCGTAATTACGGCCCTAAAACAAGACTGCATGCCAAATTTCAGCAAAATCGGTTAGGTATGGTGGCTGCGATATTTTTATTTGGCCCGAAAATAACAGGCTCCTGCTTTGGTCTACTCTCTTTTTAAGTCATTATTATTATTAAATCTCTCTTTATTTTTATTTACTATAGCTTATAAATGTATTAATTCTGCAAATGTTAAAATTGTAGTTTATTGCATTGCATTGTATATAGGTTTATGTGTATCAATAAAGGATATATTTTCGCAAAAAAAAAAACGACGAAATGAGGAATCTTAACGTTTCCTGGCCTTCAGTTCCAGTGCAAGAAAATAAGGCCTCGACAGTTGATACATGTTCCTTAGCATTTTTTTATTGCAACAATAACGTTACTTACAATACAAATATTGCCTACACTTGTATTTAGCAAGTAATATTGCCTATTACTTGCAATGGCGAAATAGCTTACAAAACCCTAGCACAGCTTGAAATACTTACTCTTCTTACAGTATTAACAGAACTTACAATATGTGTGGGAATGCCTTGTTTGAAAAGCTTCAGAAATTAAAAGATGACCATGCTCGTCAGGGGCAGTACTTCCTTGAGTACCTTAAGTTTTCCTGCACTCCAACATGCGATGGATGCCTTAATGAAGGTTGGACAAGAGGTGTTCCTGTCCAACGTTCTCCAGTTCCAACCCTAGATGCTACTTCGCCTGGAAAGTATTTACCATTCACTACGGCAAAGTCCATTGGAAACCAGATCGACAAGTTTCTCCCAAGCTAAGTGTCCAGATAAAGAGACTGTTCAACAAGGGAAAATTGCCCTCTTCTGAAGAAAGGTCTTTGCAAAAGGTATGTTCCCAGTACAACATGGACGAAACTGCATGTAAAAGTTATGTACAGCACCTTGAGTTCCTCGATGCAAAAGCCAAAAAAAGAGTAAGAGAAAGGAACACTCTTCCGCTTATTTCTTGGGCAATTGAAAAAAAATGTAAAAGCGCTTACGAACAAGCAGCTGAAAATGTATCTAAAGCAAAAAGATCTTACGATAGGTGGAAGCAAGGCTGAGTTGATTGATCGAGTTCTCACCTACGCACGCGGAAACCTTAGTGTCAGAGATGCTGCAGAAGATGAGGAATCTCCCAATTTATGCGAAGACGACACAAGCTCAGAGTCCAGTGATTCTGATGACTCTTTAATGACTCTTCGACATCCGAGTCATTTCAAGTTATGTTTGCACCAGAGGAAGAACTCCAACAAGTAAACTAGGTATGAGGGAATCAATGGGAGGAGACTATTTTACAGGGGGGGTAGCCTTAATATTATCATTATGTGAGGGGGTTGAAATTAAATTTTTCTTAATGAGAGGGGGGTATGACTTAGTTTTGGGGCATATTTCACCCATTTTCCACCCCGCCCCCTCCTCGTTCTCCAGGTAATTATTGCACAGTCCCTTAGATAGCCCTGGGCGTTCTCTACAAGATGATACCATTTCTGTTGCTGTTGGTTATAACATGATATGATGTCAAATGACGTCATTTGACCCGCCATGTTGGATTTCAGTATTTTCTTAAGAGTGCGTCCATGAGAAAACCAGGCAATAAGTGATACAGCTCAAATCACCGATTTCGCTCTAACTTGGCACAAATGTTGGGTTTGGTGAGTGTATGATTGTGGCAAAAAAGCTGGTCAAGATATTTGATTCCCTTCAACTTGCGGGGACCCCCTGCAAAAATGGTCATTTGACATTAATTTCTGCATATTTAATTCGCCATCTGTGGTTTAGTATTTCTGCAACAAGAAAAATCATGTGAAAATGAAATCCACTGGATCATGTTCTACATCTATCAGTCTAAAAGCAGCTGCCTCACCCATTAAAACTGACTTTAACGGTGATTCTTTAAGGTACTTTTCAATTGGCACTAAAAGTGGCGCTAAAATTGGCACTAAAAGTGGCTCTAAAACTGACACTTAATTAAACTGGCTACAACGGTTCCACCTCAGGTGGCAGTAAAATAAAAATGATGACTTTTCAGATGGCACTAATAGTAGCGCTAAAAGTACTCCTAAAGGTTTCACTTGAAATAGCAGCAAAATAAAAATTGATCTAGGTCCCTTATAGCTAGGACTCATGATCAGTACACGTATTACTAATTTAATTAAGTCACTATTAATTTTACCTAAGCTAACTTAGCACCTTTCTCCAGTCCAAGGCGGTTGGCAAACACATGGAAAAGTTTGTTTTTCCTTGTCAGGCTAACAAGAACTCCATTAAAACAGCTGGTGAAATGTAGAAAAAAGAATTAATGAGATTCATCAGTGGTGAAAATAATTGACCAAACCTTGCAAATAGTCAGTTTCTCAAATAAATTGGCTTTATTTATCTCTTTGCATAACCGAGGAGTGTTTTCGTTTCGCGAGAAAGATACAACTATTGCTGGACTAGCTCAAAAATCTAAAATCACTTTAAAGTAATTACCATGAGCAGCATCGAGAAAGTAACTCCCTGTTGATCATGAAAGTTGGTGTCGTTCTTGATGAGGGAGATGTTCTGCTTGTTCAGTTCACAAGTTCCTTTGCCCTCTTTCTTGGATGACATCTTGTAGTTTGTAGAAATACACCAAGCGTTCCTCATACATTGTTGGCCGCACTGGGAGAATCAAACCGTTTCACAACGTATCCGTTAAGCTGCTTATTTTCTCGCATAGCAAAGTACGATGAACGACGAGGCGCAAAGTTTTCTTCAGCGCAGAAAACGGCAAAAGTTTGAAACAGTAAAAGTATTAAAAACAGTATACTTGGCATTGTTAAGCCGTGTGGGTGCTGGCCTCGAAGTTTGTGTCATGTAATTTTACTTAACGGAAACTTTACTTTATTTGAGCCCGTGGCGAATATGGTAATACAATTCCTTTCGACATCATGATTGGTTGATTTGTTTCGGCGTAATCAACTCGGGAATGGTCGGTAATCGTCGGTTTTCGTTAAAAATGCTGGCGGCAATATTTCTTATTTTAAAAATTTTTGTTGGAAACTTTACGGCTAAAATTTATATTCGTGGGAAATTAACTAACTGAGCCATTAATGTTTGTATTCCACTTTGTATGTCGTCTATGTAGTGTTTCTTCATTGTTCAAGAGCAAATAAGTAGCAGTTTAACCGACTTTGATCTTAAGTTAACTCTTAACTACATTTAAGTTATTCCAATGGAGAACATAGGCCTCACTCGACATATTCGACAGCCTGGCGAAAGCGAGCAAAATATACTCTTTAATCATCCCGCAAACTCCAACATTTTAAAAGCGTGTAATTTGAGGATCAACCTCTCCAGAAGGCGACGTTTCAGGCACTATTTCCGTATAACCCCACATCAATAAATTCCGAAATAAAAAAGAGGAACTACTCCTTGATTCGTTACAATAATAATAAATAATAAATAAATATTTATATAGCGCCTATCCAAGCCTGCTCTAGGCGCTGTACAATTCGCCAAAATGAACTGTACTAATCTTAATAATTAACAATGTGCATTTAAGAAAGTAATAGAAAGTAAAAATCGCTAAGAATAATAAGTTTTCTTAAAAAGATGAGTTTTGAATTTAGATTTAAAAGAACTTAGATTGTCACATGAGCGGATAGAAACAGGTAGACTGTTCCAGAGTTCAGGAGCGGAAACAGCAAAAGCTCGAGGACCATACGTCTTCAGGTGAAAATTCGCGGGGTTAAGAAGTAATAAGTGTGATGATCGGAGGATTCTGGACTTAAAATCAGAATGTGAAGATGACTGCATTGAAGTCTCCCAACTGATACAGAGGTTTTCTTTGTTTTCGGTTACCTGTAGTTTTTCTTATTATTTATTTGTACCTTTTGTAATTTTGTTGAAATTATGGTTACTTTCTTTCTTTCCTTTTTAATATAAACTCTTACCCCCGCTTCGATTAGTTCTGGAACTAGTTGCGGGGCCAAGCCATTGTAACTGTATGTCAGAAAACAAAATACAATTAAAGTTCAAAGTTCAAAGTTCATCACATTTTCCCAAAACTTTCTGATTTTAAGTCCAAAATATGGAAAATTCACAAAAAGCTCGGCGACTTTTGGCTCAATAGAAAGCCATACTTACATATACATTGCTGCTTCAATGGCTGAGCTAATACAAGACAGAAGAACAGCAGAGAATTAGATCTCGGGGAAAGACTAACACTCAAAATATCTGCACTTAAAAATATACTCCCCGACTTATCAATTGATTTCAAAGATCGAGAACTTGTTACATCCATGCACAATGAAAACACAAGCGGCCGCCTCGTGCAATATCCTAAACCACAAGTGGTCGCCTCAGGACCACATGAGCCTCTTCTGACAGAGAACAACTGGGGCATTACTTTTTTCTGCGCCAGACAAACTGCATTCCTTGTCATTCCACTTCACCATTCTGTACGGCACTGCATACATGTGGGCACATTTCTCTTTCACGTGATTCGGTTCCCCGCTTGCCCATGCAGAAAACTGATCCGCTAGTGGAGTGCCATCGATCCAGTAGAACGCATCTCCAGCCGACGGATTTCTGTAAAGACCAAGCCATGCATCATAAAATGTTACTTTTTTTTGCTCCTTCAACAGGTCAAGAGTAAAGTTATTCTCATCTTGTGATCTGATTATAGCGAGGTCTCCTCGCAGATTCTGGCGAGTAGATCGAGCGGTGCTCCATTCGTCGGTCGGAGTGTCGATGACGTGGTAACATGAATTTCCGTGATGGACCCAATCTGGCGGACAACCTTATCGAGTTAAATACAAGAAAGGAGTATAAATATTTCAGTCAGAAGAACTATACGAAAATTAGAGCAATTAACATGTGACCTGGAAATGACTATGAAACAAATTTCAAATGGGAAATTAAAGAAACATTTTAATTGGCTGAGCAATCAGAGCCGACAACACGCACCCTTTTGTTTGCATGGTTATAAAAACGACGCAAAGCAATGCGCACAGATTGCAAGTAGCGTTCTCTTTGACCTCACGCGCTTTTCTGTTAAGTCAATCGAACAAAGTATCTTAATATTAGGGATGTGGGGGAAACCGCTCAAAGTTTGTTTTAATCCTAACACAAATGGTAAACAGGTGCAAAAACAGCTTTTCAAAGTTGTGCGAAAACTGACTTTGAAATCAGCTTTGATATTCTGATTTTCATTCTGATCGCTTCTTTATACAACTTTTCAGTTATATGACATTTTTGACAAAGAGTCTGTCACATTTTGAAGCCGGTGCAAAGTTTTGGCTAGAGACTGACAGGATTTGTGAAAACAAGGCCACGAATACCACGGAAAATAATTACTTTAATTTTTAATTGTGTTTTTTTTTTTTTTTGGTTTTTTTTTGGGGTTTTTTTTACGGTCATGTAATTATTACCCGATCTAACTTCACATCTGTCTCTAGTCCAAGGTGGTAGATACAAGCATGAAAAAGGTCAATTTTCCTTGTCAGGTAAACAAGAACCTCCATTGAAGCAGCCTCGTGAACAAACATCCCTGATTAAAAAAAGAAATGGGTAACATAAAGAAATATCAATATAATATGAATTAAAAAAAGCCGTGAGAACCGTTTGAGAGAAGCTTGCAATAGCAATCCAAAAGATCTCACTACTTTTCTCAATTGCATGGGCCGTATTCAACATTAAACAGGACTTATTTAGTCGTTTGGTGAAAAGATATCATTTGTGGTAGACTAGTCACCACATATTAATTAACTTTAGCATCATAACGAAAGTAACTCCCTGCTGATCATGAAAGTTGGCGTTTCGTTCATGGAGGAGATGTCGTGCTTGTTCAGTACACAAGTTCCTTTGCCGTCTTTCTTGGATGACATCTTGTAGTTTGTAGAAGTACACCAAGCGTTTCTCATACATTGTTGGCCACACGATAACAAACTGGGAGAATCAAACCGTTTGATAACGCATCCTTTAAGCTGCTTATTTTCTCGAAATTCAAAGTATGACGAACGAGAAGATATGAACTTTTCTTCGGCGGAGAAAACGGCGGTAGATTGTAATAAGAAAATTATCAAAACTTTTGTTTACCCCATGGCTAACAAAAGTTGGTCCGAGCAGCGAGGATTATAGTGAAACGTCAAATTACTCGCTTTGTAAAATGACGGAAAAACATCAGGCAAATTTATTTAAGAATTTGTAATTTACTGTGCAGTGTCTAGCCTATTAATACATTTGCGAGATGGTCTAAAATCTGCAAGGTAAAACAAAAGACTCGTCTCCGTAAGACGACATGCATAATTGGTCGATTTCGGTCAGTGTAATCAGTTCGCTGGTGGTTGATTGTCGCTGGTGGTCGGCGACCATCGTTTAACAGGCGCTGTCGTAAGTTCTCGTATCACTGTCATCTTTACTAGTTAAACTTAGTTAAAGTCAGACATTTCAGACAAAGCAGTTGCTAATTAATGCGTTCTAAATCCAAAGGCGCGAGTACTCATGCGTACAACTTAAACTTTGTCACGCCAACATAAAAAATCTTGACAAAGAAAAATCTGAACCATTTCTAGCTCTTCCAATGACAGAAAACGCGATCTCGACAGCTGGTACATGTGCTTTTTTCTTGAAACAATAACGTCACTTACACAAATGTTACCTACACTATATATAGCTAGTAACATTACGTACAATACCGAAACAGCTTTGAAAACCCTAACATTATACTTGCGACAGGAGCCCATCACTAGGAGCGTGCAACTACCCCATATTCCTGTCACGGCGTGTTCACAAATCGATCTATTTTTAGTTTGAATTTACCGCGAATTCAGACCCCGCAGGAACCTTAGTGACCAATCTCAAGCAGGTACTTAATTTTTAACTGACGTCATCCTTTTACCGAAAGATTAAGGTGGCTTACAACAGTTTTTTTCCGAGATTTAGTAGCGTGCGCCATAATTGCCTGCCAGACGTCAGTACAAGTCGAGCGTGCAAAAGTGACGCAAGTGGCCCTAAGAAGAAACGAAAACCACTTCAGCGCTTGAAAAGCGTTAAGTCACTTTTAACTTGATTTACGTAACGATAGTTTAAAACTTCGTTCAAACATGTGTTTAAGACTAGAACCAATAAACTATGACAAAAAATGTCGATAAACAACTGGTAAAAGAGTTCTAATTTACCCTTGCTTTCTCACACGCGATAAATGGCGTCACATGAGCGCGCGCTTAAATATAAGGCATGCGCAATTCAATTCTCGTCCAAGGGTGTAAAAGCCACACTTTGATCGAGGATTACTCGTAAACCTACCGTGCAACCCATGATGAAATTTTCACATTTGACTTGAGGTGTGGAGAACGTTTTGAGACTGTAGCGTGACAACGTCACGCTAATTAAATGATTTTGAGAAAAACGTCATTTAAGCTGCTAGTGCCCAGTCTCTCCTTGGGTACTCGGTCGTTCATTTTGGCAATTTGTTGACGTTTAAATTGTTCAAGTTTCACAAAGAATGGTAAAAGACTTCAGCAAACAGTAAATAGACAAAGAAAAAACATCTTGGAACGTTTCAAAACAGTTAGAGGTTGGACTTTCGCAATCCATCAAAACTGTAGTAAGCCACCTTAAAAAAATAGAGCCATTTTTTTTCCTCACCGATGTGCGCTCTTGTAGACCGGTACTGACCTATTTCGGGGGAAAAAAAATCTAAAACTAGACCGGCGTGTAAAAGTGCCATGACATTGGCTTAGCATGGGAGTGATGAGCTCGTGCTTGCGATACTAACTCCACATACAGTGGCAACATAACGTACAATTTAACAACCATAAAACAACTTACAATTTTAGCATCAGTTTCCTGATTAATAGTTAGTATTACTTGATTATAACAGTGCATCATGCTAGACTTTAACTAACGTTACTTTACTATATTAACTTGGCTAAATGTTAACACACAGTGCTGTTTAAAAAAACGAAAAAAATATGAAATATGCTATTTAACTTCATTTCCTACGCAGAAATTGCATGCAGATTGCGACAGCGGCTTACTTTACATACCAGGCACATTTACAGTTAAATGATAAGAGGCCAGAGGCCAGAGGCCAAAATGGCCGCCTTAACAGTTGCTCTATACAGCTGCTTTCTATCCTCTAGGTACAGGTATTAACACTGACAAACTGTTTAAGCCGGACCCACCAGTGAAACACTGGGGCAGGTGTGTGTGTGTGTGTGTGTGTGTGCGTGTGTGTGTGTGTGTGTGTGTGTGTGTGTAGGGTGAGAACCAAATGGTCGCCTCTTCACTATGATCGCATGAGACGTTTTTGACAGAGGACAACCGGAGCTCCACTCTGCTCTGAGACAGGCAAACTGCATTGCTTGTCATTCCACTCTCCAGGTTTATATGAAGCCGCATATATTTGGACACATTTCTCATTAGGGTTATTTGGCTCGTTGTCTGCCCATGCAGAATAATGACCCGCTAGTGGAGTGCCATCGATCCAGTGAAACGGATCTCCATCCAAAGTTTTTCTG
>Ga0126338_10003460_pt1 | contig 11087 bp, 6 predicted proteins | sample OrbCmetagenome_2_FD_92529 | JGI IMG/M metagenome (GOLD analysis project Ga0126338, IMG submission 92529) | Coral microbial communities from Petempiche,Puerto Morelos, Mexico - Orbicella C C metagenome | ecosystem: Host-associated > Invertebrates > Cnidaria > Coral | place: Petempiche,Puerto...
CCCCCTCATAGGCGCAAATAAAAAAAATTTTCAATTAGGGTTTTTTTTTTTTTTTTTTTTTTTTTTTTTTTTTACCTCTATTAAACGGCCAGTCCCCTTTGAGCGGCCACTATCCATTTCCCGAGGGTGGCCGTTTAATAGAGGTTGAACTTATCGTATAATTGTTCCTCTTGATCTTCGAGGGTTAGTTTTAATTTTTCTCTACTGACTTGCATTTCATTCGCCTTCTCCTAAATGTCTCGGTTGTAACCCATTCACATACAATAACGCTCGAGGTCTGTGGTCTGTGTCGAGGTCTGTGGTGTTTTAAGAGGATTAGACACGGATTTATAATAAGACTGGATTTATAATGGACTTATCGCATATTTGGGAAAGACGTTGAATCGATAAGCTTGCATAATCCTTCTAATCTGAGGTAGGCGTGGGTTTAAATGGTCGTGTGTGGGTCTATTTGAGCCAAAAAAATGTAAAATTTTCTTACCTCTAATAAGGCTTGCAGAGTTTGATGTTCGAAAAAGTTTTGTAAAAAGTTTACATCTTCGTCGTTCGCTCCAGTGAGAACTTGGATCTCTTCTAGTGAGTCGAGAAGTTGGCCAATAGCCCCTGGAGATCAGAGTAAAGAGTTGGAGAGAGAGAGTCAAACTATACGTCAGTACAGCTCTAGGTCATAAATTTTAGTCGATTATAGATTCCAGGGTCAGTTAGCTATTAAGCCTATTTATCTTTGTTTTTAAACAGAGTTAAACATGCTCATGTTTAAAAACATCAGCATGTTTATTTTCCAGTTCGTACTGAGATTTCATGACATGTTGCATAGAGAATTTAATAATTACTGTTTTCCAACTTAATTATCGGTTTGTAATTTGGTTTACCCTTGCTCTTTGGCACATTTTGCCGAGACATTTTGCGGGGACATTTCCCAGAGACATTTTTCGGGGACTTTTTGCGGGAACATAAATTAGGGACTTGTTGCAGCAAGATTATTTTTTTTGCGTGCCATTTATTGCCAATTTTTGTCGCGGAGACAAACTTTTCTTTCCCAGCAACATGCTGCATGGAATTCATCTGCTTTGAATTCGTGTGTCATGAAGAACAGACAAAATGGCCTCAATTTTCAATCTTGCATTATGTGCACTGCTCTTGTAAAATGTCCCCGCTACAACTCAATTTTTTTCACGCCTGAATCCGCTTCGTTTGCACCAGCATGTGTACTGTCCCTGTGCAACATGCGTCCAGTAAACTGAATTTTGTATAGAGAGACAAGAAATCACTACCTGAAGCCGACAAGTCGTCATCTTCATACTCAAAAACATCGTCCTGTTTAAAAGTCAAAGAAGTATATAGAATCAACGTTGGGTAACCCGTGTGATCTAAACACATCAAAATAATGCTATCTACTGTCTAAACAATGCCCCAAAAAACTGACTTCCTGTAACAATTATCATTTGCTCTCTTTAACTCGCCCTCTCCTAAAACTTGTCCATTTTACCTTACTTTTATTCTTATTTCACTGTAACTGTAATAACACTGTATTTCTTATTTTTACTTCTTATTTCACTGTAATTGTAATTTGTTTTGTTCGTTTGTAGGTTTATTATATCTATTATTTTTACTAATTTCTCGGCACCTTTCTGGTTCCTAACCCGCACCGCAAGTTAACTAATTTTGCAAATATGTGGGCCAACTAGAAAACTGAAAGGTTTACTTGACCCCGATACATTAACTTAAACATTAATCAACTGAAAACAGGTATACTGTAAATATAAAAAGCTGTAATTTTATCTACAAATGTAAATTGTAAGAAAAAAGTATGTTGTTGTTGCTGTGATCTACATGTAATTTCTCCTCACAGTGTTAAAAGAAATATTACCTGAGACCCAATAACATCGCCATTTGCCACTGTAAGACAAATTAAAACATGGACATAATTAAAACAAGTGTATACATGTATAATTTTTTCAAAATGTAAAAGTTGAAAATTGGGATACAGGAGTGGCAGTTTTTTTTCCAAACTGAGTTTCAGTAATAGGAAAACACAGAATTTAATTAACAGAAATTAAAATTATCTTACTTGGGAATTTTCTACTGGCTACAGCAGCCAAGATAGCTCCCTGCAGAGTGAAATAAACACTTTTAGATTTTGGTTATGGATGAGACACAAGTTTGACATAGCAGTGGAGATATCGGTGTCATTGTATATCAGCGCAGCAGTAGATCCTTGCACCTTCTTTATACACTTGGGTTTAAAAACTGAGACAATTTGAAAATAATGCCTTGCCAAAGAAAGTATGAAAATGACTGCAGCCAAGGCTCAAACCCAACCTGTTTGATGGGTTGTTCAGCACACAAACCATAAAACAACTATGCCTCCCACACAGAGAAAAACATTGAACTATTAGTGTACATGTACATCACCTTCAACTTTCTTCTCGCATTGAACTTTTTCATTTCATCTACTGAGTCTTGAAGATGCATTCTCTGAGGCACATTGCGATTCTAAAGACAACAAAATACACAGTAAGGACAGTGAACAACAAGAACAAATATAAACATTTTAAATCTACTTTTAAATCCACTTTTACCTCTGAAGATTAAACAGTGGTAAGCCACTAATTTATAATGGCCACAAAAATGCCCACCACGTTCATCAAAAAGCACTTTTCTTTCGTCTAATTTTAAGGATAATTGTTTGATGGGAAGACTAATCTGTGGTAGGACTGTTATTGTTTAATAGTGAAACACAACATTAATTACTCTCACATCATTAGAGGAACATAAATTTTCATAGTCTTAAAATATGCAGTGCTCAAAGTTTCGTACACTTAGCCATGGATGCTGAAGTGCTTCTCGTGCCGTCAGTCTGTCATTCTGATCATGTGTCAACATCTTCTTCACTAAATCTTTTGCTTCATCAGAAATGTTGTCCCAAATCTTGGCTCTCATCTGAAAAACAAATTAATACATGTACAAGCACAGGCAACATTTTTCTATCAACTTGACAAACACATGAAAAAATTCAGGCACTAATAATAAACAATAACTTTTCGAGCAAAATTATTTCATACAAATTTTGAACCTAACAAATGTTTCAACCTAGCCCTTCAATTGAATAAACACATTTGTATATCTTATTACATATTTTATTGCATGTAGCATCAGTGTATATATCCGTCTTGCAGCATTTTGGTGACCTGGTAGGGTGAGTCAAAATAAACCGAAGAGGGAAAATGTGCAGCAATACTACTGTACACACATATGTCTCATACATATATTTACAAAATAATTTGTTGAGCACTGTATCCAATATTTTTCATTCTTTTTTTTATTTATTCTTGATTTATTTCTAAAGTTAACATACTGTGGGGATGCCTTTCTTGATAGACTCATATACTTTTTCCCCTGTGCCATGGAAGGGAAAGGATCCACTCAGGAGAATAAAGAGTATTACACCTAAGAAAGACAATGCAATAGTCAGGTTACATGTACATGAATTCAAAGATTGCAACTACAGTGGAAACTAACATCACAGATACCTTTATTATGAAGTCTGTAGAGTAACAAACTATTAATAATAATAATCTTACGCCCAGCCAAAGTTACTAAGTTAAACAATAAAATGTTTGAAACAGAACCCTGGTATTAAGATGTCTTCTCCTCACAGTCAAGGACAAAGATGGCTGCTTTCATAACCTTATACTAGCTTGTGCACAAGTTAAATCAGCAAAACAAAGTTACATTGTTGTACCAAGAGAAGTACTGTAAAAAGGGACAAGTAAAACTTAAAAGATTTAATTTGTACCAGAACAATCTTAATCTCTAAAAGCTAATCTGGGCTACATGCACCCAACAGAGCACTCCATGTGACAAGAAAAGACAAATTTCAATTTCATTACACATACAGTAGAACTTCTTACATTGTGGGAAAGGCATTTTTTGAACATCGTAAAGAAACATGGTAGCTTACCACATCCCCAAACATCCACAGGCTTTCCATACTGTTCCCTGTTTATGACCTCTGGTGACATGAAATGTGGTGTTCCTATGCGACCTACAAAATCAGTGTAAAATCACAAATCAGTGCATTATTCTTCCAATCTAAAACAATTCAAAATCAGTCTATGACATAGCCTTCTCAATCTCAGACTGCTAAATACAAAGCTTTATCCCTAGGCAGGCCGCTTACCTTCTACACTACCCAAAACCTACTCATTTTACATTTACATGTAGGTGTTAAGAGATATTAATATATAAAATCTTCTTCCAATCATATGCCCGCTGTTGTAGGGAATTGTTCTACATCATTACAGAATTACATTATTTTGGCAAACAAATTATGTGTTTTGCACTTCATAGAATAATGTTTATATTTATCTAATACAATAAAACTTCAATGAAAGTAACACAGAGTGGGATGCATTGATCAACAAATTATGGTCCCTTCGGTCTTACCACTTGTGACATAACCTTCTTCCCCAATTTCTGTAGCGACACCAAAGTCAGCAATCTTGATTGGAGCTGAATTCTCCTTACTTGATAATAGAATGTTATGAGGCTGTAATGAATCAAAAGCATAATTATAATAAACATGCCACACCGTACATCATGTATTTTCAATTACTGATAAATATAACATGGAAATAGAAAAACAGTCAACCCCCCTACCCCTTCCCCCTCAAATCCATGTGCAGCCACCACTTGCAATCACACACCCCTCTTCAAAATACCAAACAAATACATTTATTACACCTTAAATGTTGCCATATTAAATGCTACAGAAACAAAAAAGTTTGACAACCAGCCATTTTCCTAGCAACCTTTCATAAGCAGCCAATTCTGTCTAAAAGACAGGATAATTGCTCCCCGACACTGCTTGTACAAGGCAATTTCACACGAGTCCCGTGTTCTGGCCTCTTATACATGACCACATACAGTGTAGCACGGGTATTGTGGGTGGTCATTTGTAGGAGATTAAAGCAAACAAAGATCGTCACTGAAACACTTTTCATAAAAGATATAGATGGAAAATATTTGCTATGGACAGTACTTGTCCCAAAAAGCAAACAGTTTTCGAAGAGCAAAGCTCTACAAAACTGTGAGCTTTGAGGACCAAAAAATTAGACAATTTCCAAGAACAAATATCCAGGTACCTTTTTGGTCTAAACATATTTCTAAGACAAGGCTTTTCTGTTTGATAGATCTTGAACAGGCTGCACAAGATGAAAGAACTCTTGTATAGCCTGTTCAAGATCTACCAAACAGAAAAGCCTTGTCTTAGAAATATGTAATCAACAACTAAGGCAGGATATTTATCAGGGCAAGTTTCTTAAGATTTGTTAGTGAATGTAAATGCAAATAGCGTTCCCAGATAGACTATCTTTTTAACTATTTTAACGTAAGAAATTTTGATATTCTCCGTTATAAAACTAGGAATAGTAATGACCTTATTTCAGAAAAAGTTAACTTGGAATGCACCAAGCGTGCCTTTTTCTACAAAGGTGCAGCTATTTTTAATAATTCCTTTTAATGTAACATAATTTTAATGAAACTTTTTACTAGTTTTACTTATTTTTTATTTATTCATTTATTTATTTATTTATTTATTTATTTATTTATTTATTTATTTATCTTTTAACACAGGACTTGCATTGATAGCAGTTTTTTCTTTAAAAATGATGCAGCAATCCTGTATAGATATGTTTTAATTATTATTTATTATTATAGTTTTCATAAGTTTTTTTTACCTTGAGGTCACGATGAATAATATCATTTTCATGACAGAAAGACACTGCTTCCAGAACTTGTCTGAGGTAGTGACTAAAAACAATAAGATCAACATTACAAGATGAACATTCTCCACATTTTAGGATGCCTGGCAGGCTGGCTGTGTTGGGTTGTTCATTGAGTGGTTTGGTTCAAGCCTTGTTGTGGTCGCTGTGTGTTGTTCTTGGGCAAGACACTCACTTGTTAGTAATTACATGTACTGGGGAATGCATGGCAACCTAATGATTCGCACGCTTGACTCCAGATCAAGCGGTCTGGATGTGAACCCTGGCCGGGGTCATAGTGTTGTGTTCTTGAGTTGGACACTTCACTCTCACAGTCCCCCTCTCCACCCAGGTGTACAAGTAGGCAAATTGTTAAGGCAACCTGACAGATTGCCTTGAGGTAACCAGTGATGGACTAGCATTTCATCCAGGAGGGAGTACGGTAACAATACTCGGGAGTAGCCTCTTCATGCTACAGAGATCAGAGGTTAGCACCAAGAGCTATGAGCCAGATGACCTTAAGAAGCTTCACTTACCATTACTACTTTCACAGTATCCACCAAGTATACACTATCCATGAGTATAGTTTGGTGGCTGTGAATTGTTGGGACATTTCTACTTGAGGGAGAGTGATACAGTTTTAAAATAATTTTCCTGAAGTCTGACATCCATTTGTTGCTAGTACATTACAGAGTAGAACATTAGACAATCCCTTGAGTGATCATTTTCTTTTATTCTCGTCAACTGTCTTTTTGATAATGCAAGAATACAGTAAGGAGAAATAAGCCAGTGCTCAAGCTTGGAAACTAAAGGATAAATCAGTAGAGTTCTCACCTTGCTACAGCTTCACTGTAAACAAAACCTGCATGAACACGGTTCACTATTTCAAAACACAAGTCTGCACCATCCATGCTGTAAATAAAAGAGAATTGGAATAAATCAAAATGAAATAAAAATTCCTTGTTGGTGAAACTCATTATAAATTAGTTCATCAAGTTTAAAAGAAGGAAATCATTAGCTACACTGTAGCATAGATTTTTACAACTTTATGTCTAGATTTTCTCTTTCAAGTTTGAGTTGAGAGGATATATATGAAACAGTCAAGACAGTATTTGACCACATTTACAAACACCTCGAAGTTCGTCAAAAATACTCTGCTACACGTTGTGCTTTTAACTCTCTTCTTGCTATTTGAAAATGTGGTGAAACACAGTTTTGAATTGTAGTCCCAAGACATTGCTTTCTATTGGTCAACACCAGGAACACAGTACCAATTTGAAAGTCTACGCATGGAAACCGACCAGTGTCTGCATTCTCAGTGCCAGAATAAAAAGCGACTCAATTTGACATCTACTCTCTTTTTTTGTTCATTGTTGAACCAAGATAAACCTGAGGTCCACAGTGGACAGGAAAAAAATACAAGGTCAACAAAAAATTAAAGGTCAGAAAGAAAGGCCAGCTGCAAGCAGTTAGATGAAAATGCATTCCAAGTGATCCAGATAAAAAAAAAATATATGGATTTTTTTTAACCATTCAGATTGAGCGATCAACAATTTTGTCTAGGTAGTAGTTGCCTAAATTGACGTGCAGTTTCCTCCTCATGGATTGTTTCTTTGTTTGGCAAGCATAAGCTTGGGAACACCACATTTTGGAACTTAAAGGTTACTATAAGTTTCTGGATTATTTATATATTGCACTGTGTATACGTACATGTAATTTCTGAAAGTATGTTTTTGGATTTAATCTCCAACAGTATGTTTTGTGAATACTTACTACTCAAACACCATGTAAATATGGCCATCCATCGAGTAAGCCCCTATAATTTCCACTACAAAAGAAAAAAATATAAATAGTTAATACCTTTTATAATATCTTCCAATCAGATTAAAATTACCCTGCAAATATCAAAGAAAGTTCCTTAGTCAAGAATAACATTTTTATTACTTCTTAGCACAGGAAAACATCAAAGAGAGACATAAAATTATTGATGATAAATTATTAACAACAAACAAATAAACTGTAGTGGGAATGGAGTCTGTTTCTAACTTCTCAACTTCCTTTCATGATAATGTTGTTAGGTAGTGCGCTAAAACGTCAAGGCGTTCTTTTTAATTTTTGTATTCTTAGTAAAATGCCTTTCTAAATAAACGATTGTTCTATTATTTCAGTGGTGTAGTTTGAGGATTTATATCTGTCTAGTAGTCATGCGATCAGTTTGCATAAGACACAATTACACTAATGTCAACATCTGAGGAACAAGAAAAGGCTGACACATAAATTTTTGCATTCGTAGTAAAATGCCTTTCTAAATAAGATTATGATCATTCTATTTTTTCAGCGGTATATTTTGAGAATTCATCACTGATAATCAGCCAATCAGTTTATATAAGACAGAATTACACCAGCTATAACAATATCAGCTAATTTCTAATGTTTTAATATCAACAGCACAACTCAAATGACAACATGTGACACAGAAGAAAAGTCTGACACATGAATTACACGGGACAGGATTTCAAGATTCACAAAGTATGATAATAAGGTCAATCACCTCAAAAGTCCAACTCAAAAGGAATGATATTAAAGTCATCTGGAACAAACTCACTAGAAAATACTTGTTTCTGAATGCATAATATAGTTGTTTGAGCAGGTAATAAAGACTCAATTCAATTCTTTATTTACACTATCTATATAGGGCATTTACATACATAATTTCATTAAGGTAAAGTAATGATTCTATGGTAAGTAAATTTATGTGTGAGCGGTGACCAAAGTAGCAAGAGCTTTCTGTTTCATATTTAGAAAGTAATCTTGCAATAATTATCATTACACTGTCCAAGTATTAGCCGACAGACCATTCAAAAATCAAAATGATTATTCTAGTCAATTTCCTTCTAGGTAAGTAACTCTTCACTCCCATTTCTCAGTCTGAATCAGTAGTCGTTGGTGTTCAGTACATGTAACTCTGTGTTTGAATTTATAAGCCAGCATGATACAGGTATAATGGTCAAAGTAAGATAAAATTATAGAACGATTTTATCCTTTTATGTTTTTCACCCTAAACATTTGCTAAGGCTTCAGCCCAGTACAATGAAGAAATTTGCTGTAAATTCTGCCAACATATCCTTTTGTTCTATGGCAACTTCAATGCAAATAAGATCATCTTTATTATCAAAATATTGCACTAAATCATTACATACATTGATTAAAGATCCAAGATCAGCTGTCGTGCTGTAAAGGAGCATTCTTTTCGTTTACTCACTAGATCTAAGATTTTTAATTATACATACAACATGTTTTTAGATGTCTTTTCTGTGTTTGATTAAAGGAAGGTTACATTAGACATTAAAATCGAACTTGCATTTCAAAACAGGAAATAATCATTTGATTTATTTCAGTGATTAAAAGAGATTTTTTTGTGGTCTAAAAAATAATGTTTAACTATCTCCCTTCCTAAAGGCATGTAATTTAGCTCTGATATTTTAATTGACAATCTCAGGGATTTCTGAAAGAATATATACTGTACATTGTATCAAACAGAATATGCTGATTCCTTCGTCAAGGCCGAACAGTGATCTCCAAGTACAAATGATTGATAATGGATATATCTTATCACACACACAAAAAAAACGTGGACACGATAATCCCTGATAAAATAGTGAATGTTTCTTACCAATATGTGGATGGCGCAATTTCTGACAAATGCGGGCCTCCCTTTGTAAATCTGCGAAAATAATAAAACACATAAAGCACAGACATTTGACTGCCTCATCGATCAATCAATCTTGTTATTTCACTTAAAATTTGCATGGTTATGGATACCGCTTCGATAGAAAATGTTAGTCAAGCCTATAAACACGCAAAAACATACCGACGCGAAACAACCGGAAAATGGTCACAAAAAAATACAAATCTTGTTCTTTCAATTGATAACCCCGTCAGTGAGGATATATTAACCACAGAAAACATATCTTGCTTCACTAACTGTGCAAGTCCAATATCTATGACACAAAGAATAAATGATGGTCAAATGTCGCGAGCACAACGTTAAGAGGAGTTCGCTTGCATTTAACGTTGTGTTTGAGCGTTTTCCTTGGGGACATTGTGTCATAGGTTTCTTTCGAGTGTTTATATTGAAAAACAAAACTTATGAGAGCACTTTTCCTCCTGTAATTTCATAGCAATTTGGCCTTTAACAGCGCCGCTTGACAGCAAAAAATAATCGACATCGAATGTTAAAGTACGCCGTATTTGCGACTTTGAGCACATGCAATATCTCCAAATGCTTTTCATTACATTAGATTTAAAACATTAGCTTAGGGATAATAACTAAAATCCCCTTGCACAGGAATATTATGTATACAATCGGCAAGATAACGGTATCCTACCTTCCTCTGTAAGGCCACTGGAAGATGACATCTTCGCAAGGTCCACAATTTTCACCGCACACACTCGCTCGTTCCTCTTGTCGAAGCATCGTCGAATGACACTGAAGGTTCCTCTGCAAACACATTAATAATTTCGCTTTGGAGTCTGCACATTTCGACTGTAATACAAACTAAGAAACATCAACAAGGTAATACAAGGAGATAAGAAGTCATAAAACTAAGATAAAAGCCAACCACGCGAACTAAAATGATTCGCAGATTCGAGAAAAAGTTCGCGCGACCCGTCAGAAAATCAACAAGTACACTAACTTTCCGATTTGCTCTTGCAGATCGAACCGAGCTGGAAAACCGTTCTCCATAGCATATGTTGGAGCGTTCCTTTCCAAGGAAGAGTTTCTGACCGCTGGATTTCAGGATTTCCGAGGTGGTACCCCAACGAGCATGGCTAAAAAAGTTTAATAAAATCGGTGGGCGAAAGGAAAATGCCTTGCCCAGATCAGATGAAATGACCACTGTAACAGCTGGAAGCTTGGCTACCTAGCTGCTGTGTAACCACTCCACATTACCGCGGGGCACAGGTATAGGTATCGAAACTATTTGGGCCGGGAGATTGCAGCGTTCGTTCCTCAATGAATGAATGAATCAATCAATCGATCGATCGATCGATGTATCGATCGATGTATCGATCGATAGATCAATCAATCAATCATTAGTCCGTGAGCGTCAAAGTTGTAAAACCGAGCAACGTCTTTGAGAAGGCTTATGTCTCTCTCAAAGGCTTATGAATGCTATAGAGATTAACCCCACAGATGATTTTGATGCTTGGAAGGTGTGTTTGAAACTTAGGGATAATGGTCTGTTAGCGAAGCCCACCCATGATCATATCATCCGTTTTACACCACCCCTGGTTATCACAGAGGAACAGCTCCATGAA
>Ga0126338_10003462_pt1 | contig 11085 bp, 6 predicted proteins | sample OrbCmetagenome_2_FD_92529 | JGI IMG/M metagenome (GOLD analysis project Ga0126338, IMG submission 92529) | Coral microbial communities from Petempiche,Puerto Morelos, Mexico - Orbicella C C metagenome | ecosystem: Host-associated > Invertebrates > Cnidaria > Coral | place: Petempiche,Puerto...
GTTCATTGCAGCAATATGATAATGAAAGTGACCGTGACAATGGAATAAAACCACATGAAAGGTCAGTGTACTTCTGAAGTCTGCCAGATGTAACTTGATGTAAGGACGCCAATAGTGGGAGGACATTTAAAGTAATAGATCAAACAGGAAAGACTGTGTTTAACCACATTTCCAAACACTAAGAGTGAAGTTGAAATATGATGTGTGGAGGAGACTGTATATTTGACAAACTTTGAGGTGTTTGGAAATGTCAAACACTGTTTGGTGTTAATATCTTCTCAATTGAACTAAACTAAGGCAAAAACAGAGAAATGGGACGGTAAAAATCTATGCTAAGTGAAGATCAGATATTGATACACTGTCACTGCCATGATTTCCTTTGTTTTTGAAAACTTGATGAATTATCAATAAGTTTCAGAAGTTATGAATACCATGTAACTAACTTTGTTCACCGACTTCAAACTTGAAATTCAATGGTAATTTCAAATTACTTAATAATTTGAAATTACCTACTGCCTTAAGTTGTAGGTGTTACTGATGTTCTTTGTTACTTATAATATTTGTTTTTCAGATTTACACCAATGGACCTACTGAATCATTTTAGGCAGAATAACATAAAACTTGGAATGGTGGTAGACTTTACCAACACTTACAGATATTATGATGGCAGGGTACGTAAGATCAAAGAAAAATTTTCGTATTAGTATGGATATTTCAAGCTTCTGCTCATCAACAAATCATTGCAAAATGTTGCTTGTGGCAACACTCTTGTCAATTCTACCAATGCAGCAATTACTGTCATGATTAAATTAGCACTGTCCAATCAAAATAGATGTTCACAGCAGCAGGGTATAACAAATAGCTTTATTCCCCCTAGAAGCTCCAAGTTGACCATGGGATACTTTATCGTAAGATAAAATGTGTTGGGAAAGAAATACCAGATGAGAGAGTTGTGTCAAGGTAACCTTTCTTATATGTATTGTCTTTCAAAATAATTCATGTGTTAGCTTCTAGGTCCATGAAACTAGGTAAAATTGTGGCAAAGTACTGAGGTGTCTGTGACACATTTTTTTTTATGAAAGTATATGTAACAAGGACGGTACTGTTTTTACTGTTTCAAGGTTCAAGGTTGAGGTCTGCTCGTTTTTGGCTGAGAATCCCACCTCAGGTAAAAATACAAAATGCAATGGCAGAGCTTTAAATAAACTTTCCTTTATTCATAATAAAAGTATTTATTCCATTGTGAATCACCAGCTATAATTATTATCGTGTTTAAATAAAGTTTATCTATCCATCTATCTATCATATGTTAGCAGTTTTCAAAGATTGGCCCTCTGACAGAGGCTTATTTCATGGGCCTCTCTGATGGGGCAGCAACCTTGTTCAAATCTTGTTGAAAGCTCTGCAATATCAGATGTCCTTCATTGTCTTCACATTTCAAAGTTCAATGCTTTCTTTTTAGATGATGTTATTGGTGTTCATTGTACCCATGGTCTGAACAGAGCCGGTTATGTTGTTTGCAGGTAAAATGAAAGATAATGTAACTATCACATAATTTGTAAGTAACAGTTACACAGTCACTTGAATGAATTTTCTTTTCCATGCTAGGTACCTTATAGAATGCAGAGGATACACGCCTGAAAGGGCCATTGAAGGTGAGAAAAACCTCTTACCTTTTAAGATGGTCATATTAGTAATAGATTTGATTTTGCACTTGCTAGATAATGGGCAATTTAAACAAGTGTAAATTGATAGTTATTAGATTTAGTTATAAAAGAGATACCGGTAATAGAGCGGTTTTCATTTAAGTGTTGAAAAGTAATTGGTTTTGCACTTACTATGTTACACGACTGGCTTAAAAAACTCACGCGAATTTTTTGTCCAATCAGAAGTGAAACCAAACCCAATCATGACCCGCCCACAGACGTTTTCCCGCGCTTCGCGTCAGCTACATGCAATTTCTTCGAGTTTTGATTGATTCGCTAGATTGATTGCCTCCTTTGTGATTGGCTAGAGTGATTTCTGTGGTTTTGGTTTGACGACACTCTATTGAAGACCACTCTATGAGAAAATAAACAAATTAAATTAAATTTTGCGTAAAATAACATCGATCTGTTTGCATGTGAGTTGCAGGATCGTAAGGACACAAGGTTTCCGAGTTGCTTGCTTGGAATAATTGCACTTGAATTCATGTGCTTGAAACAAGTCTTAAATTTCTTTTCCAGCATTCAACCAAGCTAGAGGACATGATATGGAACGTGAGAATTACTTGGAAGATCTTCAGAAGAAGACGCCGAAAACGTGAGTTGTCACTAGTTTGAAATGGGTTAGATCACGCTGTCTTGGGTGTCGCACTACGCTACGTTGAGTGTCACGCCATGCTGGTTGAAAAATGGCTACATTTCTAACTTGAAAATCTTTAATAATTCCATCAAACATTTTTTTGCTTTCTCATAGCGAGGACTTGTCCTGCATTCAAAGTGGAAATAGGCGAAGAGAGCAAAATGTTCCATATGACAAACCGAGATATCTTCACACCAGCAGGGAGTTCTTCACAAGACATGCTGCATCAGATCAGGAGAGAATGAACTGGAGACCCGCCCAGTACAACAGACATCTAAACGAGTATCATGACTTGAAACCACGTTGTCGTAGTGAAGATCGTTATCTACCGGTTGACAACCATACCCAGTTACGAAGCTACACATCAAGGAGATTCCCAAACAGAGAGCAAAGAGATCATAGCAATTATCGCAATTCTGCTGGTAATTATCATCATCCCGGTAATAATTATTATAATTATGATAATTATCGTCATTATGATGACTTAAATCATTCTCGTAATGATTACCGAAATCACGAGAACAGTTACCATAATTACAATAATTATGCAAGCTATGATTTTGACGATTTTCAACCTGGAAGAAGCCGAGAAGAATCTTACAGACGTGATCATGTGATGAGAAGCAAGCCTCCATCCACTAGCAATCGACCGAAACCGTACTCTTACCAAAGTGGCCGGCGTTAAGAGGAGTTCCAAGAGCGTAGTGTTTTTATTTTTGACACCTCGATAAAAAGGTTTGCTGTCATTTTAAATATCTTTAAGGGAATTGTTATAGTTAAAGTTGGAAGTACTGAGAAAGTATACCTTTAACACTTACAAAGAAACCTGAAAACGCCAAGGGGGGATGTCTCTAAAAAGATGTGAGAACAACATCAACATGAAATGACCAAAGTCTTGGGGGGATTTTTAGCAAAAGGTAAACTGACAGGGCGAATAGATTCAGCCACAAATTGATTTATCCAGAAACAAAGGTAGATATCTATTAGAGTTTTAAGATGTGCTGTTCTTTGGGTCCCGTTGTGGTTGTAATAAAATATTTGTTTTTAAAGCGAGCGCATGTGCAAGGCACGTTGTAATCAGCGTCAAAGTGTGTTAAAAGACAACTGAAGGTGCCCTGGGAAATAAACGTTGATTGTACTGTATTTTTACTGTGATCACTTACAACATGTCTCAAGTGGTACCTCGTCCTATTTGGATTTGGAATGTAGTTTTTACTGTCGTTTTATATAGTTATCAACTCGAGGGCTCATTTGATTTAAGGTCATTCTTTCATATTTATGTTCAGATGCCAATTAGATGACAAACCGCGTGTTCCTGAGCGGACCTAGTGATATTTATTATTAGTCTTAGATTTTATCTTATCCCTAATAACCTACCTTTTTAGAGTTATTTCATTAAATCTCTGGAATAAATTCTGTACTGAGTAATTTTGATTATAACTTTCCGTTACTGTTTAGATTCAGGTTTGAAGAGCTGAAAACACAATTCGCATACCTCCCTGACATTGGCAATATCCGCAGCCCCTCTTCTCTGCCTTTCGCAGGCTTTCCGCCCAACTCTTGGTGGGCTTCCCTCTTTTTACTCCACCCCATCCAAAATGAATTTCTTTATCACCTGGATGTTTAAACTTAACTTATGTTAGCTTTATACTTTTGTTAGAGTTAAAGAATAGGAAATTCAGTGAGTGTCTTACTATACGAATACCGTGCACTTACATGAAAATTCGCGGTTTTAAGTCGTCAATGAGGTTTCTAAGCAACACGTTAATTAGACTGCTAAACCTTTCGGCTCCACTTGATTTGGCAACTATAGGGAGTACATTGTCTTCCCCAGACTCTAACAGGCTTGAGGGTCAGAGATTGGACCCCACCGCTGACCGCGGACCTTGAAGGCTCTGTAGGCTAGTTTGGAGGGTTTTGTTGTTATTCTGATGACTTTAATACGCGAATAAGCATCAGTGTGTATAATTATCATAATATTACAAAAACAATGGACAGTATAAACCTTTTCCAGTCAAAAGCTGGAGGTTTATTTTTTGAACATGTGAAAAAATAAAAAGCTAAAATGTGGTGGTTGTCGTTGGATTAATTCAATTTGCGAGTTAATTGTTACCCAGCTTCAAAACGAGTCATAATAGAGAATGAACATATTTTCATAAGATTGGGTTTTACGATGACTCGTTTTGACATTGAGGCAAATCGGAAATAGCCTTTTCTTGACGCATTGAAATAACCGAAACAAAACTCACGCCAAAAAAAGTGCGAGTCGTTAAACAGGCCAATATTTTTTCCTCGGAAAGGGAAGATAAATATTTCCAGAATTCCATAACAGAAATGTAGCGTTCTGGCGGCGTACATTGAAAAGTTTTCTCGTGAAATTTCAATTAACTCGTATTTAGCTGAAATGAAATTTTGACCGCTTAAAAAAAGATCGTGCTATTTGCTGGTTCGCTCGCGAGTGAGCATAAAATGTTCTGATTGGCTGAACAAAGTATCGGAAGTGTTCGGGTAACAGTACGAAGATTTTCGGCAAACGACATGTTCTTTTAACAATGTAACCGTGTTATATGGGGGTTAGATATCTTGAGAGCAGACTATCCTCTCGCTCAAGGAGAGCTCGTGGGCTACCCATCTCCACAATTCTTCCACCTTCCGTGACAATCACGCGGTCGTGATACAGAATCGTTTCCAGACCGATCGGTCCATAAGCAACCGTGATGATCGTGCAGTTAGTTAACAAATGCTTGACGACATTGTTGATTATCCTCAGCGTGTTAAAGTCCACCACTGACACCACTTCATCCAAAATGATGATTCTTTTTTGCAGTAATGCACGGGCGAGAGATAAAAGCATAAGTTGGGAGTCAGAGAAACGCGAGGGTTTTGTCATGACATAGTTTAACTGCCTTGGAAGTTCTTCCACGTAATCTTTCATTCGCACAGCTTCTAACGCCTCCCATATCTCTCCATCTTCGTAGATTCCCTCTGGATCAAGATTTTTTCTCAGTGATGATGCAAAAATAAACGGTTCTCTCTGCAACGCGCAAAATGCTTTCCTTGCTTCTGAGAGATTGAGAGTTGCCAATGACATTTCATCAACTAACACATCACCGAAGGACTCTTTTGACATAAGCATTAGTTTAGCAGCAAGTGAACTCGCTCTCGCGTCTTTTTGGCCCGTGATACAAACTTTCTCTCTCGGTCCAATGTCTAACATGAACGTTTCGTGAGATGCTCGTCGACGACCAGGAGCACTGGCCAATAACAAGTCACCGATGCGTATGGAGCCTTCGCTCGGCCAATCTTCGGGCGGCTTCGTGTCATTTTCGTAACCGGGCTCGGAGCGCATGTCGAAGTAGTTCATCAGTCGAGCTGCCGCAGCCATGTCTTGTTCTATGTCGGTGAACAGGAAAGGAACGATGGTGATTCCCACAACAAGCTGCCTGTCGAAGGTCAACGAGAGTGCGACAAGAGCTGCGAAAGGAGAATGTGTCTTATTGAGTTGAGGTGTTCTGGGTGGCTTATGCTTACTCTATTAATGATAAAAATGATTTTTTTACTGACATGTTTTTGTTGAAGACTGGACGACGTTTCGTCTAATTGTTAGCTGCGCTCTACCAAAACATCTGTTTTCTTAGGTTAATAAAGAGGGGAGGGCTAGAGAGGGGATGACCCACGCAGTGCTGCTGATTGGTCATTTGGCCACAAGCAACAGCCAATCACATTCACCCCACGGATCTTTATGCAATGACGTAATCAATGTGGAATTTTTCGAGTCTTGTCTAGTTTCACCGTGTATTGTTCACTAGGGCTAATGTAAATCACGTTCTTCAGGCATAGTATTAATCCGATATTCCAAATCAAGCAGAATGGTACTTACTGCTGTCGCTGGTGAAAATTACGATAACAGTAGCAATACACATGAACAGTGACATGACAGCCAAGTGTCTGACTGCCAACCACTGTTCAGCAGCTGACCGCATACATCCAGCCATCGTGCGCTGGTCTTCCAATCTGTAGAGTAATTAAAAAGTATGTAAGTTTAGACACTCATTATGAAAGCTTTAATTTCTCTCTTGGTAGCCAGTGATTGAAAAGTTAAAATAAGAAAGATGATGACAATTGCCAACGAAGGCGAGGATTAAAATGGATTACAAAATTTTTGACCATATTTTTTAGGTTGGTCTGTAAGGAGAGGGCTTTTCCCTGCATTTTAATATCACAAGAACTTTTCACAAAGACGCAGTCAGAGAGAAAGGGCTGATAAAAGCGGCGTGTCAAAACTAACCTGAAAAACTCTTTTGTGAAGTATTTTTCTTTCTGACAAGCTCTGATCGTAACAGCTCCCTCAATAACGTCTGAAAAATGCGTCAAGAGAGGTTTTAAACTGCGTCTCTCTAAAGCCCTGGCGTGACTCTCCAAACGAAGATAATACCTCCCAATAAAAAGCGCGATTAGAAAGGCGGGGATGGCGGCAAGAATCGACCACGGAGCGGTGAATTTGATGATAGCAACCACTGCCGCGTGCTCAACCACCGACTGAAAGAATAGTAGAATATCAGGGGGGAGTTTTTCGTCCAGACATTCCATGTCTTTGGAAAACGCTTTGAAGATTGCATCTTCTTTTCCAGCCTCAAACTCCAGCACAGGCGCCTTAAGCAGCGTGGAGATAGCTCTGTTGTGAATTCGCTTGGAAGACCTGAGCCCACACGCGAGGATGAATAAAGCTCTAATGAGAAGTAACAGCATAAAGGCACCTACGAGTACTGTAGGCAGCCAGCCATGTTGGTCGTCTTGTGATAGGTCCACAGTGCGTGCAAACAAAATACCGAGGGCAGCAAGGACGGCTGCAAAGGAAATTTCAGTGTTAATAATGAAGGCCGTTCATAGGTCGCACCAGATCAAATTTAGTTTACCCGAGTCTTAGTATTCGAGCTCTGGCATTATTATAGTGGTTTTTCTAGAAAACGATGATAATAATTCGTCTCCAGAAACTACTGAATTCACAATTTTGTAAAGACCTATCACAACATTTTGACTGGCAGCTCTTTATTGCTCTCGCATTTTTTGACTAGGATGAAATAAAAATTATGCACATACGTACACCAACTAGAATTTGAGGCATGGTGCTTCTGGCTATGGTAGGGTGGGGGAAAATCGCATTTTGTCTGAAACAAAGGTCAGGGTTGCAGACCATCTGTAGTAAACATGGCTTTGCACCCATATTCTTTTGACAATGGGTGGGATGTTTACTCTCATTTTAGGCAGGCTTCTGGTTTTGGTTGTTCATTCGTGAGGCGTTATAGGGTAAAAATGACACATACCTCCAGGTGCAACTGTCAGCAAAACACCAACGATGAACAGAAATGGCAACCATCCTGCTTGTCTGGCATATCTCAGGTATACAGCATATCCTTCCGCTTCGCTGTTAATAGTGGATTCCTCTCCCGCTACAGACGTAGTTATTTCCAGCTCTTCGCCTTCCAATGGTCCACGACCATTTTCTGTTCTTAACCATCTAAGGTTTTCTCCGGACTCTTTGATCTTAGCGAGCGATCCTTCTCTGATTATAATACCATCCGCCATCAGTAACACGCGAGGAGATCTCTCGAGGAAGTCTGCTCGGCGCGAGACCACGAGACGCAAACGAGACCCCAGGAAACCTTTGATGCACTCATCGAATATTTCATTGGCCATTGGTGTGTCCACGTGACTGAGAGGGTTATCCAATAGGATGATTGACGCTGAGGAGTAAGCTGCGCGTGCTAGATTTAAACGTTCCCGCTGACTGAGGGTTAGCTTAATTCCGCGTCCGTTTTCAATGAACGTCATGTTTCCATTTGGTAAAATGCCAATGGTTTCGTCTAGCCTACAGGCTGTTACAACGGCGGCGAAGCGCTCCTCGCTGTATGGCTCCCCGAAGAGAATGTTTTCGCGAACAGTTCCTGAAAATATCCATGGTCTCTGACAGACATATGCTAGCGTTCCCTCTTGGACTATACGCCCTCGCTTCAGAGGTGCTTCATCGAGGATAGCCTCAAAGACCAAGGATGTGCCAGCCCCTGCTTGAGGGGGCCCTGTAATTGTTACCAGTTGAGCCCCCTCATAACTGAACGTGATGTAGTTTAGTTCAATATCAGCTAAGTCATACTCGCGGTCACAGCAAACTCCGTTGAGAGAAAGACGAGGAACACTGTTAGAAGCAAGTGACCCACTTGAACAGTAGATCCCTTCCGTACCCTCCTCGGAGCGATTTGTTGTGTTTCCATAAAAAGTTACTGAGGGAAAGTCTGCAACAAGAAATCGCTCTATTCTGTTGAGGCGAGCCACTGTTCTTATGAGAACGTCTATTCCTTTAGCGAAAGCGTCACCGCAGGAACCGTCTAAAATATACATTGTTGATACGATCAGAAATACATTAATGTGCGTGAGTTCTTTACCACGCATCATTAACGTTACTATGGAAACCAAAGAGCTGACGATTGGGACAGCGTGTTGGACGGAGAGCAGTACACCAACGACCAGGGCTTTTCTCTTGATGTAAGACAGTTCATGCCTAGAAGAGAAAACACACAGTCAGTGTTAGAGTGGCGAAGGTCTTGATAGGACATTGCACATGTGGACAGACAAAACAATGGACGATTGATTTACTGAATGATTAAATGAATGACTGAATGTCCAATCAATCAATCAATCAATCAATCAATCAATCAATCGATCGATCGATCGATCGATCAGTCAATCAATCAACCAATCAACTTTGTTTATGCACGGTAAAATATAATTACGGGTTTTACGGCTTGAGACTGTGTATAACAAAAATTTATAAAGATAAATTCGAAAAATAGAAGAGAAAACACACAGTCAGTGTTAGAGTGGCGAAGGTCTTGATAGGACATTGCACATGTGGACAGACAAACCAATGGACGATTGATTTACTGAATGATTAAATAAATGACTGAATGTCCAATCAATCAATCAATCAATCAATCAATCGATCGATCGATCGATCAATCAATCAGTCAATCAATCAACCAATCAACTTTGTTTATGCACGGTAAAATATAATTACGGGTTTTACGGCTTGAGACTGTGTATAACAAAAATTTATAAAGATAAATTCGAAAAATAAGTCGAAACACTATTTCCTAAAAGAAGTGAAAAACTGAAAGATCACCACTAAAATACTGTTGAAAGTAAGTAACAGTTTCATTCTGAGTAACAGTTTTGGTAACAGTAAAGATGATGGTAACAACAACAGCAGTAACAGGCGGCCGAGTGACCAAGTAACACAAACCTTCGAATATTCTTGAAGAGATTTTCAAACGCTGCTTCCCACACATTCATCTTTATGGCTTGGATGCCGGAAATAGCTTCACTCAACAGGCGAAGCCGCTGGTCAGTGAAGAATGCGGTGTTGTGGCGCAGTTTCCTGTACACTCTCCCCACCCCACAGCGTAGCATCATGCACACAAGCATGTAAGCAATCCCCAACAAAGCTTCCCAGCCAATGATCACAAGCAGCAACAAAGAAATGATACAGAGCTCCACAGGCGCGGTGAAGAGGAATGGAACCGAGTGCACACACTGGCCAATAGGATCCAGGTCTTTAGATATCAAATTCATCACGTGACTGCTTGGGTAATCAGCAAGGGTTGTTTCTTTGAGACGCAGCACCTGATGATCAAATTGTGTTAGTTCAACCTCATTCCCAGGCTTTCTCTACTTTACCTCTCTTGTCGTTGAGCCTGGGAACGAGGTTGGTTTAATTGAGAACAGGGAAAGTGTTTTCGGTCATTCCTTTGTCTCAAGCAATAAGAAAAGAACAAGAATTTTTGGAATTTCTAGGTTGAATTTTTGTACACCTCGGCCAGGAAGTCGCTGTTTTCAGAATGGCAGCTGAAATTCATATCTACACAGTCAAAGTTTAGCCAGTGTGTGACCATTGTCCTGAATTAAAGGGTTCGAGGACTACTTTGATGTGGTACCGTTAATTGTGCTGAGCATAGTATCTAAATTAAGCTGTATAGATATTGGACCTAATGTCTGACCATTCAAAGGAAAGCTTTTGAGCAGTACTTGACGCAACTTCGTTCCCAGGGCTTTTCCCTTTGAAACTGGGAGGGGCGGGAAAGGGAAAGCCCTGTGAACGAGGTTGTACTTGACGTTCCCCAAGGGGCGCTGTCTGTCTGTTTTTGTTCTTCTGCAAATGAAATGAAATTTATATCTATATGAAAAAATACTGCCAATACACCGCTTAAGCCTATAAACATTTTTTGCAAGCTTAACTCGTTTTACCTGTATAAGGATTACCTTATTATAGACTAGACCAGTCAGACCGGATTTCACCGACGCTGTTGTCAGATGAGCGAAGAAGGCATAATGGCTTCGCGCGAGACCCTCGAGGGAGACAGCAAGCCAGTAGCCAACGATTACAGCACATATCCATGGTATGGGCGACCCATGCATCAAGAACGGATGAAAAGTAAGGAGAGCTGTGAACATGGCGGGCTGCAGGACGCGAGTGCACAGAATCAATATTGGAAACAGAAACAGTCTTGTGAAATCCTCAGCTAACACAAAAGAAACAACAGCCCTCCATAACCGAGGATTCTCCTCGCGTGTTTGAACCACGCGTGACGGAGGCTTCTATAATTCCACCAAGCCGAGCGTTGCCCAGGAACGAGTCCATCATTTGATTGCTGGTCAGTGGTGCTCAGTCTCTCAGCTACCCAGCCAAAC
>Ga0126338_10003463_pt1 | contig 11081 bp, 7 predicted proteins | sample OrbCmetagenome_2_FD_92529 | JGI IMG/M metagenome (GOLD analysis project Ga0126338, IMG submission 92529) | Coral microbial communities from Petempiche,Puerto Morelos, Mexico - Orbicella C C metagenome | ecosystem: Host-associated > Invertebrates > Cnidaria > Coral | place: Petempiche,Puerto...
GTTTCAAAATTTGGAAAGGAAAAAAAAAGGAAGGACCCGAAAAAAAAAAAAAAAAAACCATGATGCAGGAACGAGAACCAGCAACAAGCTCAACCCACTTATGACGCCGAGTACAGGATTCGAACCCGGCCCACTTGGTATAAGGCGAACACTCTCATTGCTGCCCTAACCAAGCTCCTCCAGCTCCCCCAAGTCCCCTTCCCCCACTTCCCACGCCAAAAAAATAATAATAACTGACCCTTCGACACGTCAACAACAACAACAAGGTTTATATGTACTGTAAACTAAAGCAGAGCAATTAATTATACAATATTAATTAAAAGCCCTTCAGTAGCTGGTCACCCAGTGAAGCTGGACTAGCTGGGTGACCACCATTTATTAATAAAAAATTAAGAAACTAATCAGCTTGCCATAAGCGTTTGAGGTCCCACCACAACAATGCGTTTTCCAAAGGATGCATTTTCAATGATGCGTTTTCGTATAGAAAACGTACGAAAAACTTCGCGTCCACACTATCGTTTTCACAGCGCTTTCCCCGTCCACACTAAAACATTTCATCCATCATTTGTGCACATGAATTACGTAACCGTTCTCGAAAGACTCCGTTTCTCTTTTCAGGTAACATATCACTGCCGCACTAAGAAGGACAATTCTAACACACGAACTCTTTATTTATCCGCTTATGACGTTGACGAGTTCGAGTCGTGGCTATCTTCATTACGGTTAGGTACGTGAACACTTAAATGTTATTTTAGAGTTTACAATGCAATAAAAATCGAGCTCACCGGTAAACAGAATGATAATTTATAATCGCACTTCCTTAAAAGCTGAGGTAAATTTGAGAAACCTTGGGTCACTGTTTTGCAATTTCACTCTCTTGCAATCCGTTTTAATCGTCTCCAATTTTGTCTATCCATGCCTCTTTTTATTTTTTTATTTTTTCTGTGTTTCCTTCGAGTTTGTCTACAGTTTTAGACGTTTTAGGTTGTTATTGTGATATTTAGTTTATTCTGCGACCAGTTCATTTGCTCTAAATTCGCATTACCTAGTTCCGTTAATGACTCCTTCTGTACTGGTGACTTACTTTTTTGAAGACTGATCCGTGAGGTTTAATTGATTTGCTGATAACAGAATGAATGGCCGAGCAATGGCCAATCAGAGACTAGAAATGGTTTTCTGTAGAGATACCTCGCCATCATCAACAATTTTAAGGTCAAATTTTAGAATTTAATTAGGGCCGGGTCGGGGAGGGGGGGAATGTACTCTCTATAACGGCCTATACGGGGATGCTCGGCCTGAAAGGGCTGACTTTTTCAGGCTGTAGGGATATAAAAGGATAGGGATATTAAGTTGAGGTATATGAAAGAGTAGCTAGGGAAATCTATCATTTAGATGTAACATGAACGGAGTGAATAGATGACACTTGTTTTCTGGTTAAACTTCTCTTCTGGTAGTGCTTGATGTTCTTTCGTGGTAGTTCTTAAGTAGGTATGTGAAAGAGGTACCTTTCTTCTCTAAGAGGTATACCAAATGGATACCTTTTCTGTCAAAGTGGTATACGAAAGGGAAACGGGTTGAACCTCGGGGCGGCACCTCCCAGTATAAAACTTTGTAGAGCCCCTCCCCCCCCCCTCCCCCTCCACCCCATCCCAGGAGTTAGGGTGATTTTGAGCAAGTCATAGAGAAGCTTCTGATCGTTGAAGCAATGCATTTGTAACGAAAACAATCGTCAGTAGCCTTGCTGATCGAAATGTCAATTTTTAGCTTGTGTGGACAATCCAGTGAGTCTGACCCAGTACCACTCGGGTCGCTTTACCGGCAAAGGATGGTCTTGCTGCAAGGCGGCAACGTTCCGAAGCTCGCCAGGATGCAAGCCAAGTACAATTTACGGTAAGCAATGATTTTATTTTCCTAGAAAGTTTAATAGTGTACTTCCCAGAGCACTAGACGCATTAGCCTCGCTAACCATGCACGAGAGTGCCTGCAGTCGACGTGGATCACTCCCCCTTCATGATCTTCGCTCGCGAAGACAAGCCTTGATGATGAGAACGAATTACGAAAGTTGCTGCCTAAGCGAAATTGGTAAGGACAGATGCACTCAATACTGGAACAAGACGAGAAGAGCAGCCTCCGGTAGCAGAGCTAGCAGCATTTATATTCAAATCAGCACCACCACCAACGACAACAACACTGTAACAAACAATTACAAGTTAAGTTAGTATTATCCCAGCACCGGCATAGCCGCAGTACCGCCAGCTCAAACCAGAACTAAACGAGACGAAAACAAAACAAAACAAAACAAACAAACAAACAATTCGATCTAGTCTCAGCGTTTTCATTACCAGTTTCCCACTGGATTAGTTGAAGAATTTTTGAACATACGATGAAAGGTTTGCAACATTACCTTCCAAGAAGAGAAGATCAGGGTAAGTGCCTTGATCTTCGGTCTTGATTCCATTTAAGCGACTAACAAGTTTTTCAACTTAGAAGATCCTAGTCAGCCTCTGCCATTTTCGATGCCATCGAAATGATTGATATTGCATGGTGAAGTGAAGTCTTTTTGCTTTACTCAGTAAGATGTGTTCCTGAAAGCATGTTTAATTATCTTTAGTAGTTTCACAGTGATTTTCGTCGTTTCGACATGCTCCGAATACAATATAATACCCAAACTCTCGCATGTAAACAAAAACAAAGGTGTGGCTGACTAGGGCCCTGAACCAGTAGAGAGTCTGATTACGGAAATTACTTCTCTAAACGGAGTATTGCTTTCCTGAATTCTGTTTTTTCCGCTTTTTTCTGCTTAGGAATTCCAGACGTCAAGCGGCAAAAGGTATTACAAGATAACTAAGTTACTCAATTTGAAGACAAACAGTCACGAACAATTCGACTGTGTTGTGATAGTTAAACGATAAATTATGTTCGCACTAATATGAAAAATCGTTTAAATAATTTGTTATTTTGTGCATCTTTTTTGTATTCCTAGTTGTCTCTAGCAATTGCTTTCCATGGTTTTGGAGTGATCGCCCAGGAGTCTCATTACTCAGATATGCCTGGAAGTCTTCCCTTCAGTGCCGTAAGGATTAATTACAATAATTTAACAAGAGAGCCACTGGCTAGCATTTTTTATGTCTCTGTAATGTTCTGTAGCTGACAAAGTTTGCTCACGACCCACAGTTAACGTATTAAACAACCGAACATTGATTGATGACAGGTCTTTTTGTGACACATGATTTTGTTATTGTTTTTGTCTTAGTTTTTTTTTTTTTATTTGTTGCATCAAAATAACAATGTTAATGGCAGTGATGTTTGGCTCGGTAATAGTACGAGTAAGGATTTACTCCAAGAGCAGATATTCGACAATTCTCTCAGAATTGCACAACCCTTTAAGGTCGGCATACAGTACACTGGGGGAAATCTTGCGGGGACGTGAAGTGTTGGTGCACAAACGAAGCGAATAGTGGCACAAGAATGTGTTGTAGCGTGGAAAGATTTCAAGAGCAGTGGACGCGATGCGGCATTGAAAACTGATGATATGTCATTTTGTCTTTGCTTCATGACGCACGAATTCAAATAAAGCTAAACCAGCTGAATTTCATCTAACATGTTGGCGTTTGTCCCCCCGGATACAAATTCAAAATCAATGATAAGTTTGCGTACTCTCAGCCAATCACAATAAAGCAATTTTCTCAGTATAATAAAAAGGGCAATTTATCGTTTTAGTTCTTTATTATGTTTGCTTGTTTATTTAATGGTGACTTATTTTTTCGTCGGATCGTGATTTTAGGGTGATCACTTAACTGTTTCTGATGCCTCTGGTAACAACGAGTGGAAAGCATTTTCGACCACATCGTAAGTCACCCTCCTTTTCCTGCTCTTCATTGCAATTGTTGTTTGGCTCCACTCGTTACGTAGCTACCCACACAATGACTGTCTATGCAACATTCATAAAGCATTTCTACATTTTTTTGCTCGAAGAAAAAAAAAAAGGAAAAGTTACTATTTCTTAATCAGCTGGCAAAAGAAATGTGCGCAGCGTCGACGGTTTAGAAAAATCAGGAAACCATGGTCCACGTCCATTTACTGGATCTCACTATTTGGTCTTGATATAATGTTTCAGGACTAGCGGATATGGATACATTCCAAAAGATCTTGTGAAGCTCAAAGACCTCGAAGAAGAACCGTAAGTATGAGATTCTCTATCACATCTCGAGTCTCTCAGACTAATTGCTGGGAGTTTGAGATGTACGATTCCGATGGCAGCGGCGCAAAATGCTGGGGATCATGTGCGGGATTTTCTGCCTGGCCCGCGACCGAGTAAATCTACCAAGAGATCGATGAGAGCACGCCAGAGAAGTTTATTAACAAACTGTTTGCTTGACCGAGACAGTGACAGTACATACAATTACGTGTATAGAATTTGCATTGCCAGCCACTCGCCTTTTGACAAGCATAATGACAAGTACTAAAACGAACACAAAACGGAATTTAAATGAATTGTGAAGATATCTTAAAGCGGCGGCTTTCAAATCTTGGTGCGCTCTTTCTTGTTGGTCACGAAAAGCCGGGAAGAACACCATATGTTAAGAGTGCTACTTTTCGCTCCGTAGAATGTTCTTAATTTGTCTTCTTGCATCCCATGTCTATAGTATAACCTCATTAGCCAAAAGTGTCGCCTCAATAGTGATGGAGTGCGCAAAGAGGCGCAGTTTAGCCCGTCGTAATGATAAAATAAGATTTTACCGACATGACTACTTGCGCGTGTAACCTCGTTTCCAGGGTCTTCTTTCTGGGAATAAGGTTGATGCAGGTACTCTTCTAAACCATTAGGTGAATTCATAGCATAGTAACTCATTAGCGGGCATATGATTGCTATTGCTCACTGGGCTATTAAGCCTGCTAAGTTTGGCCTTTTTTGTACTTTGTTCGTACTTTAATTTACCACAATGTTTTGTTCACTATACAGATGGTTTTTTGATGAGATTTCCAATTCTATCACTGCAGCCATTTTAAGAGACCAGGTGTAGTATCAAATTTCAATTTACTAATAACTGCTTACTAATTGAGCGCGAGGGCCGTACTGGGAAATATTGGCCCGTGGTCGTTACAGTACGGACGGAGCGCAGCGAGGTCCATCCAAAAACGACCGTCAGCCAATATTTCCCAGTACTGCTCGAGCTAGCATGTTTTTCCGTCATATTTGGTGGACAATTTGAGTTTAAATTTCTCGAAAGCGCTCTGAAAAACGCAATGAAATAAATGCCTAACTTTTGCGCATGCTTTTACCAAGATTGGATCGCGTGGACGCAGTAATTTATAAGCAGAGTTTTAAAACAGCTATTATAACAAATACTTTATTGAACAAGCCTGTTCGGTCCATATTGGGAAATGTTGGTCTGTTTCTCCACTCAAATAGAATATAAATAAAATATTGTTGTTGACTAGGTTCCAGGATGTTTCATCTTAAGAACAAGTGGACTGGGGACTAGAACTATTCTATCTTTTAGGTTAGTAGTATTAATAATAACTACTTAATAACAAGAGTGCTTGCGATAGCGTAGGAGAAGATCGAGGGTAACAGCGATAATCCCTCGCATAGCCCTCATTTCCTAACGTAATTTCTGTCGAGTTATTTTTAGATCATTCCCGGGTTTTGGAAATCCCAGTCAGGATTAGGATAATGTTCGAAAATGAACTGACACGACTGATACTTTTCACCGCTTATGTCGGATAGCTGGGAGCACTTATTGAAACTTGAAATTTAGCATTGCAAAATCTTTTCGGTCATTGTCGAGGGCCTTCAAAAGTTGTATCTGAGCTGATTTTCAACTGAATTCGTGGTAGAAAGTGATCTTATTCTGACAGGCGTGTTAAACGATTCCACACTTTTTATAGTCACATACTAACAACGTAAGAATTGGGATATCAAGAGATCAGTGCTGCTAAAATCCCACCCTATGTGTCTCAATGCCATTTTTGTCACCCTCTTTTTTTCTTTTTTGATTTTTTTCGGTTTTCTACGTCGACGGAATAATTTTCATCTTGTTACGTTTCAGAACGGACAGAACAGTGAAGCATATTGAGGTTCTTCTCGACGAAACAACTCAGAAGTATCGCGTGAAGGACGAGTCTGACGCAGTGTCCTACGCGAATTTTCTGCAGTTTGATAGTATACAACAGCTGCTGGACCAATGCAAGCAGCATGCAAGTAAGATTGGGACAGTCCTTGCTTATGATTGGCAAATAGTGATAGATTTAAATCTAACAGGACACGTAGCATTTTGTGATACAATTTGTCATACATCAGAAGACGACTTTCGCAGCTAACAGAAACCCGACCACTAAGAGCCAATCCAACTTCATTCCCAGGATCTCTCAGCGGAACAAGAAGAGAGGCCCCGGGAACGAGTTTGTAGCCAGTCGACTTAACCAATAGAGTGTTTTCGCTTGACGTCATGCCAGCCATATTGGTGTCCCAAAACAATGAAACGGCGGCCATGCTGTCCTAAACCATTTTCAACACTCTCTTTTGTTCCAATAAATTTGTATGGCCGCTGGTCGCCTGAGTAAAAACGCTCTATTGATTGAGATTAGCAGTAAAGCAGTCACGACGTCTCAATGGAAATCTTGACAAAAGTGATAATTAATTAATGCACTTTATTTGCATTGGGGTGGCAATAAATGTACAGCATATAGTGAACTCTATGTAACAGAGAATATTTTGATTTTGTTTCATTGCAGCTCTAGGAATAACTCTGGAAAAGTACCCCACCATCAAGAATGCCGATGGTAATTATTGCCAGCTCGAGGGAGAGTGGTCAAAATTAGAGCGTAACTGAGCAAAGAGTGACAAGGAGTGTTGAGTCTTAATTTTAACACTACTTCAGGCACCAGATCGCAAACACTAGCTTTGTGTTTGTTAACTAACCTTACGAGTCTATGCAGACCCATGCATTATTTTATTGGTCTTGCTTAAATTTATCACTTATATAACACATTAATATTGACCATTTCCTTGAAATGCATAACGTTGATTACCATTATTATTTTCGAATTATTTTACCATCCTTTTATGTGCCGGTATTAATCTAGGGGTGTTTTTTTGCTTAGAAATCTGGAAGGTGGACTGGGGAGAAATTGAAACAAGAGAGGAGTGCGACTTGAACCTACCATGGGTAAGCATAATGAAGTACACATTATGTGTGATCGTGACAGCAATGACAACTTTTCAGTTTCAATATACGTGCTGCCATTGAGGAAAAATTTCTTTGCTTTCTATAGCTGAGAATATTTCTGACATGTCATTTCATTTTATGTCATTTCACGTCACGTCACGTCACGCCACGTCATGTCATGTCATGTCATGTCATGCATGATATGTCATTTTATGTCATGTCTTGTGACGTCATGTTATGCGTTTCTAGCCATTTTTATCGCTCATGTTTTTAGAGTAGGCCATTTCACACTCTACTTGTCATCAGAGTGCGCGATAGTTTTCCTGTCCAGTCAACATATACATAACTGACATGATAGAACCACCAACAAACACAAACGGAAGAGAAAGAAAGAAAACAAAACAAAACAAAACAAAACAAACAAACAAACAAACAAACAAACAAAAGCAGTTCCAGTGCCAACCCTACTCGCTTGCCGAGGCCTCAAAGGCTATGGAAGGCTGAAAACAGAATTTTGGACGACAGTACAATGAACTTTCTCCTCAGAGTGTTAATTACGGCAAGTTTCACAACAAGGACGCATTGATACAAGCTCTACCGGAAGGAAGCTCTGATATATTAAAGGAAAAGTTCAGCAATCAGGCAAGATTGATGATGTGAGTAAACAAGTGATCGTTTAAATAGAGGCAGGCAGTTATTAACGCTAATAATTTCAGCAATAAATAAGGGTCAATGAAGACATCGTTTCAGCTATGGGTATTCTTTTGGATAAGCTTGCGGTTTTTAACCTGCTATCAAACGTTCTTATTTTGGGCTAGCGGTTTTCGTAATCTTCTTTTTCGTTTCTTCCGCAGGACCCTTAACCACGACAACGTAGTAAAACTGCATGGGGTTGGTATCAAGGGACCTCGCAACTTCATGGTTCAAGAAAATCTGTCTAACGGTAATATTGTTTTGTTAATTTCTCGCTTTTTACTAATGTGAGGATTCTATGTACAGCATATATGAAGGCAAATAGAAGTAACTCAAGTCCTCTTTGACCGTGTATTTATCAATCAGAGTGTTTTTACTAAAAGGAAATAAATTCCTTTTGTCAAAATTTTGTAAATCGGATATTTTCACCCTGATAAGAACTCATTGCTTACTTGTTTGCAAGGGAACCGTTTCTCGCGTCAGTCAAATATCATTACGTCGTGCAAACCAACCGTTGTGATAAAATAACTGAGATAATACGCGCGCGGTCATTGGTCGATAGGTGTGATTAGATGATAGTATGTGAACACGGTTGTGACGTTTTAGATTCGCGTGTACTCTTGAGAAATATTTTATAAAAGCAGTGAAGTACTTTTAAAGTGTTAACATAGTCTGATCTCAAACACTTATGAAGTTGAGAGAATTCTCGAAAGTTATGCAAACTCTCAACTACGTCTCGGGTTTGCATTTAAAGTGATACGAGAGAGAGAATTTGAGACAGTAATGCAAACTCTCGACTGCGTCTCGGGTTTGCATTTAAACTGATACGAGAGAGAGAATTTGAGACAGTAATGCAAACTCTCGACTGCGTCTCGGGTTTGAATTACTGTCTCAAATTCTCTCTCTCGTATCAGTTTAGATGAGGCTATGTAAACACGGAAAAAGTAATATTTTGCTTAAATACTAGTCCGTCTTGGTTGATTTAACCCTATAAATAGACCCTTTGCATAAATGGCGCCTATATTCGAATAACAATACTTATACACCCTTAGCCTCACATTCATGTAAAAAAATCCTTTGTCTTGAAAAATAAATACGAGGCTAAGGATGTATAAACTATAATAAATTGTTATTCATATTTAGACGCCATTTATGCCGAGGGTCTACGGTACCCTGCAAATGAAAAGGCAACCGTGCAAAATGGTCCTCGTGAAACTGTCTTAGTGCACTTGTGATGAACGGGTGCATCAACCAAAACAAATGGATGAAGATTCTATCGCGACAGCTGTTTTAACAGACGCACTAGTATAAAAAAAATAATAATAAGCAAAAAAACTCGGAATGCATTCAAACAAGTCACCTCCATTGATAGGTATTGAAAAGACCCTCTGAAGCTTTTCAACCACGATTGGTGAGTTAAATCTACTAATGAACTTCTTCTCAAATACAGGCAACTTGTCAGAATACCTCATGAGAAACTCTTCCCTGCTTCAATCCTATCCTACTGAGTTAGGAAATATCATGAACCACGTGATCAATGGCATGGTATATCTCCACGAGTGTCGGGTGGTGCACGGAGAATTGGTAAGTACAAAAGGTTGTCTACGGTAAGCTGCTGGTTCATTAATTAAGAGCTTTGGTCTTCAAAGATGGCATCATAACAGGACCGAAAATAGCGTTACATTTTTTAATAAAACATGCAAAAAAGCGAATAAAGTTTTTTGTTGTTGTTGTTTATTTTATCAAGTACTTGCTTCACGAAAATGGTTTTACCGAACACCCAGGTGGCATGCACGGTCACGATGTCGCTTTTTAAAACTTATTTAAATTATTGTACTTATTTAGGTGCCCAAGAACTGTCTTGTAGGAGACAAAGGAATAATAAAGATCTCTGGTTTTCACTGTGCAAGGTGAGGTTCATAATAATCTTAAAGAAAGCAGAATAAATGCCAATTCTAAATATCGTTTAAAATGGTTCACAGGACTTTGGTCTTCCTCCTTTGGCCATTCTATTATACAGTTTGCACGATGTTGTTGATGAAGAAAATTTACCCTAATATGAAACATGGTTAGCGCCAAAGCTCTTCAGACGTCAGTGACGTCGACATCTTGGTTAAAGTTTTTATTTATTCAGAATTTTGATTCATCGACTTGTGGGAAATTATATTTCCCAGTGGCTCTTCGACGTAGTTTTTGAAACGAATTCCAAAATATTTTGTCAGGGGACGGTAAACCGGCAGTTATAAACCCTTTCATGATAGGTTACTGTTTATACTCGTTTAGTGTTGCCATGGCAACTAATATTGACGTCATGGAGATCGCAATTTGTTCACTGGCAAAACTTCTAAACATTTGTTCTAATAGTTATCTTTAAACATTACTGGTGTAGTAATTAAGAATGTTTCAAGTTTTTCAAAAAAATTTGTTAAGAAAGGCGAATTTTGTAAGATAAGTATGCTGGTTTGTCTGCTTCCCTATTATTTTGTTAACTGTTCGCGCGTTTTAAAATATATGTATATAACTAAAGAGAAGTCAGCAAAAATAACCTAACACCGCTTTTGGCATATGCAGGTCTCCTTGGTGTAAAAGACCACTATCTGATGAAGTCTACAACAACAAGGTTCCTATTCCAGCTCCTGAAGCCAGTCAGAGCATTGGAACGTATTCGTCCGACGTTTGGGCGTACGGTGGGTCTTCTCTGTCAATTGTTTTTAGCATTTTCGGATAAGGAGAAGAGTAAAAAGCACAATTATTACAGAAAGATGAGTGGGACGATATTCTGAGTCAAGCTTGACATTTACCAGAGCATTTTCCCCTGAATTCCGCGTATTTCATTTCTCGTTAATTGAGATACACATGAAACGAATTTCGCCAAAACGGACATGTTCTCCATGGTAGTTATCGCCATGTTAGATTTTGGCAGCTCTTTGGAATGAGAGGTTAACATACCTTTTAGGCTTGGGCGGTTTGATGCCCTGTTTCAGACCATGTGATGATACTCTTGGGAATTCTTGCTTTCAAAGAGTCTCCAGTATATGAATGAATAAGTTTGAGGCCCTGTTAGGGGGGGTACCCATGTCCCCTGTCTGAAATTCGCCACCAGCCATGTCGGCATTTTGCAAGATTCCTATGTCTCCTGTCGGAATTTCGTCTCAGAGGCGTTGTGTCGGGAAATTTGACCTTGTTCAATTAAAACAAAGCTACACGTATAACTCA
>Ga0126338_10003464_pt1 | contig 11080 bp, 5 predicted proteins | sample OrbCmetagenome_2_FD_92529 | JGI IMG/M metagenome (GOLD analysis project Ga0126338, IMG submission 92529) | Coral microbial communities from Petempiche,Puerto Morelos, Mexico - Orbicella C C metagenome | ecosystem: Host-associated > Invertebrates > Cnidaria > Coral | place: Petempiche,Puerto...
AACAACAACAACAACAACAACGACAACAGCAAAATTTTATTTCACTCCAGAGTAAAAAGAGAAAAATAATTTAAAATGTCATATCGAAGCAAACATGATATGGGTGTTCAGCTGGCTACCCGAAAAACCTGAGAGTCGAGGGGAACCAGAATCTGAAGAGGTGTTTTGATCTGCACACTATCATTAGGTAATATCTAATTCTTGTAGAACACTCCATGTAATAGCTTGAATGAAAACTTAAATCTAAAAGCTAACTTTGTCTACAGATATTTCACATATATATGATACTTCCCATCAAAATCAAAATCAAACCACAGGCCTAGAAAAATGCAGTTGTTGTCGTAGGCTTACTTTTGCGCTGGGGAAAGAAATAGGACACTTTCTGTCCAAAAGGAGGAAATGGGGAACACACGTTACAAACTAAACATTGCAGAAACTATGTGGGATCTGTACATCAGAAGCCAGAACTATTGAAATATTGATTACAAGTGACCACATCTTACTGTCTTTCTCAGTGTGACGTAAGCAAAGAGGTGTGCCCAAAAAGGTCAGTAGTTATTACCCACGGTGACGGATCAGAGCTTATTTCAGTGTTCTCATTTTCGAAGCTGGAGGCCCATCAGGCCGGTGCTTTTCCCCGGTTTCCGAAATTTAAGGCGGCTATGAGTGTCCCCACTCCTCCCTGGATGGGATGCCAGTGGATCCGTAGGGCCAGCTCTCGGAATTATATTGGCGGGTATCCAGTTATACACCATACAAGCTCAACAAATCATCCGACTTCGACTCAGAAAAAAGTACCTTTCTAACCAACGCAAGGGCACAATTCAATCTGTTCAGTTCGGATTGACGGATTTTCGAATCCTTCTAAAGCTAACAATATGCCTCCTTCAAAACGACTGTTCAACCAATGAGGTACGCTCGATTACCAGCCGCTGTTCGGGAAAGAAGACTGGACTCGAGAGAGAAGCGGAAATCGAGTCTACCAGCGAGAGCTTGCGTGATATTGATAGTAAATTCAAAGACGTAGATTTTATCCTCGAATATCAAATAGAAAACTTTTTTCGTGGTTCTTCTGAGAAACACGAGTGGAAGTTTGGGAGAACGGGAAATGATGTGGGCAGCGAGTGTTTCCACCAATTTTCGTGTTCTCCAGAAGGCTAGCCAACAAATTGTTTGAGGCAATCTCAAACCTATTGAAGATCTACATCTGCATAGGTTAGTAGGTAAAAAATCGGTGAAACATCGCGCCGACTGTAGAAAATCTAAAATAATAAAATAAAGAAACATAAAGGATTAATGAGAGAAACGTTTTACCCCTCCAGGAGCTTGACATAATCATATTTTCACTGGCAAAATGTCAAGATTTTTTCCTAAACTGAATTAAACTGGCTTAATCCGGCTCCAAGATTTGAATGGAGGGCAACAGCCAGCCTGAACGTCCGCTTTTTACTCTGCCCCGCCGCCCCTCCGCCTTCCCCGGGGTGGGAAGGTGAGGCGGGGGTAAAAGTTATTTTCACTCTTTTTTATTTGAGTCAAAACAATAAAAAACTTAACACCTGATAAGAAATTATTTTCGCTTTAGGACTTTTTACCCCCGATAAATGGTGAGACTAACACAAAGTTGTTTAAATTTGCATTTAGACCTGGGAATTCTAATCTTGTATCTCAATAAAGTTTGCCGAGCATTTAAGAACAAAAGAAAATTCATTAGAATTACAGATACAATTGTCACATTATAAGCATTCAAGTATTCGACTTTGCTATCACACGAGGAAGATGGTGATATCTTATGGTACAAGATGCACAAGACATTGTGAAGCTTTGATTTACAAAAACTTTGTTTTCAAACGATGGCGCAATTAGCGAGAATTCAACATCTAAGAATTTGAGGATTTGTTTCCTTGGAAGGGTCCTCTTGTGAAGTAGTTAGCCAAGCTTTGTATTCACGACATTTACACTTGCCCTCGATACGTATAGCGGTGTAACAAAATGTACTTTAAATAGAATTTTAGCCGTAGAAAACTTAAATTACTTTTCAGTTGTGGCCAGCACACAGATAGTTGTATGTTTGCAAGGGATCATGGGTGATTGGTTTGAACATGGCGTCCGCGAAAAACTCTCCGCTCTGGAATAGATTCTGTAATAAATGTCTTTTCAGCTTTTACATCTTTGCAGCTTGTACAGTATAGATAACAAACTCTCATTTCTGGGGTTATTTAGATTTCATGCGAAGGAATTTTCGTTGCAGGCGCTTGCGAGGGGAAGGAATTTTGTGTTTCAAAATGTTTCGACTTCCATTTAGCAGGATTTTGCGTCACAGAAGTTTTAGGTTCAAAGAATAATGGATGATAAAACACTAAAATAACGATGTGAAACGCAAACAAGCTCTACAGTTGCGAGATAAACATTAAAAGTTTTCGTACCGGCAAAACTGATATCCCCACCGTGCTATACAAGTAGGCTTTGATGGATTGTGCTGGCATAATGTTTGGCATAATTCGTCAATACGAGCATAATTTTCATCGATTTTCCAAAAAAAGCACTGTTAGCATAATTTGCACTTTAGCCAGTTGTGCAGCACAAAATTGTCATTTATTGATCATGCAACCAGTTGTTTTGGCCCGAGATCACTGTTATAGGCAAATTTTTAAAGTAAAATCAATTTTTTGTCTGCTTATTGTCACGTTGTTTTGAAATGTCTGGAGCAGGGGATAGAGAAAGGGACAACTGGTGAGTCGTCTTTTAACTGCATTCAGACCGTCTTTATAATTATTAGAAACGATGTGATGTCGGTTTCGTTTCACTGCATAATGTGAATGGGGATGGTCTGAAACAACATAGGAAGATTTTGAACTTCTTCGTTTTCTTGTTTTGAAATTTGGTTTCACATAGTAAGATACAGATGGTAAAACAAATCTAAAAAGAGCTCTATTGACGGTTTACAAAGACTTAAATTTTCGCCAGTGTGGATAAATGGCGATGCATTTGTGTGGAGGTACAAAATATTTCACTTTTTAAAACATGCTTGCTTTTTGTAAAGGTCAGTTAAACTTAATTAACTGCTTCGGATCTTCGGCCATCTCGACAAAATCTCCTGGAATATTCGGGGTCTTTAGAGTTTGTCAGAAATTGCCGGAAAGTTAAGAAACACAGTTTAATTTGCGTTCATTTTTCCATAACTAATGATATGAAGTTTTTTTTCAACTTTGAAATACTTGTGTGCTCATACAAAAGACCTCTATCGTTTCAACTACAAATCAGCCTCTGCATACATCATGTAGCTAATTCAATATTACGTTTACGTTTAGTGCAGGATTTGACGCATCAGAGGAAACCAAGAAAGTAAGAGAGGCAAGAGTTTGAAAGAGAAATTGGAACCGAAGACAATGAGCCATAAAATCAGAGGTAGATATTTAAAAAAATCATATGTATTCTTCTAAATGACTTGATGGTATCAGGGATATAAATGGTATCTGTTTGTTGTCGTAATACTGCACTATGTCGACACAACTGTTGTAAATTAGAATCAAGAGGAGCGCGAGAGAAAGGGATTTTTCAGTTGTCATTTGACCCCATATTACGACTGAGTCGCAAATTAAGGTCCTGATTCGATTTTTGTTATAGAAATTTGACGGAAATTTTCCGAAATACCAGAAATGACTGATACATAATTGTTAACCGCGTGGTGACCAAACCCGTGCCTCCTCGGCCACATTCTAAGTCACGTAACTTTTTGATGTGTAATCGTCAAGAGCAATTAATTTATTGATGTGCTGCAAATTCTACCAATTGTTTTTCTTTTACAAGATGAAATATATTTTATTTGTTTTGAACATTCACGTTACAAAACACAAATTTGTCTAGACTTGCAAAATCATTACATCATTCACGCAAAACAACAATAATAGGGAGCTTAAGTAACGACAACGACGACGTCGAAGACGACGCCTAGTAGAAAACGAATTTACATTTTAGAAGCAAAATTCGCGATTTTCTAGATCTGTTCGGTACGCCGATGGCTCTAAAAACGTGCTCATGCAGGCTAAATATGCAATGAAATCGTTCAATTCCAAATGGAAATACGAAAAATCAGGCGTCGTCGTCCAGGTTCAGTAGACGACGCAGAACTTGGTCATTTCATGTCGTTGTTTTGCAGAAGACGGCAAAGAAATGTACAAAGATTTATAACGCACGTGCACAGCTATTGTTTCGCTCATAAACCTTTTGTTTAATGACGTTCTCGTTGTCGTCGTCGTCGTGGTTTGCTTAAGCTCCCCAATTATTCATTTGAGGCCACGTGCTAAATAAGATCACGCTTAGTTTGAATTTTTATTTCTCTGGATAGCCGCACTCATTAATTTGAGAGAGCAATTTTCAATTATATTCCTATTTTCGACGAAGCTTAGATCATAAAAGAGAATATACGTGGAGAGTAAGGCGGTACTCACTGTTTTTGTTCAATTAGTTTTTGGATTTTAAATGAGGCTGTTTACTACAAAACAAAGTTATTAACAAAGGCTTCGAAGAAGGCAAATTAAAAACTCTAACACACATTGCGTGACAACTGTCACGCTGTGTTTGAACAAAAGACAGTTTATCTTTAATTTAACCGCGTGGTTTAAGGTCTAAGCATTATAAGCTTCTTGTTATGTGTCAGCGACGTACATTTTGCTGGCCCTGCGGGCATATATGGATAAAAATGCATTCATGGCTTATGTCTGCGGATGAAAAATTCTGTATCAGTAGGAATTCAGTCAAACCGACTTTACCAAAACAACGAAAGGTCCACAATGACTTTTATTCAAAGTTGATCACACCTATTTTATAGAGTGTGTGAGCGGCAATCTCTTATCTGATAAACTATCAAATTTACATTTAAACTGGCTGCTAGAAAGTTTAATAGAATTTATTTGATTTCTGTTCGTTAAAGCAAGTGAAATTAAGAACTAAACTTACGAAGAAATCTTACTGTTCCTTTGTGCAAACACTATGTGAAGGAAGAAGCAGGCTGTAATCCATTCGAGTGTAGATAATCTTTCTGTTGAATATATCCTGATTGGTTTAGCAAAGCGCGATGTCAGCGACATGTGGCATTTAAAATTAAGTTTGTGAAATTACAATTTCGGGCTGCCTGGAGTAAACTCCAGAATTTGTAGGTGATTTTGTGTCAATAACTTTCGTTGAAATTGCTATCATGATATCACCTTGAGTATTTTAAATTTTCCCTGGAAACCGGGAAAGTAAAAACCTGATATTATAATAGGAAACTGTTTACTGTAAAGACTGAACGACTACATTTGCTGATTATTCGTCTTCTTGTTTCAGGTTTCTGGAAGCCTTAAAAACCCAGAATGAAACAGGATCTAGCAAAAATCAAGCAAGAAATACAGTTATCGAAGCGAAAGTTAACACAGAGGTAGAAAACAAAGTGAACTATTTTTTTTTCAAGATATGATAGGATAAAAAAAAAAAAAAGTCGCAGCCGAGTTTCTTGCGGGGCGAGAAGTACTTGCTCAGAGTTTGTAGTATTTCAAGTCAAGGATATCGATCAGATCAGTTAAACAAATTTTTTGTGCCATTTGAGTATGATTACCTTCGAATTGGTCATTTAGTTTTATACGAATTTTTCGTGACGGTGGTTTGTCATTTCCTTCGATTTAGACAATTTTTATTTTCCCGCCAAGACTTAGAAAAAATACGAGAGCTTAAACTACGCGTGCGCCAATTTTTTTAAAAATAAAAATTACCTTTTGTTAACATCTGTTTGAAAATTTTTGATTTTCCCGCGAAAAGACTTAGAAAAATACGGCGCTCAAAATACAATTTTGAAATTACAATATTAGCATAAAAAAGAAAAAAGATACATATACAATAATTAAAGGTTACAATGGTCTATAGTTTGTGCATGGAGGCTAATAGAACCGCGAGATTATCGAGTTAGCCTCCATCTCGTTTGAGTGAACATAAAAAAAAAACATGGGAGTAGAAGGACCGATTATTAAAGGAAAGAGTTAGAAGAATTGTGGAAACTTACGTTTGATATCGCTGAGATTGAACATAGTTTTTAACACTTTTGGAGAAAGTAAATTGATTTAGGTCTTTAAACTTGTATGGTATTTCTTGCCAAAGATTTGTAGAACAAAAACACCAAATTTCCGCAAGACTTATCATTCTCAAAAAATAGCAAGTTCTTAGTCTTGTTTGTGTGGAGCAGGAGATGTGAGGTTGTTGACAACAACAGACAAGATGGCTTTGGTTCAGCAAGACAATTGGAGCAAAATAACTATCTTTTAGTCGCTGAATAACGCTTATGATATCCGAGATAACTCAAAATGGAGATTGCTGTATATTCCAAACAACAGTTTAAACAGTAGTATCAACAATTTCTTTTCTTCGAGTTTTGGACTAAAAGGCATTGGACTAAAAGGTAACAACAAGTTACAAATAAAGTAAATTTATAATTTTCTGGCGCATTGAACACTTGCGTACAAAATAAATCAAGATTTAAATTATGTTGATAATTTACAAAGCTGATTTTCTTTCTCACAAAAACCAAAAAAAGCTGTTTGACTCAACTATGATAACAGAAGTTGCATTACAAAACACTTTGATGATAACAAAAAATAATTTTGAATAAGCAAGACAACTGCAGCGTAAAAACTTCGCCGGATTTAATCATTGCCGATTTAGTTCTTGATATTTGTAAAAATGGCACGATGAGAAACAATGATTTCAAAAGTTTTGATCTTGTGGTCTGGATAAAAGCTAATCCTAAATCGAAACTACGTCGTAACATCCTATGAACCAGACGTCAGGGTTTTGTATACGTAACTATTAAACTAGATGGCAGGAGAAAATAAAGACACGCGTTTTAAAAATTACCGTTCGAGTTGTTAGAAAATGTAAGCCAATTCTTAAAAAATAATCTTGTAGTGATTTGCAAAATTAAAAGCAACTTTACAGTGATTTGCAGAAAAGAATTTGTTCCGCTTTACATTGAAAAAGCGAATGTTCTCTTGTCAGTTGTACCTATAATCAGTTGATGAAACAAACTGGTGAATATTTGCAAGGTGGCACTTTTCACTAAATAAATGTAAATTTTCGTATACAGTTGGCCTTTGGCTAATAATCGGTGATTTTATTCCTCCAAAGTTGTATAAGAGACAAATACAATTCATTCAACTGTTTCAAAAGGCAATGACAATTTGTGTGTCATTTTGTTTGACAGCAGAAAAAACAATCTCTGTCAGATATGTAAATATAAATTTCCAAATACAGTTGGCCTTAGGCTTATAATCAATGATTTTTCCTCCAAACTAGTAAAAAAGACAAATTAATGTCACTTATTGTCTTCAAAGGCAATGAAAATCTGTGTTTAATTTGTATGATAACAGCTAAAACCATCTATGAGCACAATTAGTCAATTTGGAAACGTCCCATTTTTTATTAGAACCGTAAAAAATTTTGTTGCTTTAGCGAGTTGATTTATTTTACTTAAAGTATTTTTAAAACTCTCGTTCGTCTTAGAGTGACACCTTCAGAAATATCCCCGCGCTGTGACATCAACTGAGGATGTAAATAGTGACCGAAGTCTAACAAAACTCAAATCAACCGATTCTTCAACATCGTTGTACTTATTTCCGTGTGATGTCGTCTTTTTTGGACTTGCAGCAAGACAATTGGTAATACAGACAAAGAGTTCACTTCCCTTACAGAATTAAACAAATGCTAAGCCACCATTTCACTTAAATTATTTGAAATTTCAAACTTCTTGTCTTTGTAGTATTCCTTCCAATTGGGTGATTCCAGTTTGTCCTCTTCGTCGATAGTTTCCTCCAGGGTTCCTGAAAAATTATTTACAAATTTAATGATTAGCAAATTCCAAAAGCATTGTTCTACTTTAACAGAGAAAACTCTAAAATTCAGTCTCAAATGCATTATAGCAAAAGAAAGAGTAGCTGTCTCCGTGGAGGCCGAAGAAACCGAGATCAACAAAGGCTGAAGTGCAAACAATTCCAAAATAAAGTTTCTCAGTGAGAAAAGATAAAATTTCGCAACTTGTCTTGACATGCAAAGCCCTTTACACTTTCAGAAGTGAAACGTTAACACGCCCGGTCGGCTTTATCTCAGCTTACAACAGCCAAAGCCTTCCTCACCAAAAACTTGTGAAAATTCCCCGTATACTTTCCATACTTTGAATTTCAAATTTCAAGTTTGCCACTTCTATCAAATACTGTAGAGCGTTAGTTCAGAGTGTATAATACCGTGAACGAAACAGTATATCATGATCACTTTCTCAGTTGAACAAACTCGAAGCGAACAGTTAGCGCACGTGTTGGCCCTTCAGCGACATAATGTCACTTTTGTAACTTTCTAGGCAAAATTAAAACAATATTCCCCATAAGTAATGCTTACCTTCAGGTGGACAAGCGTAAATACTTTTTCCAAGCTTCAATCTCTTTTTCTTCAAGCATCTTCTTGCCTCAAGAGTTCCAACTCGCCTTTACAAGGACGACACGTCTTCACACATCAACGGACAACATGGTTTGACGCAGATTCTACAATTTGTCATGAATATGGATTAGAAACTCAAACTTAACCAATCACTCACGAGTACGCCAAATACTTGACACGTATTTTGTTTGCACGCTTTCTTAAAAAGCGAATCAAGAATCGCGAGAAAAGAAAGAGTGTATTTTCTTCAGTTTATTTGTTATTCCCTGATCTTCATATTTTCAATGAGAAAAAATAAATCTTCACGTGGAAATCGAACTTGGCTAAAAATGAGTTGGAAAAGAAGTAAGAGAAAAGATCTGATTAGATCCTGGTAAAGCTGTTACGTTGTTGTGATAACAGTTAAATGACGTTCTATATTTTTGGGGTAAAAAATGACAAGTAAAGCTAGTGCATTTTTGCTTTAAACAACTGAGTCTATATGTCTCAAAGCTTATACCTGAGCTCTAGGAAATCTTCAGATTTTCTTTAATAGGCCTTTTCCAATATATTAAACTTCTAGCTTGGCTCCGAGGCTTAAAGGGAATAAAACAAAGTAAATTAATTATTCATTACTCAACCTTGATGTGATTTATTCTGTTTTATTCCCCTAACCCTCGGAGCAAAGTTATAATAAAATATATTGAGAATGGCCGATTAACTTCACTGAAAAAAGAAAAATTTGGACAAGATAGCGAATTTGATCGTGCACAGAATCAAACGGCAAAGTTTCAACTGTATTCACCGAAAATGGATTTTAAATGGTGCACTATTTTAATTTTCCACACGTGGGCGAAACACAGGAAAGCAGTAACTCTTCCGATAACTATCAGAAGTAACCACGACAACTATAGAAATTACAAAAAATTTCCTCTTCAAATGTTAAAGTGCGCTAATGGCTTCGGCCTGTGCTTACAAAAGGGAAAAAAAGCACCTCAAAACCATGTCAGTATTTTATTAGCTGAACGCTTAACAACAGACCTTTTTCGCTTGGGCGTTTTGTTTTCTCATTACGGTCCGCGTAATATTCTCTAGAGAATTGTTCTTTTACCATCTAAAAATTATTCATTCATATACGCGCAACTGTTTGGCAATTTGAAGGCAAGAATTATCAAGAGTATCATCACGTGGTCTAAAATGGGGCAACAAACCACTCAGTCGAAAAAGGTCTATTCATTTGGAACTCAAATCATACAACTCCACGTCTTAGCAAATATATTGTGGATATCATGGCCATTGCTTGTCACTTGCAAGAAGAAGAAGAAAATGACATATTCTCCTCTCACCCCCCCTCTCTATACCAATACTGTCACTCGTCATAAAGCCTCCTTGCAACTCCCTAGGACACTTTCCTCCCCAAGCTTCCCCTCCCGTTTTCTGAATTGCGCATGGCGCTCGTCAGATCGACATGGACTCACTTTTCAGACTTAGTCGAGAATTACGGAAATTTCAGTCCATTCCAACGAAAGATAATCGTAAAAATGACACTTCAAAAAGATAGTCCCAATAACTAAATATTTATTTTTCCTGCAGTAAGTTTTCATTGGGACAAACAGGATGGCGCGTTTGCAATTCACCTTGAAACTGAACTTTGACCGAATGAAAGCGCCGCAGATACCTACCGGGGTCGGCGGGAGAGAGAGGTTGGGGGGCGTGAGTTCTCTTGATAAATCCCCTTTCAATTTTCTGCTATTAATAGGTTCAGTTGGTGCTTAACTGAAGAACTGAAAATACGACGTAACTGACGAAAAATTATCTGATAAAATATTTAAAAACGACACCATCACAAGAACAAAGTTATTTACCAACGGAATAAGCTACTCTACAAAAACTGATCTCCTTCTAATAACACGAAAAAAGAATTACTTTGGTTATTACTAGATGTTGATCATCTTAGCGTTAGCAATAAAGAGATTTATTACCTGTTTTTAAAGCGAATAAATCAACAAAGACCCTTGACATGAGTACAGAGACCTCGACGGACAAAAAAAGAACCAACGCCAAAAAAGGAAAATCAAACGCCACCAATATTGAAAAAAGAGAATTAAAGCAAGCTCAAATCAAAGAGAATACAAACTCCTCAAGCAGCCTCATCAACACGGATTTCTTAATTCTTAGTTCGGTTTCTGTTTAATCCACACGTTTTAATTGTCTTGCGTATTTACATACCACAAGAAGCATTCTTTACAGAAGGAAATGTTACAACCCGGAAAGATACAGCCGTCATAAAAAAATTCTAAAAACAATTGGCGCTAACGCGTTTCGAATATGCTTACAAGATAAAAAAACGTCTACAGCCAAATCAATATTTTATTGGCTGAACTTTCCACAATTCATCTGAGACTCAAATCATACAAATTACTACTTTAGATATCACGGCTACCATTACGTAACGAGTAAGAAGAATAGATTGGAAGAAGAATTTTCATCTCCCTCTCCCTCCGGTCTCTTGTCATACACCCTCACTCCTACTCCCTTGGACACTTTATCCCTCCCAACCTCCCCCCCCCCCCCCCCATCACCTCAGAATCCGAAACAGAAGCAATAATCCCGTACTCCGCCCGTCATCTCCGGCCATCAAGCCCCT
>Ga0126338_10003465_pt1 | contig 11078 bp, 6 predicted proteins | sample OrbCmetagenome_2_FD_92529 | JGI IMG/M metagenome (GOLD analysis project Ga0126338, IMG submission 92529) | Coral microbial communities from Petempiche,Puerto Morelos, Mexico - Orbicella C C metagenome | ecosystem: Host-associated > Invertebrates > Cnidaria > Coral | place: Petempiche,Puerto...
AGAAATGCGGCACACTTGGAGAAATGCGGCACACTTGGAGAAATGCGGCACACTTGGAGAAATGCGGCACACTTGGAGAAATGCGGCACACTTGGAGAAATGCGGCACTTAGACAAATGCGGCACACTTGGACAAATGCGGCACACTTAGACAAATGGGTCACACCTGGACAAATGGGTCACACCGGGAAAAATAGGTCACACCTGGGAAAATGGGTCACACTTGAAAAAATGGGTCACACTTGGAAAAATGGGTCACAATTGTAAAAATGGGTCACACTTGGATAAATGGGTCACATTTAGAGAAAAGGGCCACACTTCGAAAAAAAAGTCACAATAATAAAAATGGGTCACACTAGGACAAATAGGCAAACATTTAGAAAAATGGGTCACTCTTGGAAAAAAAGGTCACACTTAGAAAAACGGGTCACACTTGGAAAAATCGGTCACACTCGGAGAAAGGGTCACACTTGAAAAAAGGTCACAATTTAAAAAATGAGTTACACTTGGAAAAAAGGGTCACACTTGAAAAAAAATGGTGACAATGATAAAAATGGGGTCGCTTTGGACAAACCTTGGGATGGAGATTCTCGCCCATTTATATTTTTTTCTCTTGCGTGTTTTCGTGCGTTTAGAGATGCGCCACATTCGCGATTTTGGTGTGGTGATCTCAAACTACGCTTACTAGACTTTTTGAAGATGCTACATTTGGCCCTTTCTCAAATATACACACGTGTATTTCACCTGTGGAAGTCTGTCGCTTTGGACAATGCCTGGGTCAAAGAATCTTGCCCAATTATATTTTCTTTTTACTCGCGTGTTTTCGCGCGTTTAGCGATGCGGCACACTCGCATTTTGGGCGTGGGGATCGCAAACTATGCTTACAGGGCTCTTTAAAAATGCTAGTTTTGGCCCTCCACCAAATCTACACAAAGGTATTTCACTTGTGGAAGTCTATAGATTTGGACAGTGGTTAGGTTGGAGATTCCCACCCAAATCAACTTTCTTTTCTCTCATAAGTTCTCGTGCCTTTAGAGATGCTCCCCACTCGCATTTTAGGTGCGGGGATCTCAACCAGTGGCTACCTAGGTTTTCAAAGATGCAACCTTTAGCCCTCCCGCAAATCTACACACGTGAATTTCACTTGTGGAAGTCTATCGATTTGGACAGTGCTTGGGTAAGAGATTCTCGCCCATATCAACTTTCTTTTCTCTTGTAAATTCTCGCGCGTTTAAAAATGCGCCACACTCGCGTTTTAATTGCCGGGATCCCAACCAAAGCTTACCTAACTTCTTAAAAATGGTACTTTTAGCCCTCCCCCAAATCTACACACGTGTATTTCACCTGTGGAAAACTATCGACTTGCACAATGTTTGGGTTGGAGATTCTCGCCCATATAACCTTGCTTTCCTCTCGTAAGTTCTCACGCGTTTAGAGATGCACTACACTCGCGTTTTAGGTGCGAGGATCCCAACCACTGTTACCTAACTTTTTAAAGATGCTACTTTTAGCCCTCCCCCAAATCTACACACGTGTATTTCACTTGGGGAAGTATATCGATTTGGATAGTGCTTGGGTGAGATATTCTTGCCCCTATCAACTTTCTTTGCTCTCGTAAGTTCTCGCGCGTTTAGAAATGCGCCACACTCGCGTTTTAGTTGCAGGGATCCCAACCAATGCGTAGCTAACTTTTTAAAGATGCTACTTTTTGCCTTCCCCCAAATCTACACACGTATTTCACTTGTGAAAGTTTATCGATTTGGAGAGTTCTTGGCTAAGAGATTCTCGCCCACATCAACTTTCTTTTCTCTCGTAAGTTTTCACACGTTTAGAGATGCGCCACACTCGCGTTTTAGGTATAGGGGTCCCAATCAATGCTTACCTAACTTTTTAAAGATGCTACTTTTAGCCCTCCCCCAAATCTACACACGTCTATTTCACTTGTGGAAAACTATTGATTTGCACAGTGTTTGGGTTGGAGATTCTCGCCCATATCAACTTTCCTTTCTCTCGCAAGTTCTTTCGCGTTTAGAGATGCACTACACTCGCGTTTTAGGTGCGGGGATCTCAACCAACGCTTACCTAACTTTTTAAAGATTCTACTTTTACCACTGCCCCAAAATCTACACACGTGTATTTTACTTTTGGAAAACTATCGATTTGCACAGTGTTTGGGTTGGAGATTCTCGCCCATATCAATTTTCTTTTCTCTCGTAAGTTTTTGCGCGTTTAGAGATGCGCCACACTCGCCTTTTAGGTGCGGGGATCTCAACCAATGCTTACCTCAGTTTGTAAAGATGCTACTTTTAGCCCTCCCCCAAATCTACACACGTGTATTTTACTTGTGGAAGTCTATCGATTTGGGTAGTGTTTGGGTGAGATATTCTCTCCCCTATCAACTTTCTTTACTTTCGTAAGTTCTCGCTTGTTTAGAGATGCGCCACACTCGCGTTTTAGCTGCAGGGATCCAAGCAATGCTTACCTAACGTTTCAAACATGCTACTTTTAGCCCTCCCTCAAATCTACATACATGTATTTCACTCGTGAAAGTCTGTCGCTTTGGACAATGCTTGGATGGAGATTCTCGCCCATTTATATTTTTTTCTCTTGCGTGTTTTCGTGCGTTTAGAGATGCGCCACATTCGCGATTTTGCGGGGATCTCAACCAATGCTTACCTAACTTTTTAAAGATGCTAGATTTGGGCCTTTCTGAAATCTACATACGTGTATTTCACTTAGCTCCATGTACTAAGTTTCTCCTCGCGCTTTCTCCTTAGCGATACATGCTAATTGTATAAATAGCTGGTTGAAGTGACTAATTTCAAATAAAGAGAAAACAAATTTTTCCCATGCATTTTCTTTCTGTAAGTACTCCTTTTTAGTTTACTGTCATTATTTTCCCCTTTTTTCTTTATTTTTTTCTTACGAATGTCAGTCTTCCATTTCTCCTTTGCCAATATATAGATCCATATTTTCACATTAGAACTGCATTATGCAAACATATCTTTCGAGACATTAATGTTGGGGAATATTTCTGATTGCGAAAAACACGCTCGAAAAATACTTGGTAAAAAACACAAATAGAAGTGGAATGGCTGGCTCTCGATGCGCACGTTACAACTAAGGCTCCGTCCGCACTACGCCGAAGAAATTTGGACACGGAGGTTTCACTCTGAAAACGCATCAAATGTTTTCCGCTCAAACTACGCTGGAGGAATTTAAAAACGCAGTAATCGCCATTCATTTTGGGTTTGTCAGTCAGGGAAATCACATGATTATCGTGACGCCATCGCTCTCGAAAAGCTCTGTTTTCAAAATGTCTCCCGTCCACACGCAAACGCAAAGCCGGTGTTTTCAGGTTCCTCCGGTTTGAAGAGCGTTTTGGAAAAGCTCCGTTTTTGTGACGGATTAGTGTGGACGGTAGGCCTAACCAAGCTGCGTTTTCAAATTTCTCCGGCTTAGTGGAGACGCTGCCTAAGTTATTACGATCGGGCGCACTTAATTTGAAGTTTTTTACACGTGTAGAAAGCAATTTCATGTTTTCAGTTTCGTACGCAAGTGGAAGTTTTGCAAACAACATGCGCAACTAGGCATTTATTTGCCACAGAATATAGAATAAATAAAACAATCAATAATTTAACTTAATAAGGCAAAAACTACTCAGAATAGTAAAAGCTAAACGAACTGCGTTGTGACTAGTCTGCGATAGAACACGTCGTTATCGATTTTGGGTTTACACGCCGAGAAAAGGCGTCCGCTCTCGCAAGCTAAGTAATCACAAAAAATTACAAATTTTATCCCGGTTGTAAAATTCAAAATAGAAAAAACAAATAAGTAAATAAATTGAAAAGAAAAGACAAAAAAGCAGCGAATGATGGGACCAATATTTGTACATATTTTCATTACGAAACATACAATTAAACGTTAAGAAATCATAGTACTAAGCCAGCTTTAAACATAACCATTCAAGAAAATGGTCGTCACGAAATGCCGCCAAAACACGAGCTGCAGGAGAATGTTTCCACACTGAGCTGTTTTTAAGTTCAAACAATCGTTTACGAGTGTTTCTAGAACTTGATGAAAACTCGAAAGGTGTTTTCTATTTCTTTTAGAAACAATGTAAGAACTGAAGGAAGAACAATCACTTGCTTATTTCTATTATCAAAAAGTAAATTCTCTTTGCTCGCTTCATCATTTCGTCAGCAACTCGTGCTAGTCCTGTGTTTCTATTCAGTCATAGAAGTACAGATTGTTCAGCACTCGCTTTCCTATAAGGTGGTCTCTAATTTGCACCATTAACCCAGATAGGGTTGAATTTGTCATATTTAAAATATATAAAAAAAAAAATCAAATTTAATACAATATTTAGTTCTGGTATATCTCGATTTATGAAAATAGTGTCAATGAAAATCTCGCCTTACTCAACCTTTTTTTCTTGCCAGACAATACCTCCAAAGTAGACAGATATAATTATAAAAAAGAAATTCAGAGTAATGGCAGTCAGTTTTTTTCCTTTTCACTTTTCCATCTTCCTTTTCGTACTCTACCGTTTTCTTTTTTATACAGTATTTCATCGCTTGGAGTTATTTGTAGGTCTTAGGTTTCACCTGGCGCAAAGGAATGTATTTTACAATGACACAGTTTTCATAAACCCAGTCATCTATCAAAACCTCAATACTTCAGGAATTTAACACCTCAGTGTACTATAAAAAATCCTTTCAAATTTTCTCGTTTTAAAAAATTAAACAGTTGCCATGTTTAGTCTGGTCAAAAAGGCGGCTAAATCGAATAAAAAGTTTCACAATTGTTCTCAAGGTTTCATCTCATACTACAAGCGTCCAAGCGCAGTGATGTAAGTTTTCACATGTTTTGCAGTCATTAATTCACTTGTTGTTGAAACAATTGTTTCTCTCATTCGTCATCAATGACAATAACGTGAGCTGTACCACAAACCTTGGCCAGTTTATTCTCTAGCTCCATTTGTATCCTGTAGAGATATTTCCTCTTCCACTCGACATTCTCTTGTGCTATTCTCTCTCGGGTGGCTCGAATTTTTGTCACTAGTTCGGCGCGCAGTGCGCCGTGGGAAATCTTGCGGGTATCTTGTTCTACTGGACTCTTGTCATTTCTCTTGTCATCAACATCAAGCAACGTGTTAGGCGTAGAATATCTTTTGGGAGGTGGGCTAATTATTTCGACATCGCCGTCATCTGTGTCCGTTTCTTCATCATCCAATGACTCAGCAACTTCTGCAATGCCTCGTATTGGTGCATCTTTAGTGGATCTTAGCTGACCACTGATGAGCGCGGACACGGACTCTCTTTGGACTGCTGAACCACTTTTTTCAACAGCTTGATTAAATGAAATGTTGGTAAGACACTCATTTACGTTTGTTTCATGTCCTGGAGGCCTCTTTGCGGTGCTAAACTGCTGTTCACAACAGACTAAATAGGATCTGCCATAGAGAGATGTATGACTCATACAATTATGGTAATTTAAATTACTCGAAACGGCTGATGTGTTTTGTGGCACACTGTTGGTAAAATGCTGATCATCTTGTGTAACTGTGTCGTTACTAGGACGCCGAGGTTCCTGAATGAGACCTGGGATTTCGTCACCGTCTGAAGACACTGGAGACAAAACCGTGTTTGACTGATTTGAATGCAGACGTGAAGTCACCCTTCTATCATTCAGAACCTGGCGATCAGGATTTCCTGATCTGCATTTGTCGTCAGTGAGTGAATCAGACTTCGTATCGACATACAAAGAATGTCGCTGCTCAGCTTGGAGTGAAGCTACCCTCTTTTTCCACAGTTCATTTTCAAAATGTATCCAGCGGTCCATCATGCCCTGAGCCCTGGGTGGTGTTGGACTATTGGCAACTTGAGTGGCTTCGGCCGGTCTTTTTCTTGATGAGGATTTTAGTCCACCGTTGTCGCGATTATCATCAGATTTAACATTATACGTCCCTACCAATAGGTCCATAAGTCGTTGACATTGCTGAAGTGGCGGTAACTCTTCGTGTCTTCTGGTCGATGCGTTTGTTGCTCTAGTGCTCAACGGATTTGCCATAGTCCTATTAAATATCTGTCTTTCGACTTCAGATCGCCTGCTTGGTGGCTGATTATAATATGAGGCATTAGCCGTCGACGAAACACGTTCTGCTTTTGAAGCCAAACGACGAGCAATGTAACTCATTAACTTCACTCTCTCTGGATTTCTGTTCCCGCTCATCATCGATTTGTTACTGTTGGCAAAGTTCCCATAACTGTCTTCATCAACAATTTCTTCACTGTCGTAAGGTTGATGCCGAGTTCCGACGGCTTGGTTTCCGTTGCAAGGACTCTGCGATGAGGTATATGTGAACTGTTCATGACTGTGTGCATTCACTTCATCAATCCGTTGATTTCTGTCCACTGGATTTGGATTCACTTTGCCCTGTTGATTGCCGCAACGGTTCCGCGCCGCATGCGTAGGTCTGGGATTGGAGCTTGCCTTGATGGGAACAGCACTTCCTTGAGGCCTGCCTTGTCTATCAGCGCATGTTTGAGAAGACGAGTGCTGCTGACTAACAGGTACACTTTGTGGCCAATGTGTGTCCAGAGGCAGCCCTTTCCGACGGGCTGTGCTTGCTCTTATACCATTCAGTAATTGTTTGAGCAGCTGCCTTCTTTCTGGATTTAAATTGCCACTTTGTGTCCGCATACCATACACGGCTTGACGTTCAGATAAAACTTCATCCACATCCAGTGATGTTGCTTGTTTCTGCCTGCCTTGACCGCCCGTTCTTCTGGAAATTTCATCTAGAACCGGTTGCTGACCTGACGTTGCCTGAGCTTTGTCACCATAGGTCTCTTCACAAAACGTCTGCAGTGCTGTGACACTAAGAGATGTCCCAGAAGGGCACTGTGGAGTAAGCCTGGGGCGAGATGTGCGCCTTGATTGCTTTGAACTGCTGGACGTGACATTACAGGTACTTGCTCTGTTAGACGGAAACTGCTGACGACTGCTTGAGCTTGTGTCGTTGTGTTGCAACTTCAACTTTTCCTCCTCTGGAAGTTTGGCTAAAATCGAAGCCTTTCCCTTTTTATCGGTGTGAATCAAATACGACACGCCTTTGTAGTCGAACCGTTCCACTGCAAACACTTCGTCGTCTACGACAAGAAATAAGTCGTTTTTGCCGTCTGCTTTCGTAAAGGAAAACAAGAGGTCACATGGCTTTTGTGACGTGGAATCTGGAGGAGAATGAAGAGTGGCGCCCTTAGTTTGATTCTTGCGTGACGAGGCACTGGTAGCCATTCTATAAATGTTGACCATTTCCTGCATGTTGACTGATTTGAGCTTTTTGGAAGACTTCTTGGAAGTTTGCTTACTTGAATAAACCAGACTGTGAGTTCTTGGGCTAACCGGAGAGAGGAGTGGGGATATTTGTGACGCACTATCCACCGCGTCATGCCTTGCACTGTCTTTACCCTGCGCATGCTCAGCAACTGTTGCATCAGTCGATGTACAAATGTTAGCTGCGATTTCCGGTGATTTTGTTCCGTGTTTCTTTTGACTAAACAAGCTGGCGTTTACCCATGGAACTGGACGATTGTCCGTGGAAGGAACACGGGGAGTGATGGGTAATGTCCTTGATGCATTCTGCGCATGAACCCTTGAATCTTCGAGCAAGTCACGTTTGCATAAATTGGTGTCGCAAGTCAATACATTTTGAGTCCGTGACATCAAGGGCGTTTCAAGTGACCTGACCTGGCCAGTATTCTTGGGAATTGCGTGACCGTTGTCATCTTTACAATGGCCAAGAAAGTTTCGATTTGAAACCGCTGTTAAAGTATTCTCGGCGTTTTGTGGAGGGGAAGAATTTCTATCCCTTGTTTCTTGATTTGGTGCAAGTTTCTTGAGCAGTGGTACATACGTTGTTTGTTGGGATTGATGATTCGACTCTAGTTCCGGCGAGCTTGACGTTGGTAATAAAGCTGAGTGAACTCCGACTAGTTTGGGAAAGAAGTTATGATCAAATGCATAACCCTCGCTTAGTCCGGAATCAATACTCTTCAGAGGTCTTAGAATTGGCTTCGCTGTTTCAGGCTGAACGTGATCAGCAATTGAGGGCACCGAACGTTCCTCTTTGTGGCAATCAATGGAAGGCGCTACTACTTCTACATTTTCATCCCCAGTTGTAACTTCGTTCGCACTCGCAACAATTTGGGTCGAACTTTCAAATTGTCTTCTCTTTCGTTTCAAAGCTATTGCGTCATCTTCACCAGACAGATTCCTGTTGGAGCTCTCAAAGCCCTGAAACGATGCATTTCTCACGCAATTGTTGCTTTCAAACGAATCAGCCACTTCACTGACGATATTCTGCAAGCTCGTCTTGCTTGAGAGTAAACGTCTCTCCTTATTTGCCCAGAATGATGGATCGTCCCATTCTTGTTTGATGCGTTTTGAACTTGGCGTGGTCATGTCATGTTGGCTGTCAATCAAGGGACGTTTGACAGAAGAATCGGACGTGGGTGATGTAAGTTGACAGGTGTCATCAATCAATACGTTTTCATGTTTCACTGCGCAAATAGAAGGGATTCCTTCATTTTTAACCGCGCTGCTGAGAAACAAAGGGTTCTCTTTATTCTGTTGTGTTTGCATGTTGATGGAGTACTGAAGAAGATGGATATCTATTCCATAAGAGATTGCATGTTCTTCTCTTCGAATTGGAGGCGAAGGTAACTGAGCATGAACCAAAGTACTGTACAGTCACTAAGATGGCAGTCAGGCCTGTTCCCTGTTAAAAGAAAGAAGAAAATGCACCGACTGATTAGAAACGAATTTCACATATACCGATATCCCTACCTTTATATGAAGGTGTGAAGTTGAAAACGTAAGAAAAATTCGCATATTGAATGGATTTCAACGCACCCAGTTAGACGTGTTTCATATTCCGTGACAATACGGTCATTCTACAAAATAAATATCCTCAATATTTTCTATTCTGATTCCGTGTTCTCTGTTGTGCTGTTTGTGAGCGAAATTGTCATGTGTTCCTTGTTGTTCTGTTTGCCCTGTACTGATCACCAAAATGAAATTTTGCACCATTCAGACTGACTTGGTGTAACAATGATTTATTTTTAGCGCCCAATGTAATTACAAGACATCATCAGACAAGGCATTCAAATCATGTTTGTTTACTCCGCAAAGTTAAGTTAATTACACAGAGCAGGACCTTCTCAGGCATTTCAAAAATTTCCCGACCCATCAAAAGCGATATGATTAAGCTATTAAACCAAGTACACAAGGTAGGAGTTTCTCCTGAGGCTTTTTATTTAGTGTCAATTCCTGACCGATGAAAAACTTTCCTTTAACAAAGAGTTTTGCCACTGATGAAAAATTCTCAAACGGTAAAAAAATATTTCCTGATGGGAAATCTGCTTGTAAAAGTGTGATCTCGACAGACCATAATTTTCCAAACGGTGGCTCGTTGCAAAGTATCCATTCTTCTATTTGTCATTACCCTTTAGTATGACTCTCCGTAAATATTCTTATGTTAATTATCAGTTTAGTGCACGGGTCTCCCGTTCAACCTTCTTTGTCGGTCTTGGATAGTTGAGGTATCTGACAAACACGAGATTTCTTTGCATATTGACGAATAAAGTGGTAATTTTAAGATACTGAAAGTAATTACTTCCTACCCAATCAAAGGAAAATATCAGCTTCCGAAATTATAACGAATAGTAATTTTGCAACTGACACTTAAACGAAATACTAGGAAGAAGGACAAAGCAACGAATGTTTGTATCTACTAGAATTATTTTCTCTTATTTTCAACGTGAAAGCCTTTCGCCTGTTGAATCTGCGGGTCTAAAAAAAAGAAGCAGCAATCTTTATTAATGGCTCGCTATTTACTTAAGGGGTATTCATATCCTTAACAACAAAACGTTTTTTTCGTGTTTTGTCCTTGGCCGTTATCACTTCGAAAGAGTCTCGCCGTTCGTCATCAATCTCTCAGTTCCTCAATGCTCTTTGCCCCCGTCTTAGGACTGAATGACTTCCTTGTGATCTCACTTATATTATTAGCTTTTAAAATTGTCGCCTGTCGTTTCATTAGGCCGCTTCACACCTCAGGCAAAACGTTTTTAATAACAAATTCTCGAACCCAAAAATTCTCGTCTTGGATTCTACTGAAGTGTGATCTCGACAGACCATAATTGTCAAAATCGTGACTCACTGCTAAGTATCTTTAGGTTGATTTTGTCTCGCTAGCTGGAGTGACATCTATCCCATTTCAGTTTGTGGTAAAACTAGATCATGATGGAATGGAATATTTTTAGGACCAAAAAACGGGCAGGGAAACTCCCGAGGACATCCTAATTACAGTATAAGATGAAAGTGTATTGAAAAGGTCAAATTTTAGTGTTTTAGTTTTGTGATATATTTTTTTCGACCCAACCTTTGGAGATCGAAATAAAACTGATTGTTAGCCAAGAAGAACAAAAAGGTTCGAAATGGCAAAGCCCAACTTCGACCCACCGATTGATTCGAAATAAACGGCTATGGTTAATGACTGAAAAAACAAGAGAATGAACAAGGGAAGTAGGTTTGATAACGAAATAACTGGAAATTCGAAATAACCGAGTTCGAATTAATTAGCGTAGTTCAATTGTACTTTCTAGATTTTTGTTACCAGTCCATGACTACTACGCCATACATAGTCAGAACGTTGTACGTTAACAAATTCCTGAAATTGACGATTTCGTGCAGCAGCAAGGATCCATCTCAGCTGAAATAATTGGAGTATGTTATCGCGAGGACTCCTTACATAGAAAATAGCAAGTAGCCTTTTCTATATTGAATTGATGATTGTTGATCATCCAAAGCAAACTTTGTAGCGTAAAATAACAACAATTGCAATTCTAAGGAATATAGACTGCAAGTAGCCTTTTTTTTCTCTAAGGGTCACTTAGATTAGTGTTTTATCATCGCGAACGCTAAAGGGCGACATGGCCGTGGCCGAGTAGGGAAGAAGGAGAGCCAAGGGGGGGGGGGGGGGACGTGTTACTACGGTCACACATATGTCAGGCAGAC
>Ga0126338_10003466_pt1 | contig 11078 bp, 10 predicted proteins | sample OrbCmetagenome_2_FD_92529 | JGI IMG/M metagenome (GOLD analysis project Ga0126338, IMG submission 92529) | Coral microbial communities from Petempiche,Puerto Morelos, Mexico - Orbicella C C metagenome | ecosystem: Host-associated > Invertebrates > Cnidaria > Coral | place: Petempiche,Puerto...
CTTTTACAAGTATGTCTATTCCCGCCGAAGAGCACATCCCTACTAAGGCCACAGCTAAGAACTGGGAACATTTGAGACCGATTGAAGGCAAGATGCACAACCTCTTTGACTGCAATGTTGGGTTGCTTATGGGATACAACTGCTCGCAAACTTTAACCCCAAGAGAAGTTCTTGCTGGTGGCAATAACAAACCGTATGGCATTAAAACTGATCTTGGATGGAGCATCGTTGGTGGAAGTGATGTGAGGAGTGGACGGTCCCTCTGCCACAAGGTTGCAGTGAGGGAAATACCTGCTGTAACAATGACTGACATTGTTTGAGTCCTTGAATCAGATTTTCAGGGAGCTAAGGATGATAAGACTTGTCAAGAGGATTTAAATTTCCTAAAGACTATGGAAGAAGGAATTGAGAAGACCGGAAAGGGACATTATGAAATGCCACTGCCATTCAAGGAACGGCCTCTTTTGCCTGACAATCATTCAATGGCATTGATTCATCTCAAACATCTCAAGTGAAAGTTCCTGAAAGATTTAAAGTATAAAGAAGATTATGTCAAATTCATGAACGAAGTATTGAGCAGAGGTGATGCCAAAGAAGCACCAGAGCTTGTGCAAGAAGAGGGAGTGAAGTGGTACATACCTCACCATGGCATCTATCATCCAAAGAAAAACAAGATCAGAGTTGTATTTGATTGTTCAGCATGATTCAAAGGAACTTCTTTGAACAATCATTTACTCAGTAGACCCAACCTTACCAACAATTTGGTGGGAGTACTATGCAGGTTCAGAAGATACCCTTATGCCATTATTTGTGACGTGGAGAAAATGTTTCATCAGTTCATTGTGCATTAAAAAGACCAAGACTATCTGTGTTTTCTTTGGAGGCCCAATGGCGATGTTAAGAAAGAGCCCAAAGAGTACAGAATGAAAGTACATTTGTTCAGAGCAACATCGTCACCTGGTTGTGCCAGCTATGGCCTCAAACATATGGTAAGTCAAGAGAAAGAAGCGCATCCCTCAGCAGCTCAGTTTATTATGCATGACTTCTACCTGGATGACGGATTGACTGGCGTTGAATCCGCACAGCAAGCTAAAGACCTCATCCAAGGAGCTTGTGAGATTTGTGAGAAGGGTGGACTTCATCTTCACAAGTTTGTTTCAAACGATTGTCAAGTTCTCAAATTAGTACCACAGAGTGAAAGAGCAGTTGATGTGATCCTGAATCTACCATCTGAGCAACTTCTGATAGAGAGAGTGCTTGGTGTTCAGTGGTCGGTGGGGTTAGATTGGAAATGTGACCTTCTATGCCTGAATGAGTTGCAAATTCCAAGATGTTTTGAGCCAAAGACGCTAAATGGAAAGAAAACCTATGAATTACACAGTTTTACTGATGCAAGCATGTCTGGATACAGACAATGCTCCTATCTAAGAGTTAAGGATAAAGGCGAAAACGTGCATGTCTCATTAGTAATGGGAAAGTCCAGCGTCACTCCAATGAAGATTACTACGATACCAAGACTGGAGCTTACTGCTGCAGTTGTTTCAGCGAAGGTTGTTGTGATGGTTCAAGAAGAATTAAATTACGCTAATCTGAAGCAGTACTTTTGGACTGATTCCAAGGTAGTACTTGGCTACATAAACAACAACGCCAAACGATTCCACATGTTTGTTGCCAACAGAGTACAAGTAATCAAGTCTAACACTGACACTAAAGAATTGCGATACATGGATACCAAGAAAAATCCAGCGGATCACGCCTCCAGAGGTTTAAATGCAGAAGAACTAATGAAATCCAAATGGTTCAGTGGACCTGCATTTCTATGGGAGAAGGAAATCCTGTCTAGCAAAAAAGAGATTCCTAACATTCAAATTGGAGACCCGGAGGTTAAGGCTACTGTAGCGCAGCTATTGTTAAGGAACCCTTCAGCCTCATTGATTGCATATTAAGATTTTCCAGCTGGACAAAGGCAGTGGGAGTGGTTTCATACCTTAAAAGACCTTTCAAGAAGAACAAGCCAAAGACAGTCGCCACAACAGTAGCTGAACGACAAGATGCTGAAAGACACATCTTCAAAGAAAGCTTTCAGGAATGAAATTGTAAGTTTAAGTGACAAGGAACACAATGCCAAGATTTCAAGGCAAAGTTCCCTCCTAAAGTTGGACCCTTTCATCGATGAACAGGGACTGATAAGAGTTGGTAGAAGGCTGGAGAATTCTACCTTACCTTTTGAAGTTAAACACCCAATAGTCCTAACAAGGAGTTCTCAAGTAACTGATCTGATCATCGATGCCAAAAGATGGCAAATCTTCCCGAAGATAGAGTGGAGTCATCCCTGCCCTTTAAATACTGTGTAATGGATTGTTTTGGACCATTCATGATTAAGGATGGGAGAAGAGAGTTTAAGAGATATGCAGTGATATTTACTTGCATGAGTTCCTGAGCAGTGCACATAGAGCAATTAGACGATGTGGCAACTGATGCATCATCAATGCTTTGAGATGTTTTACTGCAATTCAAGGACCCGTCCAGCAGCTAAGATCCAACCAAGGCTCCAATTTTGTAGGAGCAAGGAATGAAGTCGGAAACGCCACTAAGGAGCTGGACAAGGACAGAATTCAAACCTTTTTGACGACCAATTACTGCGAATTTGTCACAAATGTTCCCTGTTCCAGTCACTGGGGAGGAGTATGTGAAAGACAGATTAGGACTACAAGAAGCATCCTAAACACCATTCTTAACGATTACAAGGGAAGACTCAACACGTCTTCACTTCGCACTTTCTTGTATGAAGTCATGGCCATAGTCAACAGTCGACCATTGACCTGCCAGTGCCTGAACGACCCAAAGAGTTTAGAGCCTTCAACTCCAAATCATCTGCTAACAATGAAGAATAAGACACTTCTTCCACCTTGCGGCAAGTTAGTTAAAGAAGTGTCCGCTCAAAAGCAATGGCGACGAGTTTAGTTTCTGGCGGAGCAATTGTGAAGTAGGTGACGAAATGAGTACCTCATCAATCTAAGTTCAAGACAGAAATGGTTCATGCTGAAAAGGAATCTCAAGATAGGAGACATCATTATTGTGCAAGATGAAGTTCCAGGAAATGAGTGGCCTCTTGGTATGGTCATGGAGACTTCAATGAATCAGGAAGGTCTCGTTCATGCGGTGAAAGTCACATTGGGATCCAGAAACCCCTAGAAGGGAAGCGATTCCAAATGCTTCGTTGTCGAGCAACCACTACAGAAAGTTGTTCTCCTTATGGAGGGCGTGGACTAAAAGAAGATTTAATGTCATGTTTGGAAAGCTTTAAAGTATTACGTGAAATTATTCATGATTTCCTATTTCTCCTTTTTAAAAATCATCAATAATTTGGTGGGAGTGTACCTACAGCAGTTAAGTCGTGCGCACGCAATGTACGACACTTGAAGCGGCGCGCGCTTCTGCAACAAATTTGCATGCGCAACATTGCACAAGTTTTCAACGGGTTTCTAATTTAAGCTGTTTTACGCTCAATTACTATACTTTGTAGCCTTGAGAGTACTATTTTTTAGTCACTGGAACTTTATTTGAACATGTACCGTAAACACCCGCAGGTAAGCCGCACCCTGAGTTTAGCAACTCAAATTTTGGAAAAAGTTTTTTGAAAGAAATCCAAAGTCGAACCTTTAGGAGTCTTGTTCATCAAACGTAAACTCACTTTTAACATTGAAATGAAAAATACTTCAAAGTCTTACCCACAATTTTAGCGCTTTAATATAATGAACATCATTTCCACCATCTTTGACATATGATTGATCTTTTTCTGGAATTTGTAGACAGGTATTTCTTCATTCAACACTGTTTTTCCATAGATTTTTGCTCGACTGTTTGTTGAATGTGCGTAGCTTAGTAACCAGCCATTCAATCGGATTGGAAGATGGAAAACTGGACAACGGAAGCAGCCCAATGTTTTTTGAGAGTTTTGTGGGTATTACACAAAGCACCGTTTCTGTAACTTGTCTTGCAATGGCTAAACAAAATTGAGAGATAAGTTGCACGAAACATTGCCCAGTGTAATGGCGTCTTTATTTGTTAATACGTAGTTGACACAAAACTGTTTTTGTAAAATACAAAATACATTTATTTGTTTACACAATCTATAACAGTACATGTACCAGAATGCATATATTTGTCAAGAAAAAGAATTTCTTTACATTGTAATATAAAAAAGGCATTAACCACTGGGTATTTACATGTCAACGGAAAAGTTCTGGAATGAAGTGTTATAAACTCATGTTCAGCTGTAAAAAGCTATTTGAAGCCATAGAAGTCCTCCTCATCATCACTCCTTCCAAACATCATTTCATAGGTTGCTGGATCAAGTCCTACTTGTTCCTTCTCGTATGCATCAGCGTAGTACAGCTCATTGTCAATCGGCCCTGCATCATCCACATCCTCAAAAGGGTCTTCACTTTCCTGCTCCCATACTTCATCATCCTTGGGTTCCATCAATTGCATTAGTGATGCAGCACTTGCGGAAAGATTTCTGAATCATCTCAGTTGGAATGTCATCCCATGCTTGCTTGATCCAGTTGCAGATCACATTCAACTCAGCTTTACACATATGGCTGGTAGCAAGCAGTCAAGGTGTGTTATCCAGATATCATCCACTGCTGCCAGTTGGGACACTCTTTATGCCTTTCTCCGCAATAGTGCTATTTGTCACAATGTCAAATGTCAAAGGTGTCTGGTCTGCATTACCAATATGTCTCAGTTCGAAGTTATGCTGCTTTCTCTTGGAAATAATAAAGCGTTGAAAATTGATCAGTTTATCTTTGTAGTCTTTAGGCAGTTTCTGAGCGACTGTAGTGCGGCGTCTAATTGAAAATCCATTGCGTTCCATAAAGCGGTAACACCAATGTTTCGAAGCTCTAAATTTTTTTCCTCCTCTAGTCCAGATTTCTTTGCAATAAGTTTGGCCTTGAGACATAACATTGGTAGAAATTCCGAAACCTCCTTGGCGTTTCTCTCTGACCCAACACACTAGTTCTTTCTCCAGTTCCAGAAAATGTGCCACACCATGATGGTTTCCATGTTTCATCTTCGGGGTGTTTGTCAACTTTTCTCTTTGAACTCACCACCTGCAAACACAACTTTCATCCACAGAAAACTTCTTTCCAGTGGCACAGTTACGGTGATCGACGGCATAGCTCACAACTCGCAACTTGAACCTGGCAGTGTATGATGTATGCGGAGTACCTCTTTCTGACATGATTTAGATCTGATAACTCTTATAGTGTATTGTAAGGCTGATTAGACCGTAATAAATCAAGTTGCTTGGTTCTACATTTTTAAACAGCTGGGTAGGATCGAAAAGTAAATCAGGATTGAAAATTGCACAGCGCTGCTTAGTTATAAATGTGCTTTTGTGTAAGTATTGTTCTTTGATGATTTATTGTAATGTGTTTTCTCATTATGGGTTTTTGGAGGTTAAAAAGAAATATGGATAGATTTTCTTAAATAAGACTCAAGGAAAGACGTCTACATTCACTAACGAATACGATAAGAACTTAAATTGGAAGGAAATGGTAAGTAGTAAGAAGTAATTCCTATTTTTGTGCGCTTGAAATAGGTAAACAAACCAATATGTGAGTTGTTGACAGAATGCAAATAAGGCATTTCATTGCATAGCAACAGGATGCATTTTGGCACAATTGGTTTATGCCAAGCCGCGTGGGACTTGGGCGAGAACGATAAGTTTGCCTTGTTTGTTTATTCTCAAGCAAAACAAGATGGAGTCATTTGAGTTTACATCTGCTGTTCATGGCTATCACATCTACAAAGAGATTTGGGAGCCAAATGTCAGAGACAAATTTGTTGCTCTAAAGGAGTTACATAATCAGTTCGACAAATATGCTATCAAAGTGCTAAACGGTGAGGAAACAGTGGGCAGTCTACCACGTGAATACTCAAGAATAGTGTGGTATTTTCTTGCTCATGGAGGATCGCTATCTGTTGAAGTTACTGGCCGTTGTCGACGTTGCAAACAGCTTTGCGGGGGAATGGAAATTCCGTGCTGCGTGACGTTTTCCTGTTTGAGAAAAGCAACCATACGCCACTTGAAGGATCTCCTAACGAAGAAGGTTTAACACTTCAAGCAGCGACAAATGTAAGCTCTACAATAAGCTTACACTTAAACCAACAACGGCTCTTTTAGGAGCCACCAAACTTCCAAAAGCAATGACCAGTACTCCCTTGTAGTTTTATGTAATGTTTATTGACATACTTATCCATAAAGTGTCAATTCACCGAGATTTATGGCACCTTTTCCAAATGTTCCCGCAGATAAACCACACCCCCGATTTTGAGCGACGATTTTTGGAAAAAAGGTGCGGCTCATCTGCGGGTCTTTACGTTATTCAGTTGTTTAAGGCTTTTTCATGCGTATTTGTTTCGCGTGTACACTACCCTTGTTTCTAGGTCTTTCTAGTAAGTTCTGTGGTGTCGCGAAAGCCCACGCATAGCGCCGCGACACCCAACCAGCATTATAAGAGTAGTTTTTCGTTAAGATCAGTTGACGCAAGATCTGTTAATTCACTGCAAGTTAACAAGTTTCTCCAAGTTAACTATTGTGTTAAAACTTGAGTTAAGTGTGCCAAAGAACAAACAAACTTAAGTTAGTTCATAATTTCACAACACTGTTGTTACAAATTGTTGCACATCTTCTAATTTCTGAATAATAATTAATTAAATTATATTTTGCCCTTCTCAGAATAACAACAAAGCAGAAAAAATGGAAGGTAAGCAAGTTTTAATGTCTGTCTGTAAACAATAATTATTCACTACAAACACAACATATGCCCTAGTGAGCAAGTTTTAATGTCTGTCTGTAAGCAATAATTATTTGCTACAAACACAACATGTACCTTAGTAATGCATGCAAATATGAACAAGTTTTGTTAAAATGATTTTCTGCTAATTGTATGTTCTCATCCCAAAAAAACCTTTTGTCTTTTTCATAGATATTGCCACTCAACTGTACCAGAAGAAATATGCTATATACATGGTCTATCACCAGTAAAAAATCCTAACAACCCCGATAAGAAGTACTTCAACTGCACACTGCAGTGTAAAGATGGAGTTCATCAAGCTGTATGTTTGTCACAGCAGAAGTACCCTGAAATCAAAACGTTGCAAAACACCAAATGTGCAGTAAAGATTTTACATTATACAACATCCAAAACTGATGACGTAATATTGAACCACCAAAGCGAGATAATCTCAAATGAAGAAACCACAGGATTCAGCTACTCTGATGATCTGATACCCAGTGGCATGGTGACCAGCATTTTCGCCCTCAATAATGTAGCCTCTGAGCAACTCATCAGCATCAAAGCACAAGTTCTGAACATTTCAGCTGTCAAAGTAGTGAAAACTCAATATCAAGGAACACTAAAGAAGCAAGAAGTTTTAATAAGAGACACACTACAAGTTCCATTAAAGTCATTCTCTGGGAATCCTATGCTAAAACCCTGACGTTAAATTCAACTTATCTTTCCAAAAACCTTAAAGTAAAAATATCTAGAAATGAAAGGTATTTAAACACTGCCAAAGATGTACTATTTCAGTTCACTGAAACATCGCCATTTACCCAGCCATTAGTCGATGTCAATGCTGAGTTGGCAAGCATGGTAGCATCAACAATTAATGGAAAAATCACAGGATTCTTACAAATACATAATTCTATTCATGCATTTCATGCAAGAAAAAGGTTATTCCAAACTCAGACAGCAAGGACCTTGGGAAATGCAAGGATTGTAATTTAATACAAATAGTATCATCTTGTGCAACACAGTGGTTCATACGCATACTAGTACAATCTTCAGCAAACCCAAGTGAACAGTGCAAATTAACTCTTTTCAACAAATAGGTTGAAGAACTAGTGACACTTATGAACTTGAATTGAGACCTGAACAGTGTGAGTGAAACAGACATCACACTTGCAATATTAACAGGAAACAAACCAGTAAAAATCACTTATGATTCACATTTGAACAAAATACAAACAACTACAATTTAACTGTAGAACACTGCGAAACCACCGGGTTGCTTCTTCTGCTAAAACAGTTGTTTTGGAGAACTCCTCCATCATGGAACTGTAACAAAGACAGAGCTGCAGTTATAGTTTTTGTTACAGTTGTAATGCTGGCTACAGTTGAATTGTTACGGTTTTGTCATTAAGTTACGGTTTTGTTACAAATTTCCTTTAAGATACAGATAATTGTTACACTGATATACTAGACTTTTTAAATGTAAAATATTTGCAAAATTGTGTTTTAAGTTTGATATTTCAAATTAATTGTGTTGCAAATCATTTTGACCTCTTCATTTCATTTTCCCATTTGTCCCATATTTTCATCCATGTTTTGACATTTTTCACAACCCCTCCTTTAACACAGTCCCTGTAACATCGAATACACTCTATAATCTGTGATTAGTGCTAGTTTTTAAACCCTTTTCATGTTGCAAGTATCTGGCAATACTATAGCGTATCCCCACCAAAGAACTCTTAGAATAAAGTGAGCCATCGCATTTTCAAGCACTTGTGTAGAATTTCCTGAGCAGGGAGTTAAGGTCTATTTTGCTCAGTTCTTGGAAGCTTTTGTCCAAATTTTGCTCTTTGCAGAAGTCTCTCAAAGTTTTCACAGCACTATGGGTGGCCTTGTTAGTAGATTTCAAGCTTTTGTTGGGTAGAAGCTGTTCAATTTCCTCTTCAGTTCTTGTTTGAAACCGTTTAGCTGCCATGACTGTGTAAAAATTATTTGCTTGACGTTGGCTGGCATACAAATTTGCTGCTGTTTCAAAGGTATGCAACCTGGTCACGTGCACGTCAAAAGTTCAAGTCTTTGTTTCCCTAGGGAGTTAGTGAGTTTTGTTCGCCTTAGGGGGTTAGTGAGTTTTGACCAATGACATGTGACATGACATTTGAGTCGGAAGGTATAACAAAAATACTTGATAATTACTTACTTAGGCCTCTCTCGTATTTATACTGTGCCATATATCTGCCTGCAGTTTTGAAAAGGGGTCTGTTAATTGTGCTGTGAAGTTATTTTTGTTGGTAAACTTTTCAAGCCAGTTTGACTTGATTAATAGTCTTTTGGATTTTCTTGTTTTCAGTTTCAATTCGAGTTTGATTTTTCTAGATGAAGGTAGGGGCTGTAGATCATAAACATGCAACACTGTCAAAATCAAAGTGGTTTGTTATAAAATTGAAGCCAAAGGTAAATTTTGTAAGCACAACGGGGGGTTGTTATATGTACTGATCTTACCTCTCCAAGCCGATGGGCAGGTCAACCTTACATGGGCTCAGACAGTGACTTAATCTGAGTGCAAAAGGACATGTTGTTTTACAGAAAATGTACGACCTCAAAACATAGAGCCATTACAATTGCACTTTTCCTTGAAGTTTTGAAAAATGCATACCTAATTTTACTCTGCGAGATGTGCTGAAATCGATGACGCAGGCATCGATTTCAGCTTAGCATAGCACATTATTTTCCAGGGGGGGGGGCTCCATTACTGGAAAGTCTGGAGACATCTACAGGAGTCTGGCTAATTGTGGATACCTCTTTGGGGTCCCTGGCCCTTAATCCAGGGGGGTGGGGTCGGTTTGAACTTGTGTCCATAGTCTCAAGTCAGTCTGCCAGCTGCTGAGTGGAGTTCAGCTGGGTATGTACTTAGCCGTCCAACATGACACAATCCTTAAAGTGCATGGAATTTTTCAAAGCTGAGTGGGTTTATTGCCTTGGCAGAAGGTTCCATTATTGTCGTGAGGGGGGCTGATATGTGCGGAGTGGTACCTGACCCCTGGGGGATGGGGAGATTTCACAAGTCGCAGCCAACAATGGAGACCCTGAGTGCCGAATATTCGCGCGCAAAAAAGGTGGCCCTGGGTGCCCAGATCCTCAAGGTTGGTCTACTAGAAAATTTGACTCTAGAACTGATGATGTTTCTCAAGTTACTAGCATCATTACTTTACAAAAGAAAAATCAGGGTGGAAGCGGATGCAAATCAAGTTGGGCACGCTTTACAGATTCGGCTTCAACATATCAAGAACTGGTACGAGAGCATTGGGGAAGTTTCGGACGAAGGACAGCAACAGCACCACTCCGGATAGCTATGCAAATTCATTGGACAGGCGGTAGAGGGTGACCCAGAAGCGCTGAGGTTCTTTAGTCTTGATGAGCCACTAAACATACAGATTAGAGCAATGAAAGAAATCCCGAATGTGACTAAATTAAAAATGCACTTTCGAAGAGCTAAGGAGTGCGCGGCTGTTGGTGACTACCTTGGGGATAAGCAGTTGCTAGCTATTGGAAAATCCGTCATGACCTACGCGCAGTACCTTGCAGAAATAAAACATCAGACGAAATTAGATGTACCCATCGACGGACAGGACGTAGCCGGAGGATTATTGGCGCACGTACAAAGCCTCAAACAGTTACGGGAGAAAATTGTAAGAAGATGGAAAGGGCAACAAAGTGGTGATGAAGACGACAGCAGTAGCAGCGACAGCAACGACGGCGGAGAAAACAGCACTGAAGAAAACGTTGCTGACCCAGATTACAAGCCGGAGAAAATCAGACCAAAGACCAAAGATCTTGTAATGCCAAAGTCCTCCTTGGACCAAAAAAGACAACGGCAGAACAATGCGAACGACCGGCATTGATAGAGAATCCAGTATCAGCTGAGGCAAACGTATGCCAAACAGAGGAGGAGAAGAGAATCGGCAGCCAGCAGGAGGAGGAGGGGCACAATGACGCAAAGCCCAGTGAAACAAACAAGGAAGAGAAGTTTAAGAAGAAAAGGGGTCATCACTCTGTCAAGAGGTGTCCACTCCAGACATGCGGGTACGAGGGCCCTAACCTCCTAAGGCACTTGCGTGCAAAGCACAAGGTGGTGGAAGAAGAAGTAGTCAAACTAAATTCGATCGCGGGCCTCGAAGGAAAGAGGAGGGGTCCTAGGAGGAAGAGCAAGAAGGGATTAAGACTCGGCTTGAAAGTGAAATGGTGTCCTTTTCAAGGTTGCAACTTCGCAACCCA
>Ga0126338_10003467_pt1 | contig 11076 bp, 4 predicted proteins | sample OrbCmetagenome_2_FD_92529 | JGI IMG/M metagenome (GOLD analysis project Ga0126338, IMG submission 92529) | Coral microbial communities from Petempiche,Puerto Morelos, Mexico - Orbicella C C metagenome | ecosystem: Host-associated > Invertebrates > Cnidaria > Coral | place: Petempiche,Puerto...
ACTCGATCTTCGCATTCGCTTTCGACAACATATCTTCGCCTTCTTCATTCTGGGATTTATGGATGAACTTTTCAAGCCTTGTGAATGTCTGCAGTTATCAGAAACACTGCTACTGACAGAAACAGCGTGCGATTGTTTACATCTGATGATCCTGGAAGCTGATTTACACTTGCTTGTGTTAAAGCAAGGGAATCTATTTGATGAGAACTTTGACGGAGTTCAATACTTCGGTAATTGATGTGAGTAAGATGATAACTTATAAGTTTCTTCATGGTGTTCTGCTCAGGATGCATGACAGATCTGCTAATGGTGTTTTACACTTAGCGATTTTAGCTTTACTTAAGACTCGGCAAACTTTGATTGTTTTTCACTAGTGCCCGCCAAGGTTACCGGCTGGTAAGTCTATATAAATTTTATTAAGGAAGTATCTCTAAACTTTTAGCTACTTACATTCTCTTACTGATTTTAATCGGCTTTCATTGCTTCAATGCGCTTGAATTTTCAGAGTTGGGCTCTTCCTAATTTGCATAATCTGTAATCGGCCCGTGGGCATTACGGCTGCATAATGATCACTCAGATCTCGCTCTTAGCCAATCAGAGCGCGTGTTATATCGGCCACAAGCCAAAGCCATATAATAATAATTGAGTAATTAATTCCAATTGTTCAAAATGAGTAACAGTTAAAGCATTTTTTATTTGTCATTGTTGTTAGACACTAACAGTTTCTGATTAATTATAATAATCTTATGTAGGATGAGAGAGCATTTTCTGAGGATGAAGAGGAGAAGCTTCAAGGAGCTCTAGCACTAGAACCTGATGATCTTCACATTGTTTTAGAGACTTCAGCATTTATCCTTGAGCAGGTGACTGTATAGCCTGAATATTAGACCCGTGGATTTGAGATTTAGAGAACAGTATCCCTGGACAACTGCTGTTAAAAAAGTGAACAGTTTTGTTTTACAGTCTAACTAGTAGTTAGGCTCTGTTAATTACTTGGCTATTAATCATTTGGTTCAAAAACAAAATTACAGCTTTAATTAATACCATGTTCAAACCCGTACATAGCTCTACTATTTAAGCGATAGGAATTATTGAATATGTGATATATTTTTTTAAAATTTATTATTTGTTTTATTTTGTTGGTGTAGTAACTGAATACTATATATACATCATTTCTTTTATTTATTTTAGGCTGCTTATCACAATGCCAAGCCACAACTGCTTAAACAGCAGTTACAGAACATTGAATTACAAGATGAAAAGGTATTTGTTATCCTCTGTGGAGTTGTAAATTATAGCAAGTACAGTGTCTTTGAGTGATCTGGCTGATTAGCGGTTGAAAACGACTGATCCTTCATGATTATTTTTGAGTTTCTCACACCATCAATAAAGCATCAAGTTAAAACAATTAATTGTAACCTTTGAAGTTGTTTAATAGTTTTTCCATTCAAGTGGTCCCAAGTTCAAACAGTGCAAACCATCACTCAGAGAAATTTACCACGGCATAAGATGGCATTAGATAACACTCAGTCCAATTCTTATTATGTACTTTAAGGTTCAGGCCCTTGTAGATTTGTGGACTGCAAATGGAAAGTCTGTTGTAGAAAAGTTGAAACAAAGATGTCTTGCACCTAAACAGGTAAATGAACATTACTTTGACACCTGAGAAAACACATACAAATCACTTTATATGACAGCAACACTACAGAGACCTGGACACAGAGCAGGATAAGAGACCATATTCATATTCTGGGGATTGGACTGGAACTAGCTTACAACCGAGGCTAATGCAGGGAGTCTTTGAATGCAAATGAAATTAATTCCTTTGTAATGATGTTGCAACGCATGAGCCTCCATTGCAATCTGGTTCCAGTCCAACACCGAGAATACAAATACTGCCTATTAACAAATTATCAAGCACATTTCTCCATGGTGTACACACTCTTAACATATAATGTAATAGGAAATAAGTAGACTGCTAAATTTTCTTACAAAATTAATTTGACACAAGAAACTTGTTCATTGTTGCTTTTGTTTGAAATAGCTTCAAGCAGTAAACTGGAGGTTGAATCTGCAAATGGCTCAAAGCAATATGACGAAGATGAAACTACCTAATGTCATGTTTGATCTGAATCTGTCTTCTGGAAGCCAGGTCAGTTCATCAATTCAGTAGTTTGACTTGCATTCCTTTCATTTGTATTTCAGGTGAACTTTAAGGTGTTCCTTTCCTTGCAGGGTAATACAGAACAAGTTCACCTCGAATTTACTCATGACGAACTGTATGCTTTTTATAATCAAGTATGTGGGTTCTATTGATTATTAGTATTAGCCACGCGAATGTGTTGTTTCCTCAAAATCTTATCAGAGCCAGAGTGTCTCAATAAGTAACTCAGATTTTATTTATTGATTTTTTTTTCAGTTGGAGACCATTCAGAGTCAGCTTGATTCACTCAGTTAACCTCACGTGTTGTGAAAGCCAAGCAACTGACAATAATTCTAGGTTGACTGCAACTAATACTCTTCACCAATTAACATACACAACATTCAAGATTTTTATTAAAATTCAAATTCATTTTATGCAAGCTAAATGCAACACATAGACAAGAAAATGCAACCCCTAGCATAGCTTGCAAATATTTGCGAGAAGTATAGAATAGTGTTAGCCTAAGTCTTCTGGTACATTGTTCTGTTTACTGCAAGATGATTCCTTCTTCTAAGCAATAGTAAATGGCATGATGACCACACATTGCAATAACAATATTTTTTTGTTGATCTCCCGTTATGTGAAATTCTGTGCTCAAACTATTAGTCACACAGTTAATCATTACATACAAATGAGAAATTTATAACTACTAACAGTGTTTAGTAGACAGTTTACAGCCCTCTATTTTCTCGTATTTTTATTCAATTGTTGAATGCGTGGATAGAATTGTGAGAGAACTGGATGCCATCACAAAATGGAGACTTGACTGGATAGGGGGTAGGGACTAACCCCTACCTAGTGAAGTCCAGCCCTCACCCATGCATGCATCGCGCTCACTTCGCTCGCTTTTTCTTTTGCATGTGTAACTAGAGAGGTTGTGAAGAGTCTAAAATCTTGACTCTTAAATCTTCACGTTTCTTTGAGTGGTATATGTTGATCGTAAATAAGCCCCATAATAGATACATAAGGTAAGGAAAGATGGATGGATTGATAAATAAGGTCATGAACCACAGTTTTTGTACATTTTTAAAAAATAATAATAACTTTTATAAGAAGATTACTAGCAATAAAATAGCACAATAGGCTCGCCGAGACTTGTCTGCTCTTAACCAACATGTAGGCATGGTTCACACTAGCGAGAGAACAAGATAATGATGTAATCACTTACCGTAAATCCTTGAATTAGCACCCAGGGCACTTATTTCAAATTTAGGAGAACACGGGGGCGCTTATTCAAGGGGGGGGGGCACTTAATCAAGGGGGGTGCTTGTTTAATTTTTCCCAAATCGTGGCCTGACATGATCATTTTTTCATACATCATCTGCGCATAAACAACAACATAAGCTGTTTATCGACATAAGAAGCATATCCTAAAGTTTAAATCGTGGCATCATCAGTACTAATTTTTTTTCCAGAGTTAACATGTTCACAAATTCAAACAGTGTAGAATCTAATACTACACAATGAAAACTATACATCCTTTGTTGTCTCATTACTCATCCATAAAATGGAGGGGGGGAGGGGGCGCTTATTTTAAATTTGGCCAACAGGAGGGGCGCTTATTCAAAAGGGGCGCTTATTCAAGGGGGGGGGGGCACTAATTTGAGGATTTACAGTATGTCAGCAATGTGAACATCGACATGAAAACAAGGAAAAAATCAGGTTTTTTCCTTATGTTATGTTCATGTTGCTATGTTGCTATTAAGTCAGGATGTTCACTTTGCAAACATAACGACAAAACATCCTCCTTATGTCGTTATGGTTTTGTTGTTATGTGGCTAGTCTGAACTACAGTATGCTCTACTGGTCCATCAAGAATTAATACACTTACAATGCAGCCCACTAAGTGGAAGGTTTTACTCTACAAATTTAACCCATCCTAGGTGGCAAATCATCACCATTATCGATTTACTCCAAAATATTACACTAGAAACTTGCATAGTTTGTATCCTTCAGCATTATGGGTTGTTCAAATGACCAAGTTCAAGTAGTTCTGTTGTAAACAAAACTGCTCTGTTCTTAAATGGCTCTTATAAACCACATATATTTGAAACTCAAGTCCACTTATTTCCCTTCTCCTCAATATTATTTTCACTTTGCTTCATTTGTTTTTCCTCTCTTCCAAGTCCTTGTTATTTTCCTGTAATCTGTGGCTTGCACTATTTTCAAGGCAAAAAATCCCTGTTCACCAACTGTTTCACTTGGTTTGATCATGGCTCAGACTTTGGGTTTTGGTGAATAAGACTTCCAGAGTAAAGTTTGCCAACTTGGGTCTTGATCTGGCACTTTTTGTCATTGACATTGACTGTGCAAAAAGCTGCAATCTTCCACAATAATACACACACCAGCCCATGGGTGTTATTCATTAGCCAGAACTTGGTGCTGTTGATGCCATTGTGGTAGCAAACAAAGTATCCAAACTACCAAGTAACTCAAATCCTTTCTGTTGAAAGTCTATCTCAGCACCAATCTTGTTGCGTAACTTGGTGAATAGCTGGTCAACTTTTTCAGACTGTCCAAATACAGGTCCATAGATATCTGAAAGAAACCGCATGCCTTTCAGAAGCTTGTCATATGTTCTAAGTTTGAGAAGACAGGATCCGTAGTTGTCCTCCCAGCCAGTTAATTGGTTGACTTCACATAAAATCTGTAATAACATTACCCTAGGCATATGTGAATTTCTCAGTAAAATTTTCCTGCAAAGTTCCTAGAGTAATGGCCCTCATTAGGTTTGGATTTAGCAGCCTTTTCCTGTTGCTGGTTACTACTTTTGGGGGTGGTTACAATTGTCCTGTAGCTAAAACATGTGGGCTGATTAGTCTGTCTTACGGTGCAATCAAATAAAAAAGTTGTATTTTCCACTGGCTGAGGAATGAAATAAGTGGAAAATGTTTTCTCACACACTGCTGGGGCCTGGTCCTGAGGTGTTGTTTTTTGAGTCACACGCTCAGTGTTGTTTGTCAGTTGCTTTTTTGCTGTCCCCCATTGCTGACGAATATTTCAGAGCCCCAGTTCCCACCCAACCCTTTGTTTGATTTAATAACATACACTCTGTTAGTTACATATTTAGTAAATTAACCTCTTCTGGTGCCTGGTATTTCGGCTGATAATGTCCGCAGCTGAGATATTGTTCAAAAAACGAATATTTCACCGAGAAGCGAAGCTTCAAGGGCAAATGTGAAATTTTGAGGACAATCTCTCAGCCAAGGAAATTAACAGCCAACATACCAGCGAGCCCTTACTTTCGGGAGGTCATTACTTTTGGGAGAAGGGGGTCACCACTTTCAGAACTTTATGATAGCCAGAGTTTCATTTTATCCACTAAATAAATATTAGATAACACCTACAGAAATTCAAGGGACTACATGGAATTTACAAATGAGTTGCAGCAGAAAAAATGAGGCAAATAAGAAATGCATCTGCTTGTCACACTGTCTCACTTAAACCGAGTCAGTACTACAGCAATAACTGCGATGTTGATCTTTTCCCATTGAAAATTTCTGAACATAGTTACAAGAACATAATTGACTTACCAAGGACTGTATTTGCCACATCAGTGAGTAGGACGGTATACCGGGGATTGCTGATGTATCTGCAGGAAGACAGTAGCTTGGTTAATCTAAAACCTCATTTATAATTATGAGTCTACTGCCCCAGAATATGTCACATGCATACACTTAACTCTATAAGTCATCTATAAGTCCTTCTGCATATAAGTACTCTTTATTGATGGAATGAAACATCCAAAGTTTATGTGTTTTATACCCTGATAAGGATCAACATTTCTCTTCCTCCCAAATTTCATAAAATATAAACTATGTGTTTCTATAACTTGACAGAAACATGATAATTGTGAAGAACAGCTCCCAAGAAAACCTGTTGGCCTCCTATCAGCCTTCTATCAGCCATCTGTCAGCTGACTGTCAACCGTTTGTCAGCAAACTCTTCGCCATTTGTCAGCCGCCTTTTGGTCAACTGCCGGCCGTCTTTCGGTCAACTGTCGGTCGGCTGTTGTCTGAGAGACGGCCAACAGGTTTTTGCCAAAGCACACCCAACAGTTGGCCGACAGTTGGCCAACAGTTGGCAATGTTTCGGTAAGTTTTCATTAACATGTTGGTAATTAAGTTGTTGACACTATGAAACACTTACCTTTATGTTGTTTCTCCATACTTCATCTTCACAATTACCATGTTATCTATTTCTTACATGTACATAATATTTTAGCAGTGTTATAGTAAGGTGGTGAACTGGTGTATGGTTTTAACAATTTGTAACTCCAAATAACTTGAACCTTATGAGGAACTCTAAAATGGGGACCAGGCCATCTTCATCCTTTCCAGCCAAAGCTCTCCTCAGGCCCCTTCTCCGAATCAACTCTTGAAGAAGACTGGCAAGGAGAGGAGCACGACCAAAGGCAGGCTAAAAAAATAATATTATAGTAATTCAAAAAATTATGACAAAATGACATTCCTTAGGTTAGGTCAGTCACACTTTCAGGCATTTGCTAAGGCCAAGTGTAACACTGATGAATCACAGTATACCATTAAGTAAAAGACGACAAGTTTTTAAGGCAGGGTGTCAATAAGGAATTCCAATGGGTCGGTTCCCACTGTTCCCAACAAATCATTATAAATTTTCTTTTACTTTGTAGGGTCATGAAGCTGACCTTGTCAGGTTTTTGACTTATGATCTCTCACTTGTCTGGAACACTGGATTACAAATTTTGTTTGAGAGTATGAAATAAGGCCTGTTTATTATTCATAGTGGAACAAAGTACAAATTATTTATCAGCTGTTTGCACTACTGAATCAGTAAATGGAATTTCTTGTCTAAATTTTTGTTGTAAAGCTCCTGGCATCAGATTGGTGGTTGCCTTCTCTAACATACGTAGCTATAGCAGGGTGTGACATTATAGAGACCAACCTTTCGTAGTACTGAATCAAGGGCCTTAGAATATTCAAACTTCTTTAATAACTGATCATGTTCCTTCAACTTGTGCTTCCTGGGTGCTGAGACAACAAAGTCATCCTGAAAAAAGACAAAATATTGCATAACTGCAGTTTGACAATGATCATGTGTAGATCAAGTAATATTATTTTAGGGAACTGTTTGTCACATATTTAATTTTGCCTAGTCATGCAAGCATGTACAATGTTTGCATCCGAAATACATTTAATTTATTACTAAGCACACAAAACTGAATTGGTACATAAAGTAAAGAGACTTCTCAGTACATTTGTTTGATAACTATACATGTGCATATTATATATAGTACCTCCTGATCACCATGCAAATGCGTTCACGATTCAACTAATAGTTCTATCCTGACCAATGATTATATTCTCATTAGGGTGTCTGGAAAACCCAAATAGCGAATAGTCCCGAATAGTGCGAATAGTCTCGAATAGTGCAAATAGTGGCGAACAGTCGCGAAAAGTGACAAATAGTTGTCAATAGTCACCACTTTAGATCTAATATCCTGCATTAATTAATTATCCAAATAAGCAACAGAATTTCAGTGAATTTATTACCTTTTCTTCTCCAGACACAGGCTAGGGCTGTCTATCACCAACATTAAGAAAACAGAAAACACAAGGATAACCTGATAAAGATGTATTTACGCTTTTGCAGCAGTTAAAACAGAAGAAATTACGTTTAGAAACACCTTTTGTCCTGATAAGTGTCTGCTTTTTAGCGGGAAAATCCCATCCTACATTGCTGTGAGGTTGACTGCGAGATACTGGGTACCCTATTTGCTACGATTTGCCACTATTTGAGACTGTTCGCCACAATTCGCACAATTTGAGATTATTCACACTATTCGTACTATTTGCTATTCCAGTTTATATGCTGTTCGCCACTCGTGACTATTCGCTATTCGCTATTCGGGTTTTCCAGACACCCATTCTCATTATCCTTATTGCATTTCTGTTTAATTATAATGTCAATAACACAAGGAGAAATTGCAAAAACACTCACAGGTAAGCAATACCTTAAGTATAGACTGAAGCCAAATTTTTTAACTCAACGAAATGGGGATTGAATGTTCAAACCAGAATTATTCCAATATTATATCTTCCAGAAAATAATCTGTCTGCCTAGCCATCTTTTTTGATAATTTCATCACTAGGATAAAGAATCATTGATACGATGTACTGAAATATAGTTGCTTTTACAATCTGTTAGTTTTGTAGTCTGGCTTGAACAGCCACAGATCAGCCATGAAGGCATTCTTCTTATTGAGTGGCGATGTAATTTGTAGTCTTGATGTAGTGTAATGTGTCTTTATTAATTACAGTTAAACAAACAAATGTAGACAATATACCTCCTGTGGCTTGAAATTTTTGCCACGCACAAAGTAACGATATGTTCCAGCAGTAAGCTTCTTAGTTGTTGGAACCTGGTCTTCAGCTGTTTGTTTCAATCGATACTTAATGGAGAGGAATCCATTTGTCATACCAGTCACAACATGTGTATCATCAGGCTGTCATCATAATCAAACATAACATTTACACAATTAGAACAATTGCCATAGGTTTATCACAACATCTTGCCAAGAACAAAGGACTCTGAGGGCCTAGAAAGTGAGTTTACAAAAAGAGAAACTATTAAGTTGTTGATAACACCAAAAATGTCAAAATGTCAGCCAGTGTGTGAAGTTTATTGACAACAGTGTCAAACATTATTAGTACATGTACTGTGGAAACCTAAACGTTTTCCTTTTCAAATGGAACACTAGTTACTATACAATAGTCGTGTAGTTGTGGATAACAAACAGTTTTTCCTAGTCTCGTGGCCAGGGGTTTCATTGCCATAACATGCCCTCTGACACAAGTAATGAGAAAGCAAGTATTAGTTACATTACCACAACACTTGAGCCACAAGTAATTAATTCAGTTAACATAAAAATTTAGCTTTCAGTAACTTAAATTGCCCTCTCCGTGACAGCATTAGAATATCTGATCTTAATTAGCCTAGTTTTTTCCATTTTTGTTTTGGTAGTTTTAGACAATATTTATCAAATACTCAAGACAGTGCTTAATATCACATATTTTCAAACACCTCAAAGTGTGTCAAAAATAATCTGAGCTTTGCAACTCTTTTCTCCATCTTTGGAAATGTGCAAAACATAGTCTCTAATAAGCAATTAGATTATGAGCTAGAGATTTCTATTGTGTGATAGTTGACAAATCGAGAGTGAATACTCTGAGCTATACAACTCATTTTCTTCATCTTTGGAAACATGCAAAATATAGTCTCTAATAAGCAATTAGATTATGAGCCTGAGATTTCTATCGTGTGATAGTTGACGAGGGCACATCTCAGACATCATAGATTTTAACATGCCTGCAGTATTAACGCAATAGTAGCAAGAGTCATTTTTAGACAGGTCCACATCAGTTTATTTTGGTACCATAGTTTAACCTACATATCAGTTATAAAGCCCGAGTCAACTATCACACAAAGAAATGGAGAGCAAATAATCTTATTATTTTAGTATGAATCTACCAGTCATTCAAAACTTCATCTAAATCCCCTTCACAGACTCTTTGAAAAAGTCAAGAAGCGGTCATCATTTTGTTAACAAGCGCACATTACTACGCTACTCACTATCTATCACAGAATAGATAGTGAGCAGTGTAGCCAATCAGAGAGCAGTATTCGTGATAGAATGCTAGTAGATTTATACTAAGGTTTGATATATTATGTCTAGTAATTGACAACCCCTGTTCTACAAAATCTATGAAGGCCATGAGAAAGAAATCTGAATCTGAATACATTCTATTCTACATGAACAAATTTTTAAAGAAAGATTAAATATGAACAATGATACAAAGTTTAGTAAATGTCAAAAATTATTGCACAACTGAAAAAAACTTACTGAGACTGCAAGACTAAGAATGGGTGAAGGATAATCCATGTTGTGAACGATTGTATAATCTCGGACATCATAGATTTTAACGTGCCTGCAGTATTAACGCAATAATAGCAAGAGTCTTTTTTAGACAGGTCCACATCAGCTTATTTTGGTACCATAGTTTAACCTACATATCATTTATAAAGCTTGTATCTTTGTAATCTGTACATATGTACATATATATGTACAGTCACAGTTATATGCAAAACTTAAACAGTTGCCTGAAAGCTTGAAAAAAATTCAGGCTGGAACAAGATTCAAACCAGTGACCTCTGTGATATCAGTGCTCTACCAATTAAACTGTCAAGACAACTAGGGGCTAGTCTTGTTCAGAGTAAGCAAGTGAAGCAAATGAATATATGATCATCTCAGATTTGTACGCAACTTAAGTAGTTGTGAAAATAAAAGCAACAAATTAAGTTGCGTACATAACTCTGATGATCTCTCATGTCTTCCTCCTACAGTTGAAATATATGGTATTTCATATGTTCACCCACATGTACCATCAGGAGGTAGTTATTGAATCGTAATAAATAAAAAAACAAACAAACAAATATATAAATAAGTAAATAAATAAATATAAAGGATTAGAATTGCAACCATTGTAGATCAAACTGCAATTTACAATCAGGGGGGGGGGGGGGGAAGGGGAACACAATTAAATCCCCGGGCGGGAAATTTTTTTTTGACCAAATCCCCAAAAAGGCACAGCAGAGTTTCCCACTTGGGCCTTTTGGGGGCGAAAACCCCAAAAAATGGGGAGGCGCAAAAAAAAAATCTTAAAAAAAAAAAAGGGGTAAAAAAAAAAATAAAAATAATTAAAAAAAAAAAAACTTAAAAAAAAAAAAAAAAAAAAAAATTGGGGGCTAGGTGCACTTTAAACTACAGGTAAACTGTATAGTGTATAGATTGGTTTTTAATAATATCCTTTATAGGCACTCTCATGATTCTTACG
>Ga0126338_10003468_pt1 | contig 11075 bp, 9 predicted proteins | sample OrbCmetagenome_2_FD_92529 | JGI IMG/M metagenome (GOLD analysis project Ga0126338, IMG submission 92529) | Coral microbial communities from Petempiche,Puerto Morelos, Mexico - Orbicella C C metagenome | ecosystem: Host-associated > Invertebrates > Cnidaria > Coral | place: Petempiche,Puerto...
CAACGGACAAGTTCTTGTGTCTTATTTATAAACAAATTTTGTGGCGTTTCCAATTATTTATAAATAAGGGGAAAATGGCATAAATTCGGTCTAAATAATAAATTTACAAACGGCGCCCCATAGGCTCGGGGATACAGCTAGCTTGCATGTCGCTTCGCTACGTATTCGCTGAAACGACTGAGCAGGAGTTTCTCTCGAGTTAAGTGAGTGAATACTTCAAAATGATTAAATCTGATTTTATAAATTTGTTGATCTGATCGGGCTAAGCAGATTAACATGCCACAAGCTTCTCGTCAGAAATACTGTATCGCCTTACTTGAATGTGTCTGAAATGCCAGGGAAGGTAGCCGGTGTTCCAATGCGTCGCAAACGAACCATCCCCTGCCTCGGAATTGTCCACTAGAGGCATCTTTGATGTTGAAGTACTTGCTCAAAGCCAAAGATTTCAGATTTCGTTCAAGTTTATCCTTCACAGCTGTTGCAGAAATCAAAGAAAACAAACATGGTCGCAACGCAAGCCTTTTCTTCGTGTGAATTTACGCGCCAAATGAACACGTGACGAGCACGGGAGGACCCTGGGATAGCATGACGATGACGTCATTTGAGGGAATTCAACCCTTTTCCGGTCATTGATAAAACATCAGCAGTTCGTCATGGGACAGTTCTCATCAGTGCCAAGTCATTGTAAAAAGTCATGATTCCTTAATTGGCGCCTAAATCGCCAATTCCATTCACGCTAACTTCTATTTTGAGTTTATTTTCAAATTGGCGTGATTTTTGCGTGTAGCTTGTTCGAGGATCTCGGACACCTTGCGCGGTCAGTGGAGACAACTCGAAGCTTCGAAAAGACGGGCGGGCGAGAGTAAAAGAACAGGGCACAGATTGCGTGTAGACCACGACTAGTCCCTCTTTCGCTTAGTCTGTTCTGCGTGACGCGAAAGAAAACTGCGAGAAAAAAAAAGGCCGCGCGAAGAAAGTCTCGAAAATCTGTCGTAAATGCTGAAACCTGCAGAGCGGAAGAAGATTGGCTTAAAAACCCTGTTATCTTAGATCCTGTACACTGATTACTATGTATGAAACATTTGCAACAGTGTAGATCAGTCCACGCCTCTTTCAACACCACACCTATGAATTTGTCACATCCAGATTGACGTTGCCTTCGAAAAAGTCAGTTACTAAGGTGACCAAGAGTTACTTAAGACACGATAGAGGACTTAGAGCATGTGACTTAAATATTTTAGTCTGGCGTTTTGAGGCCCCGGCGCCCTTTAATTTTTTTTTTTCAAGGTCTACCAAAAGTAGTATTTCAGTATAACACAGCTCCATAAATGTAAAAAGAAAGAAAGAAAGAAATCTTAAATTGAGAAAGATGATGAGCCAGGGAACCTCTCCCTCCCCTCCCGTCCTCTCCGCCGGGGGAAAATTACAAACGCGGGCCAGCTGATCCGGTACTAGGTATCATCAAAATAATTACAAATTCATCACGAGATGAGCTGAGGTCATAAAGAAACCATACTGAAATAAGAAAACGATTCATTGTGCGTCACGCAGTGAGTCCGGTCTCGGCCAGTAGCCTGATCAAGCTAGGCCAGTTCTTCGGAGTTTAACGGTATGACCGATTTAAAAATATATATATTAGTCCCTTAAATCTGTGTATTTATGCACGTTTAATAGTCGTATTTTGAAGCCTCCAATAAAACTAGCGGGCGAGAAATCCCAAATATTTGGCATTGTATACGTGACTGAATCAGCTCCACTTTGTCACAACTGGGCGCGGTCGCAAAGGTCGAAACCTCATTTGAGTATCAAACCGCTGAGCTTCCGTTCTTGCGCACTTGGCAATCTCTGAAAGAACTCCTAAGACGCACATACGGAGCGAGGGATCGCAAGTACATAACACAACAATATTTATATGTTGGGATAGACGCGCTTTTCCTGCATCGTTTCTTCATTATGAAGGTTTACGAAATGAGGCTTTTCCTATGGTTAGCCACTGCTTCGTACAGAGTTTTTGGAGACAAAGGTAAAGTATGATAATTTTCAGTCGTAAAGAGGTTCGATATGGCGGTTGATATTTTCCGACATTTCATCACTTCCGTGTTGGCTGATCGGTGTTCAAATCTCTTGATGCGATGTGCAACCGATTGTCAAATGCGGTCCAGTGAAGATCTGTTCGTTTTATTTCTCTCTAAATCTCTTAAATTTGGGCTGTGTGTCTTTGTGAATATGAAATCGTCAAATTCCTGAAAAGTTTACATCGTGCCTGAGGTTTCCAGCTGCGAGGTATATGATCAATGCGTCAAGATGTATCTGATTTCCTTATTTCTATCTATGTTTATTTTGGAATGAGTGGATTATTTCTTTTATCGCAGTTATACACTGTTTTGTTCATGTATATTCATGTCTGTCAAGTCAGACGTGGGTGTTTGCTCAAAACTGAGAGGACGCTATTGAGAAATTTAAGGCTTGGATATAAGTTGGATAGTAAACTGTGATCTTTCTTCTTAAAGGAAGTGTTGATCATTAAGTTTCATTGCCTTTGAATGTTATCATATATACTTATATATATATATATGTGTACTGTAAACATGTTTTTAAAGTTTTATTTTATAATTCCTATTTTATTATTATTATCATCATCATCATCATCATCATCATCATCATCATTATTATTATTATTATTATTATTATTATTACTATTATTATCATTATAAGTCCTTAAAGTCTTGCCACTTTTAACTTATGGTGCCGAGTTCAATCCGTGAGCCTAGGGCATTCATAAGTCTGCTGGATTACTTGATGGATAGAGTCCTCCTAAGTATGTGAGCAGTTCCAAGGAGGACGGTCTTCTGTAGCTCGGTTATTCTAATATTTCCTGGGATCTTGCCGATGTAGTTTTCTGTTCCTTTCTTGACAAGCCCGAAAGCTCCAATGATAATGATGGTGATGATGATGATGATGATGATGATGATGATTGTTGTTGTTGTTATAAGGGGGCGGACGTCGACGTCACTCAATTCTCTGAAAACACAAACCAACGCCGTAACGGAGAAATGTTTAATAAACAAAAACTTCAAGCGTCTAACTTCTCAGATTCTTTAATGCTTGAAATTTCGTAAAAACTGAAAATACAATGATCGATAAAACTAAATTACCACAAAATCTAAGCTAAAAGAAACAATCCTAACTGAAGCACGTGTGGCACGCATACCAGCACATTTAACAATACAAACTAATGTAAGCGTAACAAATCTCGCATTCGAAAAAACTACGGTCGGCAATTGATCTAAATAAAAAGAATAAACAAGATAACATACCTCTTTCCCGCTTTTATAACTCTAGTAGTCGCAACGATCCTTCGATCTATCCTTCTATGAATTTGACATGTATCTAACACGCGTGTCGTATACCGAATGAAAGATAATACCGACAACTCGCATGGATACAACAACAAAACAAAGAGGTATTGATTCGATGTAACGATAATGTAGGTCACGCAATCACGAATTACAATGATATCCGTAACATGGCTTCCCTAAATTACGATAGAAATTTACTTAACCCAACAAAAAAATAAGCACTAAACTTGATCAAATAGTAAAGTTCAACGTAAAGTTTCAATTCACTTTCTCGTAATATGAGCCTTGGCCTATATAGTTCCTTATCAGGCTCCTCAGGTGGGGATTTCCCGGTCTTCACACTCCTCACACGGTAGCAGCAATACTAACTTCTGAACAGGTCTATACAAGCTGGTTTTCGGTCCTTTGGGTCCGCCGTTATCGTCTAGATTCCCGTCAGCAATCTTGTGACGAACTTTCCTCACGAGACCATCGTCGTCAGGATACGTTTCTTCTACACGCGCGATTTTCCAGCAATTTCGTGGTGAGTTGTCGTCCTTAACAACGACGATGTCATCCACGTGGAGATTTCTTCGGGTTGCTATCCACTTCTGTCTCGGCTGGAGAGACATAATCCTGTCGCCACCTCGTCCAAAACTCACTGGCGAGAAACTAGACCCTACGTATACGCCATCTCTTCCTGGAGTACAAATCGGCTCATTGGAATCCACCAGGAGAGGACAACATTACCTTAAACTTCATGGTAAGTAAGTGATTGGGCGTAAGGGGCTCAGACATCTGTGATGAATTTATCGTACCAACGGTCAGTGGGCGGCAATTCACGATAGCTTCGACCTCCACCATGAAGCTTCTGAGGGTTTCATCGTCAAGCTGTGCGGCATGCTCTGTAAGGAGCGACGCCAAGACATTTCAGACAGTGCAGATCTGACGCTCCCATGCCCCACTTATGTGACTTGCTTTAGGCACGTTTGTTTTGAAATCTACCTAGTCGCAGTTTCTCCTGACCAACTCTTGCCGTATCTTATCTTATTCTGACCTGGATAACTCCTGCTGTAGTTGATTCCTTGCGCCAACATAATTTGTGCCCTGATCGGAGCGCAACTGTGGCACTGGGCCGCGGCGTCCTACGAAACGCTTGTCGAACGACGATAGGCGTTGGGAACGAGTCTGTGGCCAAACTGCTTGCCACTTCGAGATGGACAACCCTGGCCGCTAAACATGTAAACAGCACCCCGTAACGTTTCACTTTACGACGGTCTTCCTTAATGTACCCAGGGTCGAAGTATTCCACAGCACTGAAAAAAAGGGAGAGGCAGATTCTAGGCGATTCTCAGGCAAGTTTGCCATCTTCTGTTCTTGGAGACTGCCTCTCAGCCTCCTACAAGACACACATTTGGAAATATGTTTGGAACTCCCACCGATGATCCAATAGCCACTTGATCTGACTTCATTTTGGGTAATACCCCGACCTTGATGTTGAATTGACTTGTGGTAGTGGCAGAGGATAAAGATTCGTCACATGCCCTTTCTTAGGTAGAATTACTGGATGTTTAACTTCATAAGGGACGCTAGACTGTCTTAATCGCCCACCAACTCGCATTAGGCCGTCTTCGTCTAGAAAGGGATCCAGTTTGTACAGCGAACTTGACCTCTTCATTGCCTTTATCTTGTCCTTACTGGTATTTTGGTCGGCGGCTTATTGTTTGGTTTTAACATCTTTGAGTAGCTGAACTTCATCTCGGAACGCTTCGTTCTGTACTATCTTGATGATTTGCTGATTTGCTCTTAGACATCAACTGGCATGTAGGTAGCGATCCCTTCTTCTTGTCTCCTCACGTTCTTTCTCTTGAATTGGGAGTCGCTGGTAGCTATCTTTTGGAATCTTTGCTGAAGTCGGAGACATACAGCAATCGCCTTTTTTGCGCGATGCCAGCTGGAGAAATACGTTAGACGTTCTTGCAGAGATGATAGCTTTGGCTCTTGAATCTGAGTAGCTCCCGCAGAAACGTTGTTAACTTCAGGATTTTCAGGAGGGATGGAAGGAACATCATCAACAGAATTCCAGTCTGCAGAAGTATTCGAGAGAAAATCTGGCCCATTCCACCAGAGAGGGTTGTCAAGAAGCTCTTGGGCTTCGGCACCGCGAGAGGCTATGTCTGCGGGATTGGATTTCGTTCCAACGTAGTGCCACTGTCGAGGCGGTGTCCGCTCTCGGTTTCTGTGAACGCGATTACCAACAAATACAAGAAATCTTCTGGTGTCATTATTGATGTAGCCAACACCATCTTACTGTCAGTCCAGACGACTTCTTCTATCGGGGTATACTCTAGCTCTTTCCGCAGCATAAAGCTGATCTTCGACGAGACGAGCGCAGCTGTCAGGTCCAGTCTGGGAATGGTAACTGGCTTAAGGGGGGTTACACGTGACTTCGCCATCACCAGGGAACAGAGGACGCGGTTCTTGTCATCGACAAGTCGGACATAAGAACACTGGCCATAGCCATTCTGACAAGTATCGGAGAAGTGGTGCAGTTCGGCTTGCTTGACTTCATCGAATTCCTGGGTCTTATGATATCTTGCAATTCGGAGCCTTTCTAAAATGGGAAGCTCAAGTCGTCACCTCTCCCACTGAGGTCTCAAGTCGTCTCGAATTTCATCGTCCCAACCAACACCATCGCGGCACAGTTCTTGTAGAATTCGCTTCCCTGCCAAGATGAATGGAGTAATCAGACCCAAGGGATCGAACACTGAAATAACTGTGAACAAGATTCCTCTTCTTGATAGAGGTTTTTCTTGCAAGATGATTCTGAACTGGAGTGTGTCAGACTCGATGCACCAATGAACACCCAGGGCACGCTCTATGGCGGTACCATCACTAATGAGGCGGTGGTCTGTCAGGTCTGTCGCTCGATCTTCATGCGGAACAGAACTCATTACGTCTTTGCTGTTCGATGTAAATTTGTACAGTCGAAAACCACCTCTTTGACATAAGGACTATGTGTTCTTGATCAATTCTTTGGCCTGGTCAACGGATTGTACTGATTTCAGTCCATCATCCACATAGAAATTTCTTCCCACGAAGTCCGCTGCTTCGCTGCCACAAGTTTCTTCATACTGGTCCGCAGCAGTTTTAAGGGCAAAGTTCGCGCATCCCGGCGATGACGTGGCACAAAATAGATGGACCGTCATACGGAACTCAACAGGATCTCTTTTCAGCTCTGGATTGTCCCGCCACAGGAATCTAAGGAGGTTACAGTGTTCCACGTCCACCTTTACTTGGTGAAACATATCGTTTCGTGTCTCCCCACTTCAGACAGTCTAGACAAAGTGCATTTGTCTTTATTAGATCTCTTCTCTAAGCCAGAGACTTCTTCAGGAACTGCTTACACACGTCCACATCATGGCTGCCTTACAGAGCGGACAAGGGATAACTTCCGACTTCCTTTCCTTTCTGTTCTGTCTGTTGCTGTTAGACATTTCATGTGACTCGGTGGCAAAGGCGTTGACTTTATCCTTGTGAGCTCTTCTCCTAAAGCCATAAGTCTTTCTTCCTTTGTCTAGATCTTCTCTGCTGACTTTGTCTTTCTGCTTTACAGTCGTCACGGGATTGCAGGCAATTCGTGACTCCCTTTGAAGGAAGCAGCAGAATACAGAAAATGGAGGATAACCTGATTTACCTTCAGTCACTTCAGGCTGAGAAACTTCACCATGGCGTTGATCTTCATCCTTCTTGAGCCGACGATCTACTTCACGGCTTCAGCGGCCAGTAAGGTACCGAGGGAGTTTGCGAACCATTCTTTGATTTTCATCAGGATCATCTAGTTAAGATATTTCGCTGAATTCATCGCTGTATGGCAGTGAATGAGGAAATCGGAGAATTTGCGAAGGCTTATTCCATCGTTCAGAGGGATGTTAGGCCATTCATTAATTTTCTTTCGGTAAGCTTCGGCGATAAGGAAAGGGTTTCCGAAACGATCAGATAAGATCTTCTTTGCCCGTTCATACGCCTCTGCTGTTTCCAGTAAAAGTAGGCCACTTATCGCTTCCTTCGGCTGGCCAGCCGCGTACTTCTCCAGGTAGTACAGTCGTTGGGAAACCTTCTCCGGCTCTTCAGATCTCGGGAAACCTCTTGCTTCAAATTCAGGTGCGAACGGGTTTAGTGACTTAGGAGTCGTTAACATCGGCTTCTGCTCAGGAGTACAAGTCGTTTCGTTGACAGGATTAAACTTCAGGGGAGTACTCTCGGACTCATCCTTCACCGCAGGAATAACTTTGTTGCTGGAATCTTCCTTCAAGGGCTCGTGTGTTGACCCTACGTCCGTCACTGCTGTATTACCAGCATTTGACACGGATAACGCTTGTGTTTGCAGATAATTTTCGAGAACGTAGTTTCTGTCAAATTCTTGCGGCAAATCTTCACTCTCATCCACTTCCGTTTTAATCACTGCATCCATCTCAGCCTTTGCGAGCGCCAATTCCTCAGTCAGTTTGAATCTTTTAAATTCGTCTTCGTACTCCTTTAGGGCGGTTGTTCTTCGCGCCTCGGTGTCTGCAAATTCTAGTTCGGTTTTCAATCTCGCGACATTCGCGGCGATGGCAGTCTTTCTTGCTAATGAAGAAGCTATTGATGGTTCTTCTGATTTGCGACTTCGCGAAATTCGGCTGGAGCGCTTTGAAGTTCCAGAACGTCCTCTTCCAGTTTCCTGCCTTATTTCCAATCGTTTATCTTAATTGCGCAACGTTTGTGATTGTTGGCGTTCGAGGGAATCAAATTTCGTCAATACTTCTATCTTCTCATTGTAATTTTTCTCTAGCGACTCGTACAATCGTTTGTTCGCTGTGATTTCCATCTGCTTCGAGAAACGATTGTTCGCTTTTCGAAACATCCACGTTTGATGAATCGACTACAAGATTCGAAACATTGTTCATTTGCTTTCTCCAGGCGCGCCCAGCGGAAGACAATTGATCTTTCAGTAATTCAACTTGATAAATTTTTCCTTGTTCGGTTAAAGTTCTAATTCTATTTGTTCCCGTAGTAGAATCTTCAGAACGGGTCATTTTAAATCTCCAAGTGTTAGTACAAGCTATCGGATCGATCTGTTTCCTTCTAAAGAGTTTTTACTTTAAGGGGGGCGGACGTCGACATAATTCAATTCTCTGACAACACAAACCAACGCCCCAACGGAGAAATTTGTTATAAACAGAAACTTCAAAGGTCTAACTTCTCAAATTCTTTAATACTTGAAATTTCGTAAAAACTGAAAATACAATGATCGATAAAACTAAATTACCACAAAATCTAAGCTAAAAGAAACGATCTTCTGAAGCACGTGTGGCACGCATACCAGCACGTTTAACAATACAAACGAATATAAGCATAACAAATCTCGCATTCGAAAACACTAAGGTCGGCAATTGATCTAAATAAAAAGAATAAACAAGATAACATACCTCTTTCCCCGCTTTTCTAACCCTAGTAATCGCAACGATCCTTCGATCTATCCTTCTATGAATTTGACATGTATCTAACACGCGTGTCGTATATCGAATGAAAGATAATACCGACAACTCGCAAGGATACAGCAAGAAAACAAAGAGGTATTGATTCGATTGTAACGATAATGTAGGTCACGCAATCGCGAATTACAATGATATCCGTAACAATTGTTCCCCTTGTATGTGAGCTGATTAGGGATTGGGTGCTCAAGGCTAGTCACCCAGACCCAGAAAAAAAGGAATTGTTTTTATAGAAACTGGAAGTCATGCAAAATTGAATGGCCAGTTATTTGAAGGGAATTCTAGGATGTAGTCGCCTTGAAAAGTCCTTGACTTTGGTTGATGTCCTCTGAAAGTATGGGATTTCTTGATTAGTTCTTGAAAAGTCCTTGAAGTGTACTTTTCCTATGCCGTATCACGTTTTTGAGAAATCAAATGATTATGCTAACGAAAACTGGGTGATAATGATGGAGCGTTTCTGTATATCTATATATTTATATTTCAAATCAGTGAGAGTCATCCCTGTACCTCAGACATAAGTACAAATGTAATAGCCAGTAACTGGTCACTTTACAAAATGTTGATCAGTTATAGATACTATTTTAACCTTGGCAGGGGAAAAAATGGGACGAAGAATGGCAATTTATTGATTACGAATAAAGCTTAGTCCTTAGAAAATTATTTTTTGTCTTTGAAAAGTCCTTGAATTTTGTCTGTCTGAAGTTGTACTTGTAAACCAATAAATAATTACACCTTATGCACCAGCTGGAAAAGACGAAATAAATTAAGCATAAATGCAAAGAAATTGATCAAAATCAAGACCTTTACAAATATTTACATGCTTGATTATTGTCATGGTAATAGGACTGAGCAGAGCCCAATTCAGTCTGTAATCTGATACTTTAAGTGATTAAGAAAATTGAACAATCACATATAGTAGTGGGACTCAGCTCTATTTGTTAATCATGAGCATATTTAGCAATTAGTTTGTGCCTGAGAAATGTTATTAGTTATGTGTACGTTTCGGTGGGGTATAAATAAACATGCAAAGTGTTTCTAGGCAATTATCTGCTTTTAATATTACCCCTTTTCCTCTTCAGAAATTCTTGTCAATGAGCCTCGATCTGGTTCTGGACTGTGGAACTGGATTATTAAAACAGACTCACAAGGTGCAGGGGTGAGTGGTATATCCGTCGTAATATAAAAGAAATGTGAAGTGTGACGTAGTGCAGAGGAGACCAGTAACAGTCCTTATGAGCTAAATGAGTCTATGAGTTTATGAGGGAAATGTGATTGAGTGAAATAATTATTAAGTCAGTTTCAAGTACTGTATTATATTACGTTCCCGTTTTTGAGAAATAACGTATGCAAAAAAACTCAGTTTTCCAAGTGGCATCTTTTGGAGCGAATCCTTCGAGGGTGGATTTTGACACAGCGCGAACTTAAACGGTTACATGTACTTTTAGCAGCTTCGACAGCGCGATTTTTTTTAAATAGCTGTTTTGATTTTTGAAAGAAGTAGAGAAATAGATCGGAAAAAAAATCGACCGACCTCATATCGACCCCGTTCAGTGCCGATTCGCTTGCGCTAACGAAACCACAGTAAGAGAATTGTGTAATTATATGAATACTAAAACTAGCGCTAAATACCACGCTTCGGTGACTTCATTGTTTAGCAAAACAAAAGGTTTCTTTTGTTTTTCGCTCAACAAAAGGTCTCCAAATGATACCCTTGGAAAACTGAGTTTTTTGCATATGTTATTTCTCGAAAACGAAGTGCAAATCAACAAAGACAATTACGCAACGATGCTTTTCATGTCAAAACAAGTCAGTCTGCCAAAAATTAGCTTGATCCAGCAAAAAATAAAAATTGGCCCAAAACGTTATATACGTCCTTTTTGCACGAAAGCCTTCAATTATAATTTAATAATTTATAAATATATGATTTACTGTGAACAGTGTATTGTTTCTCGTTAGAAGTGTTTGATTTGGGTCAACGGGTCATATCTGTTTTCAGGATTGTAGCTCGAACAATTTAATTATAATTAAAACACAGGCCCTCTGTACTAATTTCATTGGTAATATTTTTTCTCTCTTTTTTTTTTATTATTTTTATAGTGGATCCACCCTTCAACTGTAAACCAGAGGTACAAAGTTTGCGATGTTAGTGAACTGATAACGAGGGAACCAAAGAATTGGTTACGAACAGACTTTATTGACG
>Ga0126338_10003469_pt1 | contig 11073 bp, 7 predicted proteins | sample OrbCmetagenome_2_FD_92529 | JGI IMG/M metagenome (GOLD analysis project Ga0126338, IMG submission 92529) | Coral microbial communities from Petempiche,Puerto Morelos, Mexico - Orbicella C C metagenome | ecosystem: Host-associated > Invertebrates > Cnidaria > Coral | place: Petempiche,Puerto...
CAAAAAGAAAAAAACTCTGGATTGTTTTTGATTGCAGGTGATATCATGTGTAACCATTTCATACATGTGTGTCTGTGTTTACTACACTGTCTTCAAAATGAGGTTCTTCAATTATTACTACTTTGCTCCAGAGCATCAGACAGATCCAAATAGCTTGCTCTTCAGTGGATTGTAAGTTAATAAAAGTAGTTGTTACTCTATGCAAGTGTCTTACACTCTCATCTCAATTCTTCCCTGGATTTATGTTTTAAAATTATTGTTTCTAAAACATACCTAAATCATAGCTAATTAAGAAATGAGGACAACTAAATGAAAAATGCCAAAGGTGGAAATTAAATATGGATTAAAAATTATATCACACAGCTCTCTTTTTACTTTTAATAATTTGAAACAAGAACTTCTGGTATAAAAGAATTGTTGATATTTTCTAAAAAGTGTTGACACTAGCTACAGTGGAATTTGGATTTTTCAGACTTCAAACTTCCTGATTTTTTAACCAGTTATCATTCCCCTAGGTGGTTCAAACATTTCAGATTCCACTGTACTCAATGCCGTGTTTTCTTCCTCTTTTCAGGCTTCTTTGTCGCCTGACATATGCTTTGTGTCTTAACTTCCTTGCTGTCATTCATCTTGATGGACATGTTACTGGAGCAGTTGAAAAAGTTGAAACTTCCTTCACTAAGGTAAGCATTTTCATTGAGCATTGAGACCTTGATGTGATCATAATGCATTTTTAAGAACCTGTTTATTATTTGTTTATACTAGTTCAGTAGTGCTCTATCTAGGCATTTGCACTCTGACTAGTAGATAAAAATATATTATTTAATAAATAAATAAATAAATAAAATTTAATGAATAGGAATTTGCAGTGGCACATCCCATGGAGAGGCTCTTCATCAACTGTTTCCAGATTGAATTGGAATTTAGTAGTGGTTTTTGTGAAGGGAGGAAAACCCAAGAACCCAGAAAAACCCTTGGAGCAAGGCAAGAACCAACAGTAAACTCAACCCACTCATGATAAGCACTGGTTTGGGTTGTCAAAAGTAGTCAACTGTTAGTGAAAATTCCCAACACTTCATGATTTCAGTCAGCCATTCTTCAGGGCCACTTTTGATTCTTGAGAACGAGATGGCATTGTTAACCACCTACTCTGACAGTAAAGTTTCATACTTCAAAACGTTATGACAACCCAATTGTTTGTTTTCTTCACAGTTTATGGGCCACATGGACGTGTTGTCTTTCATTTCCAAAGGAGTCAACTTGTACTATCCCATGTGTGTTGTGTTGGTGTGCTTGGCAACGTACTTCAGTCTGGGTACCAGGTGTCTCAACTGTCTTGGTTTCCAAACTTTTATTATTGAAGATGATTTGTCAGCAGAGTATGTCAGTGAGGGAAAAGATATTGCTCGAAGAGGTAAGTTGCAGTTAGTCTTAACTCCGGTAAGCAGTTTCCAGTTTATTAGTCTCCACTAATTAATAAGCAACTTCTTGTAGTGTTAATGTGACCATGAGTACAACTTTGTGTTTGCTATTGCTGATTAACAATTTGTATTCATTTACTGTAAAATTCCAAGTTGGTGCAACTTAGCTCTATTTACGCACTTAAAACATGCAATGGGCTCTGTACTTTTGTTCACTACTTTAGGGATTTAGCGGTCTTAATTTTTTGACATTACTAATTTGGAGAGTTGTTGATTTCAGATTTTTTTTAGTAGTAAAATGTGAGAAGTTAGGACAAAATTCTCAAAGAAAATGTTTCATGCATAAAAGGCTTCCACATCACTGCCATCAAGTTAGTTTAAGGTTCCAACAAAACTAGATTCTCAAATCTAAGTGCTGCACCCAAATTGTTTTACATACTTTTCTGGTAAAACTGATACAAAAAGCTTTTAAGTTTGTTTCCAGTTCTACACCTACTGGTAATACAATAATTATTGTCTTCTGTTTGTCACCTTTATAGAGAGAAGGAAAAGGGAGATGTTGACTGAAGATGGAAGTCGCAAGGTTAGTGCATATAGATATTTCCTAGTAGAGAAATAATTTTGTGGAGATTTGGGAGTAGGAAATGTATTTAGCATGTGGTTTTTATCACAGGAATGACAGGAATAGAACCTTTAGTGATTAGTCTCAAATTTCCCTCTGTGGTGAGTACTTGAAGATCAGATTACACAAATCTGAACAGGGGTTCTGACATAATTATTCCCAGGTGTATCTCTTGGCCTGGGAGGTGCAGTGGCCTCATAGTTAGTGCACTTGTCTCTGGATCAAGCAGTCCAGGTTCAAGCCCTGGCCAGGGACATTGTGATGTGTTCTTGCCTCTCTCCACCCAGGTGTATAAATGGGTACCAGCAAATTCACTGCCTGGGGTAACCCTGAAATGGACCAGTATCCCATCCAGGGGGAAGTAGAAATACATCAATTCTAATTCCCAGACTGGGAGATAGAGCTTAAATCACCATCACTGGCCACCACTAATTTCAGCCCAAAGGAAATGCTCCATACGACCACAATTTTGACGGCCCATACACACACCTGAAGGTAGAAGCTTTTACAGTGTTTCACTTCACTTGTTTCTCAATTTATGATTTTTTATGATCCTAGGAATCTTGGTCAGAAAGGGCCGAGTCAGCAAAAAGAAAGCTTTCAGCTCGCAAGGCTGAGCGTGAAGGACGCGGACTCTCAATCAATGACAATGCAACATCTTTGACAAACCTTACAGGGTCTGATGGGAAGTATGCAAAGTATTCTAGGTTCGACACTGAAAGTGATCGTGTTGAGTTGTTGTCCGCTGCTGACTATGATGCCAATAGTTTATCGTCAAGTTATAATGCAACTTCTGGGTATGGAATATCATCACCCTCTAGTCGAGCACCAAAGAACATTTTTGATGACTTATAACACAAGGAATTTGACATGAACATGTAATTCCTGAGAGTTATTTAGATCTAATTTCTCTTTGCAACATAAACAAATTGCCAAGCAAAAAGGTAATTACAATGAAGATAACCATTGAATTATCAGGATATAAATACAGCAAATTCTATGATTTTGATGCAGCAACAAATTCTCATAAGTAGTGTGACAAGAAGTGTTATAGTATTCAGTAAGGAGAATTGATATTCTAATGAGCTTGGTTACAAAAGGGCAAAACTTTAATTAATATGTAGAGAGGGTTGGTACTTCTTACTGGTAATAACATTTTTAAATGTAACTTCACTTGGCTAATTAAACATTTGATAACTATTTATGAAATAACATCTGTTACCTAAGGTTTAGTGAACTTTTGCTGTATGGACAACAAAGAAATAACTGAAAATGTATATAAGCGCTATTGTCAATTTTTTTTTCAATTTAGGTGAACCTGATTAACATGACTAAAGTGAATTGTTGTTTTGGGATTTATTTGTCCCCCTGTAAGGTTTTTCCTGTTCCTTTGCATCCCTTCTGATACATAAAAGTGGTTAAAAATGTCCTTGTATACTGGACAAATAGGTAGTTATTGTCAAAGCACATGTAGACATGCAGGGGTTTCATTAACATTTTTACCACAAGGGTAAACTGGTTTTCACTGATGGGCAAAACGTTTTGAACTGAACTTCTTTAAAAGAAGAACTTTCCTCCAGATGGTCAAACCAGGTGGGCAAAATCGGCCGCACAGTGGATCAAGTTGCCCAGTGCCCAGCCCTTAATTAAACCCCTGGACATGAGTTGTAAATTTTGCATTAGTCTAATCTATGATTTGTTTAGCGGCATTTGTAGCAGTAAGCAGTAACGACAATGCATTGTTAAATTTGAGATGTAACAGTTGACTGTTTTAATGTGTTTGTATTAATTCAACTTCTTTTGACAAGGTTAGAAATGAACGTCATCTTGATAACTTTTTACCACTAACAGTAACATGATCACTTGTAGTTAATAGTTAAACTGTAAGTAACTTTGTTTTAAGTGGATTAAAAACCTTACAGAACACCAAGTGATATAATTGTAAAATGTTTGTGATTGTATTTATTTATAACTTAACAAGCATGGAACATTTTGCTGTTCAATAAAGATATTTGAAATGCATATTTTTGACACCTTCCTGTGATGACATGTTTGTTTGGACAGTACATGCACACCAAAATGGGACTTTCAGATGTCTCTTTGTTACATGTAGGAGCTGTTTGTGATGAAACAATAAATTGCTAGAGGTTTTTTTTTATTATTTCAGTATGAATGGTTAGCCTCATACACAGACGCCCTTTGGCCTCATTATGCAATCTTTCAGGAAGATTGCATGATGAGCCCAAAGAGCATCTGCATTGAAGCTTATGTGAATAATAGGCAAACAAAATTATATTAAATAAGTATGGGATTCCAAAACTAACCTGCAATGAAGTTTTTTGGGATGGCCATAGTGGGAAATTTAAAGGAATGATGTAAAAAATTAATTGTTTTAAAAAATAATCTTCCAAGCTTCATCACTGACTATAAAAGATGTGGAAAAATTTTCATTTCAAAAAAATAACCATTTCTCTTGTAATATCCATTGCATGTAATATTTTTACAAATTTCTAAAATGTTTGTTCTTACAATATAATGATGTACACAAATCCTTTTATATTAAATTGCAAATAACTACTTTCAATAACAATTGTGAGGTCTGTTTTCTTTAAATACCTCAAATTAAAACCTGATTGCTTTGATTTTTTTTTTTAATTGAGAAGCAAAGCCCAAAACATTTTCTTAAAACTGTACATTAAAACAGGGATTAATTTTTTGCCTCTCTAACTTTTGTTTTGAACAAAACCAAAACATTTTGAAGTAAAGGTAAATTCTTCTAAGGGTAACTATTAAGAAAACCAGAACATTAGTAGGGAGATTTTGAAGATCTATCCTTTGCATTGCACACCCCAGATTGTTCCATAGTACACAGATCCAACTGGCCTGGCAATCATTGAGAAAAATGACTTGTTCACAGTGATGTTTGGAATTTCTGCCCTTAAGACCTCAATTCCCTCTGTGTTAAGAAGACCAAAGATCTGTAGTGTTTTGAGAGATTTCATCTGTGAGAAGGAACTAAACAGAAAATATGCAGTCAGTATAAAGTATTGAGTGGTTGAAGCAAGAAAGCATTGACTCATTTGTCAAGTTATCCTGCGGGTAGGTTCACGTTTAGGGAGCTCACACGTCAGTGACGAAGTGCTTCCTCCTCTTTACTCTTGCGTGACTAAAAGGTGAGCCTGTTCGCAGGCAACTGTAGGGTATACCTGTTGCACTTCGCCTCCCCTTCTATGTTCAATGTTGAGCTTTTACCAGTCTCAATCTAACAAGATTGTACTTGGTTTTGTTTTCAATTTACCTGGTATATCAAACACCCAAGACAGTGTTCGACCACATTTCAAACACCTTGAAGTTCTCCACAACTATTCTACTGCTTCTTGTATTTTCATCTCTCTTCTCAGTGTTTGGAATTGTTTACTACATCCTTTTACTTCTGTGGATATCCAAGCCACATACTCAAGTACCATAACTGGTCAAACACTGGTGAAATGAGTGTTGATTATATTTCCAGGAAAGGAACCGAGTTTTACCTGAAAGCCATTGGCGGGATGTTGTAACATCGGCTAAGGCCTAGATGAACCAAGTGCTTTAGTTTGATAATTTCATCTAAAGACCTTGCAGTTAACAAAACTCCATCACTGAAAGATTGAAGAATTAATAATTAATATGAAATTTGCTGTCAATGGCTCAGTTATAGGTGTCCTGTGTCCATATTCTACAGACAAGGATGTAGCTAAGAAAACACTGAGATGGCTTGTTAACCATCCCAGACAGCTTTCTAGAATTTGCACCATCAAAGTTAACGCCTGGCCCAGTTTTGAGCTGGTTATAAGCTTGCTTTCACAGGGTTGGCCACCCAACATAAAATGAAAAAAATTCCCTGACTTCCCTGACTGTAATGCGATTTTTACTGACCATGCAGGAAGATTATTCTGCCTATGAATCAACAAAATTCAAGATGGTTTATTTCCCTGGTAACCTGAAAGTAAAATTTCCTGACTTTAATGATTTTGAACAGGAATTTGGAAAATCCCAGATTTGGTACCTTGAAAAAATTTGATTTTCTCTGACAGTGGCATCCTTGTACAGGTGTCCACAGAGAAAGGCTTGAATGTAGAGAACACTAATAAACAAAAATAAAATAGTAAACAGTTTTCAAAATGTGATAATAAAATTCTTACCTGAGGTCTAAATGTGTCAAATGAGGACATGATTTGACAAGCTGTTTGATACCTGGGGATTAACGAAAAATGGATTCATTCTAAACTGTAGTAATCGTAGCAGGTAATACATTGTCATACACACAGTGGTCAAGATTTATATTCCAAGGTAACTTCCTTTCTTTGGCAGTAAAGAAATTCCACTGCCCAGGGAATAGGATCGAAGGGTAAAGAGGAGGCAGGTAACAAGGCCCTGCTATTACTCCAGACTTCTCTCTTGCCTGTGCACATTCTTGATTTGCTCCTTTGCTAAAATCAAAAGGAGTTTCATGGTGCAAAGAAAAATGGACTTTGTTGCTTAGCCTTACTGGATGGTCACCCTAACAGATTCACTCACATAACGTACCTTTAACTAGCGTAAAACATGTAAGACTATAATTGTTACTACCTAATGGGCTAATGAGAAAAGCAAAGTTTGGAATGTCTTTGCCCAGGAACAAAACCATTTGACCTTCATAGGATTTACCAAACCAGAGTTCATTCAAGCCTGGTTCACACTTGTGAGATAAGCACAATCTTAAACACAAGCACAAGCATGTTCACACTAGCAACATATGCATGCACAGCATGAATCACATTGCAATTAGTTGAATTCTTGTGCTTATGCTTGTGCTTACAAGTACGTTTGCACTTACGCCTCTGCTTATCTCACAAGCTAAGTGTGAATCAGGCTTCAATGAAATGCCCCCTTTATACCTCTGACCGACAATACAGAAAATCTTGATCAACTTACAGTCATCTGTGAGAGTTTCTCTACATCCACTGAGGTTAAGTTGTTGAAGCTTTGGTAAATTTTTTATAATCTGCAAAAACAAATAACCATCAAATTTTGTCTACAGCAAACTATTATTGACTTTAAAACGTTTTTAGCCTGGCATTTGTATCAAAAAACTCTTCCTTTTGCAAGTGTTTGATCTCTATTTATTTCTGATGATAATTAATTGCAGGATGTCTGTGATTATTTAGTAGTAGCCACTCAGCTGTATTCTATTGGAAACCTGTAAATCTGAGCGGTTCTCTTGAGCATCATTTTCTATTCACTGATAGATAGTGATTGCATTCATGATACACAAAATAATAGGTGTTGTACTGTAATCCTTTAGAGTGTGTACTAAAACTGTTACAATAGACTAATCACCCTCCTTTTCTGTGAGCGATATAGTCAGCTCGGCTACGCCATATTGACTATTTAAGCAATAGAAAACTCAGTATTGTAGTCTAATTATTAATTATAAATACTTTGTAGTTCAGTATGGTTAGCATGTAATCTAACTTATTTATAAATTACAAAAAATAACCTGTAAAATTGTTGCCTTAGTTAGGTTTGTCCATGATAAGTTCAACTGCTTGAGTCTGAAAGCAAATAAAAAAAAAAAAACATCACTGCTAGCAAGTTCATCACAAGTCATTGTTTGTATCAGTTTTGCTTTATTTTCCTGTACCAGGCTTAATTCCAAGGACTTTATTCAAGTATTGTAAGCCAGAAAATGATATAAAAAGTAACTTTTCATTGATAATTGTTGCTTTACAAGAGATGTTGACATTATATTTTTATAATGAAATCACAATTGCAGCAAAACTTATTATTGAACAAAACACATTTTTTATTATAATCTATAGTGACTGTCTTACCTGTGGTTTTTTCCACCTTTCACTAAGGAACTCATTCCAGTGATTGTGACACCAGTACACATGGCGAGATTTAGAACCTCAAGGTTGCGGAGTTCACTGATAGCTCTGAAAAGTTGTAACATTTTAATTTGTGATCAGAAGGGGGCTGAATTCTTGAAGTCTGAGGTGTACTGTATGCCAGTGTTCTCATTTGGTGCCATAAAATTGTGAAATCATCCCTAATAAAGAATTTTTTTAAAAAACTGTTTCTTTCTGAAGCAGGAGCAGGGCTGTCAAAAGGGCTGTATCCTGTGACACCTGTTACAGCTAAGTATGTCTGACAGGCCCTTGATGTTGTGGGTGAAGTTGTCCATTGTAGATATAATTCACCCAAAAGCAATAAGCTTGTTACAGGTGTGAAGATCAAGGCAGCAGTTGACTCAAAACCTTATGACAGCACTGAGGAGTACATACTACCCTCCCTGGTTTAGATTTATGAGATCCCCCATATTCACCCTACTAGATTGGATGTTAGTTTGTCCCCACCCTAGCAAGAATTTTATGAGATCTCCCTGTACTCTCTCACCTCCTGGGTTAGATGTTAGTTCACCCCCAACCCCATCAAGAATTTCATGCAATCTCCCCATACTCACCCCCCTGGATTAGATGTTAGCTTACCCCACCAAGTATTTTACGAGATTTCCCAATACTCACCCCCTTGGATTGGGTGTTAGTTTACCCCCCACCCCCACAAAGTATTTTATGAGATTTCCCTCAAGGCAGAGCTGATCTCAATAGGAGTTAGAAACTCACTTAAGTACACTTGTAGAGACATTGCAGGACTCCAAACTGATGTGGGTAAGCTGTTTTGAGTGCTGAAAAAAAGATTTAAAAAAAGTGAGGAAAGACCTGTACATGTACTGAAAAACCTTTTATTTTTGGGAGGACTGGAAGAAAGGAAATTCAACTTAACTTAAATGTACTTACCAAGAGAAGGCACAAAAGCGTGTCATTTTGAAAACTGCAAGAAGTAGCATCTAGGTACCTCAGGCTGAACATTGATTCACTAAAATATGAAAAACACAACTTGTTAGTGAAACTCTTTATTCTCAAGTGCGATAACAGAGTAATTTCTCCTTAAAATGAAGCTAGGGTCCAAAAAAGGTTTACGATAGTTTTTGTATTCCCATGTTTGTTTTGTTATACTGACTAGGCCTATATTGTTCCCAAAAACATTCCCTATAAACATTACACCTGAATAACCAATTTCAGTATAAAATATGGCTTAACAATAATTATTATAGAGATAAATATACACTGTATATGTGTACACCGCCCACAATGAATATGTTCAATTGGTGTTAATTCAGTTTTAGAATACATGAGTATTTGTCCACTTGTAAAATTAAAATTTTGTGTCCCTTCTCTTCTAAGTCTAACACTTTTTTATGTTGATTATAATAGTTTTCTACTTTTCCTATTTTACCTTGGTGACTTTGGTGAAAGAGGAACTACATCAGAGAAGAACAAAGCATTTTCATCACATATGGGTGAGGCAACCTGAAAAGAGGTGTATAAAACAAATTAAGCAAGGCATTAAATATTGTAGAAAGTGTATAACATTCCAGTCTGAAAAAAACAAACAAACAAACAAATATTAGCTCATGCAAAGCTAAACTTTCATGGAAGGATTTGCTGGCAGGCAATGAAATTCAACCCAGTTTCTGAGCTCTCACATTTGACTAGAGACATTCAAAAACTGGTAACATTTTAAGTTGTCGTCCATCTCATTTAGATGGTGTGACAAATAAAATAATAAGGACTATAATGATTTCTATATTCTTACCTTTGCCTGGGCTAAGCGCAAGACTCTAGTTCCTCTTTTTAGTACTTTTCCTAATAATCCTGGTAAAAGGTTTGCCTTTGACATGTCAACATGTCGCCAAAGGCTTTCATCATATCTGAAATTAATTTAAAACTATTTATTATGATTTACCATTTTTTCTTGAAATTTCACTGCAACATAACAAATTTACATTATTTTACACTTAACCCTACAGACTCAAATTGATGATGTGTTTTTCCAGAAAATACCAGTTACCCACTCCAATGAGCCAAGGAGGGTTATTGGCTAAAATTTTTAAAGGAAAGTACAAACCAAAACTGGAATTTCCAGAGGGTTTGGTAGAGAGGGGAGAGTTTCAAACCAAAAAACTCTCTATGGGAGGGGTATGGATATTTCTGGAACAGCTCAATCTGCCCTTCAAGACTGGAGAGAGACTAAGACTAAGACTGCTTGGAAGAGTTTTGAGATTGTAACAATCTCACTATTCTACTTACGCCAGACGTTGCCAGTGTCTGCAGACTCGTGCACATTTGACCACTGTTTTCTTGTGCAAGAATTGGAAGATTGAGAGAATTATTTCATCTGATAATGACATCCAGTAATCTACAATGTAAAATATGAAAGATTAAAATCGTATGATCAGTCAAAGGAAATTAAAGGTAGAGAGAAAAAACTTCAATTTAAGGATTGTACCTGATTATATGTGCATTTGACCGTTGGACTTCTTTTAGCTTGATCAAATCAGGTCATGTGTACCAAAGGCATCTGGGTTGAGTGTTGATCAATCAATACCTTCAATCAATACCCTTAACTGACATCTCAATTGATATTCGGTTAACATCATGATCAATACTCGGTCAACACTCGATTGACACTTTATCAACAGTCGGATGCCTTTAGTACACAGCTCTTCCAAGAGACAAGCTATAGCTGAGAGATTTGGCTGAGAGATTTTCAGGAACAGGCCAAGTATGCGTGCAAATGGCCTCATAAACAATAAAGGAGAAAAGTAGTTCCTCTTTAATTTTCTTTTTTCCTCTCTTCACTCTACATCATCATTTCTTCACAAGCCTTCTAGCCTCTTCCTGGCTAGTCGGAAATAAAAGATAATTGCTACTTTATACAAAAAGTTCTTGCAAGAGTTCTTTTTACTGTAAACACCATGTCCCATAATCATGCAAATTATGACACACATTTGAATCACATGAAAAACCTTTCAGTTTCAACTGTTGACGACAAGAAGCTACGGTTTGCGCATCTTGAAAAAGTTTAGCCTAACTTTTCAAGTTTGTGGTTTATTATTATCTCTTTGGTGCTTTTCTTATTTTAGTAGACTACTATTTGCAGGATTCC
>Ga0126338_10003470_pt1 | contig 11071 bp, 7 predicted proteins | sample OrbCmetagenome_2_FD_92529 | JGI IMG/M metagenome (GOLD analysis project Ga0126338, IMG submission 92529) | Coral microbial communities from Petempiche,Puerto Morelos, Mexico - Orbicella C C metagenome | ecosystem: Host-associated > Invertebrates > Cnidaria > Coral | place: Petempiche,Puerto...
ATCAAATCCTCACTAGTGAGAATACGTGTATGGAAAATATGCTGCTCAGGGCCTAGATTTAGTTTCGTGGTGTAAATGTATTTTCCAGTAAAACACTTATCTCTAGACAATGATTTGTATTAGGTACTATTACCAACATAAATTTGAGAGCTAACCGAAGAAGGCTAACCTGACCATTATTCAGACTAACTTGAAGTGTTCCGTATAAGAGAGGGGTCTCAGGTCAAAACCTCAACAAGATCAGTCATCTGACCAGACAACTTGAGAAAACTAGTGAAGATTTAGCAATGGTTATCTCTACTGACCCGTTGGAATTCTCTTTTTGCACCTTGCCATAAAAATTTATCTGGAACCTTATAAAAAAAACTGGAGGGCTTTATTCAGGCTAACCAGAATCCCCTACGCTGCAGTCGGCAGGTTGTCACAGACTGCACAGTATCACTCAAGTACTCAAGATAGCCTGCTAAGGTTAGCACTCGGCAGTGGTAATGATACCATGATTAAAAAATTCTGCAAATGGCATACACCTCCATGCAGCCCTTCCACTCAGTTAGAAATCTTAACATAAAAATTATTTTATATCTGCACTTGTGTACATTTCTTTTATAGGACACTTGAACCATCAGCTTTTGATTACACAGAGGAATCCATTGATGAAACTTCACATATTACAAGAAAAATTCCTAAGACTGGTAGGGTAAAATATTATCTTATCACATAAATTATAAAATCATGTGTCTATCCGCTTATTGACAATGAAAATTAGTCAATGAGTGTGCGAGAAGTTTTGCAGTTATCGTAAAAATATCAATTGCAGATGTACAGTCTTGTAGTTTGTGAGTCAATAACTTCTTCAGTATCAGAAATGACATACAGCTGTGCCTGTTTCAATTCATTTACTCCTCCACAGAGGCTCCCTAGCAGGCTTTAAGCCAGGATTTGAAAAGTGGGTGTTCAAAATGTGTTATAGGGCCTGCTCAAATGAGCAATTTATAAGGCAACATATGGAAAATAAAACAGTTTTCTTTAAAAGTGTGGTCCACAGGATGCCTGGACACCTATCTGGCTAAAAGCCTGTTCCCAAGATAAGGGGAGGTGAAAAGGGGACTAGGAGAGCATGTGGGGAATGAGCAATGGGAAGAGTGAAAAAGTGCGAGCCAGGACCTCTCTTCTCTCTTTTCCTTTCCCAGCATTAATAGTGGTGAAGGGTCCTTCAAAACCTATGGGTCTCACAAAATTTTCATCAAATTTCATGGGTCTCACAGTCTGGATTTTGTCACAAAGCTGTCTTGCAGTCGCAATCATTTGCAAGGCTGAGAAAGTCTCTAAGTACCGATTTTTTTTTATGAGTGATGTCTGAACATCATAAAACCAGAATCTCTTGAGCTCACATTTAAAACACCTTTAAGTCTCAGTCTCACAACTGAAGAAATAAAAATGTCTCAGGCTCGCAAAGAAAAATGCTAGTTTCACATTCTCACAAAGTCTTGCATTTATCACCCACCACCCCCTTGTGAGGAGGTGTGGTGGCCTCATGTTTAGTTCGCTGGACTCCATATCAAGCAGTCTGGGTTTGAGCCCTGGCTGGGGACATTGTGTTGTGTTCTTGGGTAAGACACTTCACTCTCACAATGCCTCTCTCCACTCAGGTGTACAAATAAATGGGTACCAGCGAACTTAATGCTGGGGGTAACCCTGCGATAGACGAACCTCCCATCCAGGGGGGAGTAGAGATATTCCTAGTCACTCCATACTAGAGACATTGGGATAACCTCTGGCTTGATGGGCCCCTTTGCTTATATGTTGACGTTACCTACCCCTAGCATTCCCTGTGCCCTTCCTTTTTCTCTCTTCCCAGCCTCTGAACTGCCAGCCGACACAGTCAAGGCAGTACAAAAGAGATCTCTGCAGAGGAGAGAGACACTGAACCATAGCTTTGCACCTTGCAAAATGACAAAACTGGTGATGATAATAGTCACCCTTGGGCCATCTGTTTTACTGCAGGAAACTCAATTCTATTTATTTGTCAAGTGGAAACAAACAGCACACTATGATAGACTTAGTTTAATAGAATAATCATCTTTAATTTGCAGAACGGTTACAAAGAAAAAGAGTAGGGACATTAGAGAATGTTATTTCTGACTTGAAAAGGTTCAGAGACATGGATAATAAAGAATCTGTAGATCCTGAGAACAAAACGACCACTAAACCAGTGGAAGTTGATGCTGCAACAAAAGAGGAATCAACAGCACTATAAAATGACCAGAGAACTAGCAGTTAAAACAATGTAAATGATTAATAATTACACTGCCATGGGGCCGGGTTGTTGAAAGCCTGAGTAAACTAACCCAGGATCAGCAAGAATTTTTGATTTCAGTTTTGCAACTTTTCGGTTTATATTGTTTGTCCTTCAGTTTTGAGTTTGAATAATCTCAAACAACACAAAACGCAGTGAAACATATTTTTATACAAGAAATATTAATACTTTGGTCAACTTTTAATCCTGGGTTAGCATTAACCGGCTTTTGAATAGCCTGGCCCTGTTTGATAATTGAGCGAGAAGTGAAAAAAGTACATAAAACTAGGACTGAGGTGTGCTGGAAAGTGTTCTCTCCTTGAATTTTTTCACGTCTTTTTATCATCTTAAAGTAGTGGTAAGTAAATCTTATTGTAAGTTCATCAGTTGCAGCCTGAGTGGGAAAGCCAAGATGTTTGGCGTAAGTGTTCTATAATTATTTGAACAAGGCAGAGACAAATTGGCAACCACTCACAAAATACTTGGTTGAGTAGTTATGTGTCATTATTTTAAGTATTGCATTATCATAAGTTTTTAGTAGACTCTCTAAGGTATTGCAGTCCAAGTCCAAAAACCTTAATGTTCAGTATATTTAAGGAGGCTGACAACAGTTTCCAGCACTTTTCTAACAGCTATACTTTGAAGGATGAATACTATCACTGTTTAACAAGTGATGCTACAATAATGGTACCATACAAATTCCCAGTAATGCTTTTTATATAACAGATTAAATTTTTGAAAATTTATGGTGGCTCTGAAGTCTCTTCACAGAATTATTTTAAAACTTGCAAAAAGTTGCATCTTATCATGCTGATTACAATTCGATAATAAAAAAATGGGGGTCACCGAGCTCGTTTTTGAGTTATAAGCACCTAATTAAAGCTAAAACTTAGGGTATTTTTAGCAGGTCATATTGTTACCATGGTAACCTATTGTGCCACAAAGTTGACAGCAACATGTTCACCACTAATTGGGCAGTTTTTTGATACCATGATTTTGGCATCAACCGATATAGAGTGGTTATAATGACCCCTCAAAGTCTGTGCCTTGGAAAGTACTGGAAATTGTTTCAAGCCAAAATCAAGAATAATTTTGCCTGTCACAAGCAACATGTGCACACTCTTGTTTTATCACTGATTGGCATAAATCTACTAGCGTTCTATCATGAATGCTGTTCTCTGATTGGCTACGCTACTATCCTGTTGTAGATAGTGAGTAGCATAGCAGTGTGCAGTTGTGAACAAAATGATGGCTGCTTCTTTGCATTAATTTTTTAAGGTGTCTGTGAAGAGGATTTAGATAAAGTTTCGAACAACTAGAAGATTTATACTAAGACAATTAGATTATTCGCTCTGGATTTCTATGCGTGATAGTTGACTCAGGCTTGCAGTGCCCTCAGCAACTATCACACAATAGAAATCTCAATTCCAAGATCTAATTGTTTAATATAAAATGAAGAGAAGTGAAATTATTTCTTGTGCTAGGCCGCTGGCCAGCTCCTTCTCCCATTGAATTGTCTCTCTTGTGGCTTCTTGACTCATACTGCAACACGTGAGACCCTGTGAGGGTCACAGGCTAGAATTTTTTTTAAAGCATTTTTGTTCATTTAGATTTGCACTGATTTGATAAACATTGTTAAAATTTGTTATACCAGTAATCCATGATAAGATGTAAACAGGTAGTAACAATTATGTTCCAGAACAAACTATGTAATAGGTATAATTATTATTGTAATTAGTAATTTATAGTAATTGGACCAAGTGGAGTCCAATTTAGGGAGTAATCTCGCTTGTAATTTCAAAATCGGTTGACCGCAAAGCGCAAGGCCAATTAGAAATTACCAGCATGGTTACTCCCCGAATTGCACAAGAGTTTTGTTATAGATACGATTAGTACAGATAATTGTATGGATGCGAGTGTGATTAAGGATTTACACTACGAGTGTTATTTGAAAATTCTCTCAAAATTGCACAAGCCTTTGGGAGAATGCAATTTGAAAGAATTTCCAAATATCACAAGTAGTGTAAATCCTTAATTGCTCAAGCTTTCATATGATTACTCATTTATTTTATAACTCACTGAGAAAATTGCAAACATGTGAAAGTTAATTTGCACTGGAGTGGAAATTAAGAATTAACCATAAATTGGTCTGTTCTCATCCAGTCACAATGAAGTAATTTTCTCAGTCATATGATTACAGAATTTCAAATTCTAAAATACTGTATGTAAATTCCAGAACTTGAAATTAGTTAGCATATAATGCAATTAGCAGTTCCTAATGTATCTGGATCTATCTGTGTTGGCTTTTGTTTACGAATAAGAGTCTCCAATTCTGAGAACTTTAATATTATGAGCTGCAATAAAATTGCCAGTGTATGGAGACCAAATTGGAACAACAAATAGTCAATACAGTATTTCACTTGTTTATTATTAAAATATTCTCAAGGCAATGATATACACTTACTGAAGTCTTCCAAATTTGGTTTTACAAGTTATACATCGTTAACTAATCAAGCTATCAAAATTCCCTGACTGTCTTTGTGCCAGACTGACTTGATGGGTATTTGTAACATGCACTTTGTCAAGAGTGTTACAAACAGTTATCAATAATATATTACTCAATTTAAACTTGACATTACCGTTGCATTAAATAAATAATTTGTTTCATTTATAACTCAAATCAACTATGGTACTTTTTTTAAGTTGCCAAAACTGTACTTGAAGCACTAAGTCTTAAAAAATAAGTTTAAAAAAAGAGATGAAAATTGATTGGCACAGCTATTTTTGTGGCTCAGTCAACCTAAACCTTACAAAATTGAACAATTTCTACAAAAAAATTACCTGTCAAATTAACCTCCCCCTTCCCTAGCATGCACAGTCAAACCTCAACTAACGGATACTAGCCACATACAAAACTACGCTTTAATCCTTTCATAAGTGGACACCTCACCCAAGCATACACTTATTCTAGTCAGTCCTAAGTGTGTAGCCTGTTTATGGAGCTTTGATTATATATTGTCAAAGCTGCAACATCAGCTCTAAATTCTTTTAACTTCTTCCCAGGACTACATTTCCTATCATTTTTTGAAGAGAACTTTGTTTTTCATCAAGATTATCTTCTGAACTGATCAGGATTGCATTTCTCATGCTATGCCCCCTTGAATTTGTTATAAGAAGTAAGAAGTAGTTAGAACTGATCACTTCTAAGGCACCATAAAGTTCCAAATCTGGGAGATAAAAGTGAACAGTTTACTAAATGATAGATCTTTTGCAGTTAATTGTGAAATTGAGCAAAATCCAACATGCCACATGACAAACGAATACAACATATCCTAAAACAAAGTGAATTGAACCAATGTTTAATAGACCATTTTCATATTCTCGGTACTGGACTGGAGTCAGCTTGCAAAGGAGGCTCATGCGGGGGAATATGATTAACATGAGATTAATACCATTTGCATCTGCAAAGACTCCCCGCATTAGCCTCGGTTGCAAGTTAGTTCCAGTCCAATACTGCAAATAAGAAAATGGTCTACTGGAGGACCAAATCAGATAGGAACAAGAGTTGACAAACATTGACCACAAAACTGGTCTTCAACTTCCACTGACCATATTCAGTTACTCTCATCCTTGATTGATCTACAGTAAAAGGAACAACGCCCCTCACCCATCCTGACTACTTAAACTAATACCATACTAGTAAAAGAAAACACGTACAGGTATATATATTTCAGAGCTCCAGCAACACCTCCATAATATATCAATCACCACATTAACGATATCAATGGGGAACCAAAATTGCTCCAAGTATTTGAAAATATAATCCTAATTTCAGTCTGACAAATCTGTTGAACTTCAAGGTCTTGACTTATCTGGGAAAGCACCAGTTGTATAGTTTACCTTTTAATTTGGTTTCCATGGTAACCATTGCAAAAGCAACATATGTTAGCTTAGGAACATTCTACCAAATAACATTTGAAATGTAATTTTGCAGAAACAAGGGATGCAAGTAGAAAGATTTAATGCTTGAAAATATAAATTTTTCGTCCTGTTATTAATTTTCATCTCTCTATGATATTCTAAAGCTACTCTAATTTTAAATCATTTAACATTATTCACAGCTTACATTAACATTATTAATTAAAAAGTCGCCTTCAGGTAAAAAAAATATATATTTCTTGTCATTCCCAAGTGAAGGTTAGTGTAGATGTACTCATGAATAGGTCACTTCCTGAGTCCACTATGTGCACATTGTGAATTTGACATGTCCATTTGCACCAACTCTGAATGTTGACACTAACAAATGGAAGTGAAGTTATTAATTAAAAATGCATGTGACAACTTTCCATCAACTGGTTGTATTGGCAAGTCTAACATTAATTTACAAGGATAACATTACTTTATTACCATTCAGGTCAGATGGGATATCAATATAAAATAACAAAGGAAATTCTTACAAATGCATCAAACTGTAGTCTAACTGATCTTCACAATATATTATATCCTACTGATTAGGAAAAACTGAAACTGCAATTGCGTTTGATACACATTAACACACTATGCATGTATGGAACTATAGACTGAAGTGGTTTCCTCTTTGACTTCATCCGTGAGTCGCATTTAAAAATCACAGTGGTCAATCTAAAAGGTCAATTCCATCACAGGGTACTCCCCCCAGTCTGTGTCCTCAGGCTGCTGTTAGCAATTTGTTACAACCTTGTGTACCCCTTCACAAAGTCATACCCTGGAGTAAAAGTAACTGCCTGTCAAGACCTTTCAATCCAGAGGCTGGTACAGTAGACCATTGGGTCATTACATCACCTCAATTAACAACAACTAATGAGCAAGTCCTTACATGTAGCTATTTTGTCTTGAAATAATAAACAGCCACACATGTTAATTATACTCTGCTTAAAACATATCGCTGAAAACAAACCCATAAAAATCCTTGCAAATTCCAAATTGCAAACAAAATTTACCTGCTTAGTTTCCTTTCAGCTGTGTTTCACTGTTCTAATGGAGGACTAAATCACTTGTAAAACCCTTGAAAACAAGAAAAACATGTTACAAAGATTGTCAATAGGCGTAAGTAGTTTTACAATCTGGCTCTCCTTTGTAAATAATTTTTACAGAAAGAGTAGTAGTACAAACACAAACTGAAATCAGAAGACCACTTCAGTGGTTTCCCTGGGCTCTAAAACAAGTCAAACTGGGCTAAGTGTTACATCTAATTTGATGGTTTGAAAGTAAAGAACTAGCAATACAATATTTTTCCACTGTAGTATATTTCAGCCATGGAAAAATGCAAACTTGCAAGAGTTGAAATGTGCAAATTAAACCATTGGAAAAGGGATTTATTCATGACAACTGCTTTATTTCCTCGTATTTAAGGACCTTTTTTGCCTACATGCATTTCTTTACCAATTCAATCATTCTTCATTTGGTAGAGTTTCCATCCTGTATGCATACATGCACAATTTGCATTTGTTCTGTTCTAAAAAATTAGTTAATTAATGTTCAAACCAGTGTGATATAATGTACAGGGCCAACCCACACACGACCGCTCTCATGTGCCTTTGATAGCTCAGTTGGGAGAGCATTGCACCGGTATCGCAAAGGTTGTGGCTTTGAATCCCGTTCAAAGACTGAAAATTTTTTCAGGTCTTTTTTGCAGAAGTGTTAGGCTGCATTTGCATCTATCATCATGTCTACAAATAAATAATGTATAATGCTTGTGCAGGGGTTTCATTGAGAGCTGGGCGCTGGGCCAACTGACCAGCTGTGAGGCCAATTTTGCCTGCCTGGTTTAACCATGTGAAGGAATGTTTTTCTTATAACATGAATCAGCTCAAAAAGTTTTACCTGTCTGTGAAAACTAATTGCCTTCCTGTTAAAAATGTTAATTAGACCCAAAGTTGTGTAGTATTCTATTTAATCTTGATGCTAAGTACACAAGCTACAAATGCCTACATAAGAAACAAACCTGGATATTTTGATTGATCTCTTTACCACTGTCTAAAAAGGGATCCTTAGAGGCGAGTGGATCAAACACATGATCAGAAAACGGATTTGTACCATTAATACCACTAGAGAATGGGTTTTTACTGAATGCTGCACTGCCACCCAGCTGTAACAGATCTGATGCAAAGAAAGAAAGGACATGCTAGTTAAGTTATGCTACTTTGCAGTTTTGGTTGAAGCTTCAAAACGTTTTGCAGAAAGTCTGTTGGAAGATCATTGGGGCTCTGAAACAGGTTCACTTAAGAGATACAAACTACATTCTGTACATCACAGGACTTCTGCTGCATTTTCAGTCAAATTAGTAGTCAGAGAAATTGTGTCTTAATTTTCAAAGTCATGCCCCTCCATACACAATTTTAACACTTACTTGATAACATGTACCTCCAAATGAACTATTTTCTTACCATCAGAAGGGGCTGTTGGAGAGGTTGTTGGTGGTGGTGGTGATGGTGGTGATGGTGTTGTTGGTGGTGATGTCATTCCTGTAACATTTCCAGAGTTACTTTTCATGCGATTGGCTGCTTTTACGCTTTCTTTTGTTGGTGGAGGAGGGAGTAATCCCAACCCTTTGGCAGTTGGTCTGGGTGCTGGTTCAACCACAGGTTGTGGTGAAAACTCATTGAAGTCTGGTGACATAGGAGCAGCTGTTTGAGGCTGTGGTGGACTCTCAGCAAAAGGATCAAAGATCATATCTTGACCGGCCATCTCTTGAGGGAAAACCTCTGGCATATGAGAAGCGGTCTCTTGAGGGAGGACCTCTTGTGGCAGAGGGCCTGGCATTGTAGTGATGCTACCAAAGCTACCCAAGAGATCAAACTCATCTATATCTGATTGGCTTCTGCTACCCTAAAAAGAAGTGAGAAATTTGATAACATAAAAAACATGTAAAAGATTTCAAACTTCATTTTTCCTTGTTCCAAGAGAAGATCTGTGTAGAAAACTAAAAGCCATTAAAAATTACAACAAATTAATTTTCCTTACTAAGTGAATAAAGTGAAATCTCGATTTCTCAATTCAACTCAATTTTTTGATCCTCCAGATAACTCAAACTAAATGTTGTTCCCTCCCTTCAGCTCACACTGTAATTTTACCTCAATTCCCCAAACTGCCTGATTTTTCAAACCAATTTTTGTTTTCCCTGGGGAGCAGGGATGGCACAGTGGTGAGAGTGCTTGCTTTCCACCAATGCAGCCTGGGTTGAGTGTTTTGTTGGTTGTTGCCTTGCTCTGAGGGTTTTTCTCTGGTTTTCTCCCTCCACAATAACTACCTCTCCAAATTCCAATTCGACCAGGATAGAGAACCCACATGAAAACCAGCTAAGACTATAGCTTCCTCTCTAAATATATAATTGTAATTTTAAAGTTTACAAAAAAAACAAAAAATGATTTTCCACTGTAAATACATGTAACTTGTAAAATTGGTGGTGCATCAAGATAGTATTCTTTCTAGCACTGATGAGCATTTTTATTCTCATTACCTCTTAGCTTGACAATGTACAGATAATGTAAAGAGAAACAAGAAATTGATGGTTCTTAGTTTACCTCATTACTCCCATTACTGGATGGGGGTCCTTGTCTTGCAGCTATCTCAAGTTCAGCAATCTTTTGTTTCAATGCCTCCTTCTCTTCCTCTGCGGTTTTGATTTTTTCTTCCATCTCAGTTAGCTTTTTACTCGAATTTTGATTAACAGCTTTCTTCTCCAGAAAACGACGATAAGCAAGATCAAATGCCTGCCCTACAGTTAAAGTAAGTTCTTCTGCCTTCAATAAAACAACAGAAGAAAATTCAGTTACATTATATTAACCTTAACTTTATGCCTAGATTATTTTAAAATATTTTTCTTTTGCTTAAGAAACTTATATCTATATAAGGTGTTTTTTGTTGTAATAATTGTAAATAAAGCAATACAAATAAAAAATACACTGATAAAAAAGTCAGTGGACCTTAATTTCATGTTCGTGCGGTATAAATAAATGACACCCTGTCTTTTAAACAGACTCTGCAATTCCTAAATGCTAAGTCCTGTATTTGCCATAAAATCAGCCAGTATTATTTAAGCAGCACATCTATTTATTGAACTCCCATGGATGTTCACTTAATACAAGTCATTATGTGAACAATGGCTGAAGTTATACTAGGGATGATTTATCTGTCTGTGACCAATTCACTACAGAAGACCAGTAATTCACCCGGCTGAGATGAATACATCATCCATTTGTAAATTCAGTTTATAGACATGGCTAGTTATGGTTTATGTAGCCAAATTTGTCTTTGCCTGATTTATCTGTCAGCATGTCTGCAAGATCCACTGACAGAGGAATCAGTTGAAGATGAATTTGGCTTCCTAATTCCTTCAAACCCCGGTTTTTTTACCTACACGCATCATCAATTTCAGATGAATAAATCATCTCAGATGGATAAATCATCTGTTAATATAAATTTATATCAAATAATGTGTAGTTTCAGAAAATATCCATACCTTTCCCACAGAAGGGATTTTTTTTTGTAACACCTCCCCACCCCTCTGGAAATTCCAATTAAGCTTCATACATTTCTTTAAATGTTTTGGTCTTCCAGAAACCCCCACCCCCCAGGAAATTCCAATCCCTTCTGTGGGGGAGTATGGATATTTTCTGGAACTGCACAATTCATCTCTAGTATAAATTCAGCGAATATATAAAGGTGATTGTATGTTTGGGGCCGGCTCATGCCAGTTCATGCCAGCTCATGCCAGCTCATGCCAGCTCATGCCAG
>Ga0126338_10003471_pt1:0-10000 | contig 11068 bp, 13 predicted proteins | sample OrbCmetagenome_2_FD_92529 | JGI IMG/M metagenome (GOLD analysis project Ga0126338, IMG submission 92529) | Coral microbial communities from Petempiche,Puerto Morelos, Mexico - Orbicella C C metagenome | ecosystem: Host-associated > Invertebrates > Cnidaria > Coral | place...
AAAAAAAAAATGTTTGAATAAAAAGAAAAAAAAAAAAAAACCCCCCTTCCAGTAAAAAAAGAAATTTAAATTCTGCCTCCCAAAAAAAAAAAAAAAAAAAAAAAAAAAAAACTACTCACGTGGCGTGCAAGCTACAGGTAAATTTGAGAAACAAAAAAGCGCGAAATAAGAGACCTAACGATACGAAAATTTCAATCACTCCTTTATTTATGTTTCCTTTCCTTAATTACCAATACTTTAGCTCCATGTCCCAACTAATCATAAAAAAAACCCCATAAAAACAAACAAAAAAAACAAACAAACAAAAACAAAACAAAAAAACTATAGAGCGGACGAAATAAATTTCAGACTTTTTTTTTCTTAACATTTCAATATAGTTTAATGTAATCAGTATAAGTAAAGGAGTGGTCAATTAATTAGAAGTCATTTTAAAATCCGCAATAGTCAAAGATAATTTTAAAGTAATTAGTTACTTAGGTCCCGTTTACACGGATCCGGACAAGTTTTTGCCGGACAAAATCTTGCACGGTTCCACCTTGCGTTCACACGGGACCGGCGGAACTGAGCGAATTTTTGAGCGGATTTTTGAAGCGTGCGAGTTTTGGGACCTGCTTTTTTCAGGTCCCAAACTTGCACACTTAATCGTTCAAAAATTAGTCCAGTTCCGCCGGTCCCGTGTAAACAGGGCCTTAGAAGCCTAATGTGTATTTCAGCCAACACAAATTTTGAAGGACAATATTGCATTCAGTTTCTCGGTGACTGAATCGAACTGAGCGCAGATTTAACTGTGCAGACCTTGCATGTCAGCTTACAATATTGTCGAAACTTTGAATTGTTGAGACAGCTTTTCTTCTTCTTGATGCAGTAAGTGTCATCCACAGAATTTCTGCAAACTGAAGTAAATTGCAAGAAAATTTATGATCACAATATCGAGTAACACAAATTTTATACGGCAGGTCCACAATTCATGGAAATTCCACTTATAGGTAATCATGGTACCTGTTTGTTACGCTTCAGTAGCATATCAGCCGAGTTTGGTCAAGCCATGGTTCGTATTTTGACGAAACGTGGTCGGTTATGAATTTCTTTATTTTCCTTCTTGTTTCAGAACGCTTAGTTTGTATAGGTAGTCAAATGATTTCGAGTGCAACTTGGAATAAATAAGCACAAGTAAATTTTTCTAAGACTACAAAAAATTGCACGAACCCGTATGGCGAGTGCAATTCGTAGTCTTTGAAAAATTTAAGAGTGCTTATTTATTCCAAATTGCATGAGAAAAATCATTTGATTACTTGTTAATAATATACAAGTGACAATTTCTGTCACGCTTCAGTATTTTACGTGACAAATGAAGGGTCAAGCTACTTCAACTTTATTGGATGAAAATTTGACATGTGAATTCAAGCCTAAAAATTCATTCACTCTCTCCAAGTCACGTATGAAAACTGAGCAGTTTCTTTTAACTGTGAAAAGCAGTCTTTTTCACAGTTGAATTGTTGCTATTGTTGCTTCACATTCACAAGTTTAAAAGGCTGGGCCAGCAAATGGCAAACGCAAATCTGGAACAGCTTTGGTTCTGAACAAAACTGGTGAGGTGAGGAAGAGTGATTGAAAAGCGTCAGAAGAATGGTATTTTGTTGTTGGTGACTTTTTGCAATTCTCCGAATTGGCGCGGTCTAAACGATGTCCTTCCTGTGTCATTTCCTCCGCAAGAGTAAGCCTACTCTCGAATCTGTCGCGCCTGTCTTTCTATAAGGTGTAGACTTTGTGAACTTCTGGTTGAACGTCTTTTATTGCAGACTTACAAAAAAAGAAAATGGAACCTAAAATACCTGAGCAGCTGAATTTGTTACATCTTCGTGATTCTTTAGCTCGTCCCAGTCCGCTGCAGCCTTTGGCACCGTTTTTGGGAGGGGGTTTGGTGCACGAACGATTGCGAGATTGAGTTCCTCCACCGCATGGCTCGCTACACCAGCTCCACAGACTCCACTGCGTGTAACCACCATCAATAGAAATATCTGAAAACACTAAAGAGAAAGTGTAACCGAATGATGTTTCAATAGATCCCTTAACTGTTTAGATGCTTTCATTCGTTTGTTATTACGTGGAACAGCCCGTGTCTACGGTTAAATCTTAGAGCAGCAGGTTAAGATCTGAAGGACTCTGCATTCACAAAATGCCGCAATATTTTCTGATCAGTCCACAAACTGAACAAAAAAAGAAAAAGGGCATAACAAACCTTGTTCACATCTTCCACAAGTCCTCGCACAATACCTTTTAGTGTCGTTAACGCTTTTACAATAGCCTTTCAGTTTCCATTCGATACACATGTTGTTACTTGCATGATCTCGGCAGGGTTTATTTATCACTAAAAAAAAGGCAGCGAAACATAAATTTCAGCAGTTTATAATGAATCCCCCCAGCGAAAGCTGAATTATCAACTCGTGTATCATATTGATCCTGTCTATTTCTTGCCATAGCTGCTCCTCATTCTCGTTAAAAAAAGGTATTAGTTTAGCGTATAAATCACAAGGCAGCTGTAGCAATGCTCATGAGAAATTACGGCAGAGGCAATGATTATGGTTAAACTCCCTTCCCAGGTATTTAGGGTGTTCATGATGACTATAAATGGCAAAAAATGAACAAAATGATTCGAGGCAAGTGCCTCTGTTGCCTACTACTAGTAGGTAAGCCCCTGTATCAAATAGACAGTTGTTTACCAACTAAAGTGTTACAGGCTTTAAAGGCGCATGTTCGTGATTCTTTTGCAGGACCCCTGCAAGTTGTTCCATTGTTTGCAGGAGGTGGATTGGTGCATGATCGGTTACGCTGTTGAGTTCCATTACCACATGTGACACTACACTGAGACCAGGAAGACCAGTCTGAAAACCCTCCAGCAACTGTGAAGATATTAAATAATAGATTTGTTGATGTACAATGCTAATTTGTAAACAGTGACCAATTATCAAATGGCATCGGACAATGAGTAAGTGCTTTCTATGTGAATAACTGAGATAACGGGGCGACTCAAGGTCAAAGATCTGGTATATGTTTAAGTAGAAAACAAACCAGTTAAATAGTCAGCCCGAAGTTATAGCTTTAGTTTGAAGCAAGAGACCACGAAGTCCTTTTGAAACGCCACCAAAAAAGACACAAAAAAGCGACAGTTATTCATTTGTGAAAACCATCAAATGCTTACCTGGTGTTAGACATATTTCAAAGGGACATAAGCGGGTTTCCCAAACAGGTCCCATACATGTTGTTCCATTGTTTCTAGGTTGCGAGTTGTTGCAAGATCGGTTACGCTGCTGAGTTCCATTGCCACACGTGACACTGCACTGAGACCAGGAAGACCAGTCTGAATATCCTCCAGCACCTGCGAAGAGATTGAATAATGGGTTTGTTTATGAGCAGTGTTATATTTTCTGTCTTCAATTCTAAGGTGTAAACTAAGTTTCTGCAAAATTTGATGTTCCAGACTGGCAACAGTCATTCATAGGTGAAAAGCGTCAAATGTTTACCTGGTTTCGGGCACATTTCATACGAGCATAATTGTATTTCCTGAGTGGGTCCTTCACATTGTATTCCACCATTTGTAGGAGGTGGATTAGAGCACGATCGATTACGCTGTTGAGTTCCATTTCCACATGTGACGCTACATTGGGACCAGGAAGACCAGTTTGAATGCCCTCCATCAACTGCCAAAAAAAAAAGAAAAAAATTAACGGATTAACTAATCGTTGCCACATAAATATTACAAACTTTCATACATGTAGAAGCCAAACGAGGAATTCAAATCTTGGAGATACTTTTTTCCCAACATAATTATAAAACGGACGATAACCGATAACGAAACCATAACAAGATGCAGGAAATTTGGTTTCACTAATGATTACCCTTATAAGTCCTTTGTTCTGAGTTTGTGAAAGTATAGCAAAAAATACATTTTTGCATGCATTCAATTTCTCTGTTTATTTTTACCTAGAGAAAATTTGGTTTTTGTTCCTATCAAAACTTGATACAATGTCGAGTAGCAAAAGTTCACTGTCATTTTAAACTGCCAGGGGCCTAGGGTGTATTAACATTTTCTACAGGAATAAAGAAGATTAGCCTGAACAGGCAGACTGTCTAAATTATTAGCATCCCCGATATATAAACATGGATACCATTCCACAAAAATTAAAACACAGCCAATCAAAATAGAGGAAAACGGTTTTATGTTCTATGGCATGGTATAAAAAGGCTTATTATCTAACTGACAAAATTAGTTTATCATGATTGGATGAGAGCAGGCCAATTTATCGTCAACTTTTAATTTAAACTGCAGTGCAACTTAACGCAGGGCTTTCGGGGTTTTCCTCCCAGTCATATAATAAATGAGTAATCGTGTGAAGGCTCTAGCAATTAAGGACTCACACTATTTGTAATGTTTGAAAATTCTTTCAAATTGCAAATATATCAAATGTCAAATATCACTCGTAGTTTAAATCCTAAATTGCACTCGCATTCATAGTATTACCTATACTTATGTAAATTGCGAAAAATACAAGTGAACCGTAGAATATCACTCGAATACGTTGCATAACCTATACATGTATAACATTAATTTTTTTCCAGACGATATAAGTCATCTACCTGGGCACCGCTGTTTTTTACATGTCTGTGACTCTTTATCTCGTCCCAGTCGACTGCAGTCTCTTCCTCCGTTTGCAGACGGGGGATTGGTGCATAAACGATTACGATGTTGCTTTCCTCCATCACATGACCTGCTACACTGAGACCAATGAGACCACTGCGAATATCCACCATGAACTGAGAAGAGACGTTTAAAAAGGCAAGTAGGTAATTAGACACAAAACAAAGATAGCAGTTAATGTAGACTACATGTGGCCCATCTTAGTCCGTGGTCCTCTCTTAGTCCGTCGTGCGAGACCGTAAATAAAAAGCAAGCTAGAAAAAAATGGCCACGTAAAATCCTGGGGCCGAGAAGCGTGCAATAGGAGAGACTACTGACAAAGGCAGAGAGTTTGAATTGTGCGTTGCTCTCACAAAGCAGAATATGATTGGCTTATGTTAGGAGCGCTGAAAAAGTGTTGCCAACATTCGAGATAATTGTGATGTCTTGCAGGATATTTATCTGACTTGCTTTGCAACCGGAGCAAATCGAAGCGCTTCGCTGGCCGTGCTGTTCTTGCGATTCTGGCAACAGCCATTGGAAAGAGTTTAAAAGCTTTCTTCCCCGAACCAGAATGCGGGTGTGTTAGGGATTTCGCCGCTCAACAAGTCCCTCCGTTCGCTCGCTTCTCGCTCCCAGGATTTCAAGCTGCCATTTTTTTCTCGCGGTTTATTTACGGTCTCGCTCAAAGGACTAAAGGAAAGAGGGACTAACTGCTGTCTACAGTTAATGCAAATTAGTAGCTATGATCGCTTTTCTTTGCATGAACTTGTACCTGGGCACAGCTGAATGTTACAAGTCCGTGATTCTGTCCGTGGTCCGAGACTGAAACAACCTCGTCCTCTGTATGCTGGCCAAGGATTTGTGCAGGAACGATCACGGTATTCCTTTCCTCGACCACATGATCGACTACAACGAGACCAACTAGACCACTGCGAGTAGCCACCGTGAACTGAAAAGGGACGTTTAAAAAGGCCAGGAATTAATTGAAGACAAAAACAAAGATAATAATGAGAGTATCTCCATGTGGCACGAAATTACTTTGCGGGAGTTTAATATTGTGAATGGGCGACTTTTTAGCTTGGCAATTTTCAAAAATATACCTATGCAGGGGCCAGTCACTAGTGAAGCACATTGATAATTTGGATAGTAGAATGTCGTGATCGACTAAGTCAGACTAATTGCTTAAATAAAGCAAAATGGCTCCAATAAGCTTTACACTGTCCATTTCCTTGAGCCAACGATCCGTTATGTTAATTAGTGCAGTTTCGCACGCATAATTAGGTCGATAACAAGACTGATTTTGGTATAGTAGATTATACTTTGACAAGTGTTTTTGATAAGTTACAGACACGTGTCGTTCTAGAGGTTTAGAAAGGATTAGCAGCACTGAGATGGGACGATAGTTTTTTCTGTCAGGAGTGGAAGTTTTTTTGTGAATTGAAGTGACTTAAGCTTTAATTTTCAAAGGCGCTTGGGAAGTTTGCTGTTTTGATACTGGTGTTGTACATGTCCAAAAAGCTTCTTTTAGTATACGTACGAACACAGACATCATCTAGCTAGGCCAGTGACTTTTTGAGACAGGATATTCTTTTAAGTCATTTTTAACTATCCTCTCTGTGTCATTGTTAAAATTTTGAAGACATCTGCAACGGTCTCAGTCGTGCTGTTGTTGATGGAACGGAGGAGCTGTTTATTCTCATCACGACGTGTAAAATTCGAGTTTATCATCTGTATTACTTATATGTGCATAATAACAATTTCTCTCCAGATAAAAAAATCCTTTACCTGGGCACCGATATGTGTTACACGACCTTGACTCTTTAGCTTGTCCCAGTCTGCTGCAGTCTTTTCCTCCGTTCGCAGGCACGGGGTTGGTGCACGAACGATAACGATCTTGCTTTCCTCCATCACATGACTTGCTACACTGAGACCAATGAGACCACTGCGAGTAGTCGCCATGAACTGAGAAGAGACGTTTGAAAAGTTTAGTAGCTCGTTGTACAAAAGACAAAGATAAAAACACGGTGCGTCATGCAAATTAGTACTTCCATCAATTTTTTACATGAAGCTTGTACCTGGGCATCGCTTAATGTAACAACTCCGCCATTCTCTACGTGGTCCAAGGCTGTTACATCCTCGTCCTCCGTGTGCTGGCCAAGGATTTGTGCAGGAACGGGAACGGTATTCCATTCCTGGACCACAAGACTGACTACAACGAGACCAACTAGACCACTGCGAGTAGCCACCGTGAACTGAAAAATAAGGTTAAAAAAATACATTGGCAGGGTAATCACAAGCAGTTAAGTGAGCCAGCGCAATCAAGTGGCACCAGAATGAAATACTACAAACGAAGAAGAAGAGGAACAAGAAGAAGAAGAAGAAAAATAAGTGGTAGAAACTCATTTTACACAAATTAAATTAAATCACATAACGCACAGAGTAGATGCTCACCCCAAATTAAATAAGTCGTTACATAGTTACGTTGTTATTTCTCTCATTTTCATAGTTCTTTCACAAAAATATTAATTACCTGGACATCTACGCTTGTTACATTTTCTAATTTCTTTGTCTGCTCCCAGGCAGCTTCTTCCTTTGTTTGCTGGCGGAGGATTGGTACATGTACGAGAGCGATGCTGAGTTCCCCACGGCCATCCACATGTTTTGCTACAACGAGACCAGTAACTCCACCGCGTGTAGCCTCCGTGAATAGGAATATCTGACAACAATAGCGAAGTCTTATTTCATTTCTGAGTGGAAAATGCATATCCGTGAATGTGCTGGGACGACATGCTTCAACAAACGAAACAGTAGGTAAAGAACACAAAGAATGCTCCTAGCCCTAAGAACAAAAAAAGTGCAGATCCCTTAACCGAACGTTGAGACTCCGGGCGGGAGTGCTTTTAGATTAAAATTTGAAGCGCCCTATTCGGAGAACCCTAGTAAGGATTTAATCATTGGTTTTAAAAGTACCTCTTTCGTACTTGGTTTCCATGAGACTTTCACAGAACCTAAACAATTTTTTTTTTCTGAGACTTGTCATGAAATATAGTTGCTTAAGGAACCTGGCTTCTTTTTATAATCAATCACATGATCAATCAATCGATCGATCGATCGTTTGATTGTTTGTGAATTGAGCTTTCCGGGATCAATGAAACGAACTTTGAAGCAGTTATTGTAAATGAACAACTAATTGGTTGGAGGCAGAACAGTTGCCTATTTACAACTGTGCCAAGGAGCTGGACTCGAGAATAACAAAATCTTATCAGCTAAGCTAATTTGAATCAAGTCCAGCGCTCTAACCTGATTCGGCCACGTCGCCTGCCTATTTTACAACTGACCTTTCCTGCGATTTTTAATTTGATCTGTGGTAAATTTTGTCCATCTCTTCTTCCTTCTGTCGACATGACTGTTGTTTGTAAGGGGATCTTCTCTGGTTCCGTACAAAATCAACTTCAACGAAAATACGCGACCTATAATTTTGACAACAGCAAATTTAAAACGACTGGTTCTTGGTGTAGCTGAAAGGAAAATATTAAACTACAAAGAGCAACTAAGGCGTGAAGATATATCGAAATGAAATAACTATTACATGTACTTGTACTGTTAAAAACAACAACAAAGTTTGAGCCAAACAACCAAACAGTAAGTGTACAAACAATTCTACGTTTCGACTACTACAGTGTGATAAAATCACCCTCGAAATTGCAGCTGCGAAAACATTTGCAATGTTATTTCACCCTCATTCACTTATTTTCTAAATCTATATTCTATTTTAATAAATAGTATTACTCGTGTACTTGAAAATGAATATTGTAAAACTTGTTGTGCTTACTGACTACGATATATAGAGGGGCATCTTCTTTGAGTTGGCCTTTACATGTATATGCACCCAAGCTAACTTTCACAGACGTTTTATGTGACGACGTTGATGTGATGTGATTAGCGACTTAGGATAGAGGATTCGTAGTTTCGGAGGAAAACCTAGAAGTATTAGTACCTGAAACAATTCCCGAGAATTCTACGAAAAGAACGACGTTTACTACTCAGCAACTTCAAGACCACAAAAGCGCTCAATAAACTTAAGAGCGCGCATTCACAGAGTCAAATGACTATTCGGTCCGTGTGAAGCTAGATTATTTCTTCTGAAAATGTAGAAAGATAATTGGAAACAAAAATAATAAAAGATCAAAAAATAGGAATTAATGATAATTTGTCATGAAATGAATCTACCTATAAACTAAAGTTATTTGCATTTCTGCCGTATCAGCTATCAGCTCGTAGAAATCTCGAGCTCGTAATCTAATTGTTACGGTGCCGTTTATTGGGGCGCTGCATTCCATCGCTCAAAAATGTATGGTAAGAACTCAAGGTAATATAATGTAAACTGAGAATGTAGCTACGAAATAAATAGGTAGTAAGGTGATGAAGTAACGTGCTGAACAAACCTGGGCATTTTCCACAAGTGTCTGCACAATTGCGTTGTACATACGAACTCATCTTACAGTAGATTTTCCAAGATGTACACTGTTGGTCACTTTTAATATTTTGACAAGGATCGGTGTGGGCCACTATGTGCAGTTGAAAAACAACAACAACAAAATAACAACAATAAAAAAACTAAGTAATCGGAAGTGCTATCAACGTTTACTGACAAGAGAAGAGAAAACAACTGTACATGTGTCTAAGCCATTAAAACGATTATCCGCAGGGATTAAGTAAAGAATTTTGTTTTTGGCTTTTAATTGCTGAATAATAATAATAAAAAAAAACATGGATTACATAAAGTAGCAGGCTAATAATTTCAAAGCTAGGTACGAGAGGCTGTGTATAGCAAGAAAAAACTAATTACTCATGGGGGCCACACGTGACAGTCGCATTGAATAAGCGTCTGATGAAGACAGAGATCATCAATGATAATTCGGTATTTGTGCATTTAATTCGTTCGGAGATGGAGGAGAAGGAGAAGACCTATCCCTAAGCCTAATATCTGTCTGAAATATTAAAGTAAATAATTAGAGCTAATCGTCGATGCTCATCACTTGAAATGAAAGAATAAAAATAAACACAACGTATGCTCTTATAGGTATCAGCGACAGTTTGATTTTTATTAGTACAATTTGGGGAGAAACATTATAAAAACAGTCACCTGGTGTTGGGCACATTTCAGAGGCACATGTCTGTGTTTCATGAGCTGGTCCCTTGCATTTTGTTCCATTGTTTCCTGGCCGTGGATTGGTGCATGATCGGTTACGCTGTTGAGTTCCACCACCACACGAGACGCTACATTCAGACCAGGGGGACCAGTCTGAAAAGACTCCAGCA
>Ga0126338_10003473_pt1 | contig 11067 bp, 2 predicted proteins | sample OrbCmetagenome_2_FD_92529 | JGI IMG/M metagenome (GOLD analysis project Ga0126338, IMG submission 92529) | Coral microbial communities from Petempiche,Puerto Morelos, Mexico - Orbicella C C metagenome | ecosystem: Host-associated > Invertebrates > Cnidaria > Coral | place: Petempiche,Puerto...
TAGTATCATTATATCCTAAACAAAGGTGACAACAATAAAGGAAAATGATTAAATAACAAAGTGTAAACAAGGCATAAATGTAAGTTGCCAACTACCCGATGGGAACTTCTCTTTAACTTCCCCTTTTTGCACACACCCTCATCGATTAGCTGGGGTCCATATCCTGGACGTTATACGGTACGTGGGTTGAGTTTGTTATTGGTTCTCTTCCTTTCCAGGAGTTTTCCTCTCTCCTCAAAATTCAATCAATCTCAAGAATGTTGTGTGTTACCCTTGAAAAACAAAATTAAAAATCAGTAAAAAGCAAACAGGAACTTCATGCTAACCGCATGCAATGAACTGGAAATATACAATAAGTAAAGATTAATCACCGACTGAACGTTTTTGCCTTTTCTTCGCATGCAGTGAACTGGAGTTCTTCAATAAGTAAAAAATAGTCACCGACTGAAAGTTATTGCCACTTTTTCGTTGTCTTTTTTTGTGATTCGGGATGGTCCAAAATGGTTCGTGTTCGCGGTTTTCTTAACACCACCAAATGAACCTCTCCCAAAACTTCACGTACATGTGATAACCGGATGGAAGTCTAACTAAGCTGTGTAGGTGTACGTGCCTAGCGAATGACTAAGTTAACGGTTCTTTAAAAGCAATACAAATCAACACTCACTGTCCAGCAATTTCTAACACGACGTCACTATCACTGCGGGGTTGATTTTGCTACAAATGGTTACATAGTTTTGACTCGGGATTCCGTAGATTTTTAACGCGTGACATAGTGGAAATTTAATAAAGAACAAATCGTATAAATAAAGGCACTTATTCCTGAAATTTTATAACTTTGATCTCGAACTTAAATAGCCGATCACAGAGTTGACGAAATGGATTTAGCACGTATCTTTCTTGTAAGTGAAATTGGTCAGGTCATGACCTAATTGTCTTTTTAACCATTTTCATTCATTTAATTGATGTGTAAAGCTTTTTTTTATACTCGAACAATTTATGAGTATTGCTCAAGTCAGTTTCCACATGTATTTTATTTTCTGTATGGAACAAGGGTTTACTTAAGAAAATTTTATTTTTCTGTATGGAGCAACTGTTTTCGTTATATGAAAACTGCATTTCCCCTGACGCTAGAATTTTCCATCTCGTCCATTTTCTTTGTAAAGTACCAAAGCAGGGGTTTCAAGGTTATTCAGGAAGATTTTGATACCGGTTGTATTTTAATAGATTAGAAAAAAAGTAGGAACAAGTTAGATGGCAATTCACATCGGTAAGTGCAAACCGTGATGTAGCTCCTTTAACGTGTCACATCATTTTCTTTATCTGTAGGCCCTGGCGCTATGCTTGTTGGTCCGTGTAGAATATGCATCATCACGTTTTCCCGTCACTCTTCAATCACATTACAGAGTGAAAGATGAAACGTGCAGCGGAGGGAATCTCCTAAAGATTCACATAGATCCACAGTGTAGAGTTTCCAACGGACTGTGTGATGTAAGATGTAATGGGGCCTCTACCAAAGATGTTAGAACAAGTAAGAAGGGTTGCAGTGCTACTTTGATCCAATTATATTACAGGCGAGGAAATTACTGGATAGATTGCTTGCTTAGGACGAGTTCTTAGCAAATAATGAAAAATTACAGCATGACTGAACTGACTAAATTGAACAAACATTCACAAGAGATAGAGGCCCAATCATTGCACTGGATTGTCGATGCATGGGTTGTTTAAAATCGGTTATAACGATTGTCTAACAGAAATTTTTAAAAACGCAGTCCTCACTAAAACATTTTCGAAGCGATCCACTTTCGAGGGTTGTTTCGTTACGAAAACGTATCAAAAGTTTCGTTTTCACGCTTGTACCATTTTCGCAACGTTTTATCCGTCCGTCCAAACTAAAACGGACAGAAACGCTGATACGCCATGAGAAAACGCTAGAAACCGTTATTTCCGCTCGCGCGACTTGACGTCCGCGTATTGGAAAAGCCTCCTTTTTCGTTGTCCACACTGACTAGACAGAACACCACGATAAAAAGGGCCCGGGTGCTTTTTCTCTCTTATTTGTTAGAAAAAACAATTAATGTTTGTGATAGAGAGTTTTGAAAGGCTTTCAACACGTTTTCGCTAATGGTGTATTTTATGTCTCAAAGGATTTAAGATAAAGAAAATAGGAGGAAAGAAGTGTATTCAGTTCACTGATACACAAGACGGTAGTAAATATGCGCTGAAAGTCACCAACGGAACAAATGTCGCATTTGAGGTGAGTTGAAAAACATAAAAATCAATTACTTACTTCTTATATTGATAGGCGCCAGCCGTTATTAAATCATGGCTCGCGCAATCATTCTTATGTATACTAATTAAATGTTACAAGCACACCTTTTTTTCGCCTCTTTAGAGACTTGAACGACTTCAGTTTGAATCAGAGACGAAATATACATAGAAAAATGATACTTCGAGACCCATCTTAAAGTGTCCCAAGCTTTTAGAGCGAAAATCACTGTTAGGCACAGTCAGTGTAGTCTGTGGTTGCACGCTTGTAGAACGCGCGCGTACGTGGCGTGTTTGTGGCCTAACGTTTACAAAACGAAGAATGCACATACAAATATCATATATGGAATTTGGATATAGGGTATATGGTAGCTAACTGTGAGTAGGTTAAATTCGTGTTGGCGTACAAAACAGAGCTGTATTTTAAATTCCATATGTACTCAAGATCTGAGTAGTCTTCCAGCAAATTTGGTTAAATATAAACATCATGCATGTTTGTGGCGTGCAAAGAATACGCCATCACGATCTGCCTTTTGCTATATATCTGCGGGGTGGTTTTGGTCCCAGTCGTGTCATCACGATCCGTCAAAATATTCAAAAGTTATTTCCAGCTTTTAGCTTGGTAAGACTTCCAGACTCCTCACGCCCCTCAGGTCGGGTGTATATATATGTATTGTACATGGGTGGCACTTGTGACGATGTTTGTTATAGAATGATCATATAGGGATAAAAGGTGTTAGGCAAACATCACTGATTTTTACTGGCTAGTTGGCCGGAGAAAAGGGGTTTATTTTTAATTACCTTTTCCTGTAGGAACATACTCTTAACTCGCCACCTCCATTAGAGATAATGCTCGAAATTTAACCGTTATCCGCTCAGTTTAAGTTAACAACTACTAGGGTACGTGCTTTCTTGCCCGCATACACAACACAATAAATACTCAGTAATAACTTCATTTGGAAGGTTTTGATCTATTTGTTAAATCGCTGTTTTGTTTTGTTTTCTTGTATTTACAGAAACGGCCATGCGACAACACAGTTACTGATGAATTCCGGTTTGAAGAGGAACTGAAAAATGACGCGGGAAAGAGACTGTACATATACAAACACACAGTTAATAGTAACACTATGTGCTTAGGGGTATCTAGCAACTGTAACGATAAAACTATATCTTTAATCAGCTCTAACAGTAACGACAGGCGATGTTTCTTCGTTAAAAGACGACATTGAGCCCTTGGAATTTTTTGTATCTACAATTATGTAAACATAATAAAAAAGTTAAACAGTTGTGATAAATTTGTATACTCCGTGTTTGTTGTTTTGTTTCATTTTTTGTTCATTTGTACATTTTTTTCCCCTTTAAAAATTACATTTCGCGCAGCACTTGAATGAATTCAAATGAGTCCTTTTATTAAGTAAAGAAACCTAAAATTTGGTTTTTCGACCTCGGCTGCAACATTCGACCCATTTTGGCCTTCTAATGACAAAAAGTTATGTTAATTCCATTTTTAACCAAACTTAATTACCTTAATCCAAGGACCTGTAATTAATCTGTCTATTTTTCTAGAACTTCTTATTCACCCACTCTTGAGCCCCGGTCAAACGATCGTAACATTTCAACGTAACATATCGCAACATTGTTAGGGCGCAACATGTTGCGCACGTTTGGCCACAATGTTGCGACGTGTTGCGACATGTTGGATGTTGTTGGCTCAAGTTTGAAAATGGTCAAATTTGAGCTAACAACACCTAACTTGTCGCGACATGTTGTGCCTAACAATTTTGCGCTGTTGCTGCAACATAGGATTAAGGACCTATATTGACTTCTTTCAAGAAGATATGTGAGACTAAATCTGCTTAAACATGTCTTTCTTCCCAAGGTTAAAAAGTTATTTGAACCTGAGTAAAAGTTGGCTTAAGAATTTTAACAGTCTGAACCAATAACTAAAAGCGATGTCAGTTACAAAGTGACTCCTTAATTTGAATTTAGTCTTAGGTAATCATTACTTAGCACATTGTTGAATGAATCAACTTTACAAATAGCAAGGATAAACACTATACAATAAAACACTTGACTTTAGAGAATTGAGAACTTTTAAGAGTTTAGAAGTGGGTTGATGGCAATATTTCCGTACTGAGCCACACCCTGATTACCATAGTAACAAACTCTGACTGAGCACTCTCTAAGGTTACATAAAGCCATTTCGTCTCATCTTAAATTCCTTCTCTCGTCAAATAGCACCTTGATCAGTCGGGCACGTATAGCCAACCCAGTCTTTCAGACCTATTGGTGCCTCCACCGCCGAGTGAGTTCCCATGTTCACTCATACATCGCTGTCAAATTCTCTTGAACACCGGCTTAATTAATAAGTGGATTTTGTTGTACATCAGTAGTTAGCGAATGTCCTTCAGAGGAGTGAGAGAAGAATTAAACTGAAATCACCTTCGTTCAGTTCATTCAGTAATTTTGCAAATTGCAAAATGAGTCGGCGCAAAGACCACGCACTCTATTTATGATCCTCTTAACAACAACGCCTAATGTTTTTCTTAAGTATTCAATATTTTTTGGTCAACCGCCCTTAAAATGCGAGAATCTCAGCGGTGCCGGTTAAACGTACCTACATTTGACAGTACTGAGATAGGAAATAAAAGGGCTATAAGGTCAGAGTAGACATTTTTAGACATTTTTGTTTATTTTTATCAACTAACAGTGCTTAACTTCAAATTGGATTATATCCACAAAACCCTGGCGGCAAATCAAAGAAATACGATTTCCGAGCATTGCAAATAACACTAATTCACACAAATCGATATAACGTGAAAAGTCGGGTCTTTGTTTTTCAGGTTTAACCTGATGCAATCCGTTTTAACCTTATACAATTTTGTCCACCCATGCCTATTTTTTGCTTCCCAGTGTTTCTTTTGGGTTCTTCTACAGTTTTAAGCCGTTACTGTGATGTTTCGGTTAATTTCATGACCATTTGGTAAGAACTAGAATTGCCTTAATTTGGATGACGTTCGCTGACGGACCACGTAGAACCGCCATCACAAAAGATGGCTCACGCTTGTTGAATGACATGCACTGTTTGCCATAGCCGAGTCAAGACACATTTTTTCATCTGCACTCGGGTGACAACACAACCTGTGGTCTACCGATAACTGAAAGAGATGTTAACGGCCATTCAATTCACTAAATTATTTACGCTTCGATTCGGTTGGCAACTGGTAATTCTCGTATGCTGCATTTTGGGAAAATAAGAGAGAACAGCTACAGCTAAAAATAAAACCACTGAACAACGACTCTCATACAACGACAGTTACATATTTCTTGAAATGCACGACCATTGTGCGGTTACCGAAGGGTTAGCTTTTAATAATGCAAAACTAATATGACATTGACCGAGTTCCTAACCGATAGAGGCAAAAGTCCGTTAAAATCGAGTTTCGTTGAGTTTAGTTTAACAGTTTTTCCTCATATCACGTTAGATTGCTTTGCTCCAGGCAAATAGATGTACGCCCACGTGACTATAGGATATATGAAGCTCCCAAGTTCCGTTGTCGAGACTCCATTGTCCAAAAAGAGAGCAGTAATTTAACGCATTTACAAAAACAGAATGATAAATGGCTTAACCCAGTTCTCGTTAAAGTAATTTTTTTTTGTTGATCAGTAAACTCAAGACCTTTTTTTCTGTTTCGTGCAGTTCTAAGTTGCCGCTATTGGAAATCCTATTATCTTTAAAGTATTGTTTCCGTTTCTACTTAAAACGCAAGACGTGAGTTCTGTCTCGTTGTGAGGTCCTGATTAAACTTACCACAATTTTAAAAGTTGCCTAATCCTCAAAAGATCTCAAATATAAGCCTCACAAGTCTTAGATAATTTTTGCAATAAACTTCATGAATAATGTGACAGGTTTTTTTGCTTGGCACGGGAATTTGTCAAAATCAGATTGACGTAACTGCTGAACTGAGGAACGTTAGCATATGTCTACACAGATCCTTTGTTTTTTCCGGCCTGCTGAAATAGCACCGTTATCATTGATTCAAAAGTTCATTTCATTTACGTCCAGTATTTCCGGGCATCGGTCTTTGAAAACGTCCGTGAGAGATTGTGTTAGGGTTTATTGTATCCGTAGTATCACTCATGGGTGGAAACCATTTCCATTTTAAGTTTCCGTACTTTAAAATCGGATGAAGGCTGCCTGTTAGCACGTACCTGCCTAAACAAAGTGTCATAGGATGATGCGAAATTGTTGATCCATTGCACAGATTAAAAGGTGGGCAAACTGAGTCGAAATGGGAGCATGTTGAGAGCAATGGTATAATGAAACATATCGTGATAACTCGTCGATTATCGGTCCCACTATGATCAAAAGGAAGTGACTTTACGGAAATGATGCCGTCATACCGCTCCTAGTTCTTGATTTCAAAAGATCAAAAGCTGTGATCGATTATTTCAGCTCGTTATTGTGTTACGGCTTATTGATTCATATTACTGCATATTACAATTAAATTTTACTTGACCTTTTCGTTTGAGCACGTACGCACATTATTAAACAAATTATATTCAGGGTGGCATTGAACCTACATTCTACAAGTTTTATCCATTTGTTCAAAATTCAGCACTTTTGTGTCAGACTTTGTTGGGCAAACAATAGTATTTATTATCGTCCAAACGTCAAACGACGAAAAGCAGCCAAGAAAAAAATCAAAAATCTAAACTAATCTTATTTTCGTTTATTTCGTTTAATACACGGTTCGAATTTAAATTAGTTTACCTAGGTGTGAAAGATTGAAGAAAGATGTCAGCTATGAAAACAGTTTTGAACAAATGGATCCCGTATGACTTGAACATCTGCATTTGATAATTGTGCTGGAGACAAGATGACTTCAAAACGTCATGTATCAGCATTTATATTTCTTTTATAAGGTTTTTTCTTTATATCTTCCTTAATCAGTCAATCCGTGCATATTTATTATTGTAATTGGACGCCAGTTATATTCGGTTACGTAACGTTAAATATTGTCGTGTACATTTTGTATCCATTGTTTCTGAAAAGCGTCTTCAGCAGTTATTTTTTTAGTTGTCGTTGTCAGTGTGTTTTAGTCTTCTTAGTAGCCACACGAATTTTGTAAGTTTCGTTAGCGTTCCGTTATTTTTCGCTTGCTTTACTTATATTTTGTTTTGTTTCTTGTTCCGCATGTTTAGCTTATTTTTATTTGTTTCAGCGAATCACTGGTTAAGGTGCGAATAAACCAGGTGTGTGGAGCTCGACTACAACCAGTGGGCACTCCGTCGGACGAGGTCAATAGATTCGAACACTGTAGAGGTTAATTGGATGCAGCTCTTGCTGTGGATAAACAGTTCAATTTGAGATTTACAGGTGCGAAATGGCCTCAGTTCTGGGAGACGAACTGTGCCTCGTGTATGGTTGACGAGAGCTCGCAACTGGCCTTCCTAGCTCTTTTTGCCTCTGCTGCCAGGGTGAGGTGTTATTCTTCAAGTAGGAGTACCTTGCTCTTGCATCGCTGCTCCCAAGGTCTCTGTCACTAACCGGTACTTTCCACGTCGCTCTGTTCAAGCCGGTGGACTTCATGAAAATGTAAGCATTGGCTTCTTTTCAACAATTTAGTGACGTAGAAATTAGAAGGTAGCAGCTCTACCGTTGGAAGACAAGGATAATTTAGAGAACTTGCAGTTCCTTACTAAAACAGCGACAGCAGCGCCATTGCTGTTCTGTAATGTACCACGACGCATGCGTTTGCTATTGACGCACCCGGGTTCAGCGCGCTGATGGCCCTCGGGATGACGTAAGCGTTAGGGTCTTATTCCGTCATCAAAACTTCGCCGACTAATGTTCAGTACACAAGGGAAAACTAGTGCGGATGTGTACAAAGGAGACATGACACCTACGTTTTACAGAGCATTGCTTCATTTGAAACGAACGGGAATGGAAGCGAATTTCCAAATCAGGCCAATAGAAAATGATTATAAAAATTCTTGTTTTTCGGCCATTTCAATTTCGGGACATAGAAAAAACAAGCAGCGGTTACAAACATAGCAAACAGGTTTCGCATGGCATATTAAAGTTGACGTTTCGTATGCTACAACCATATATACATCTTCAGAAGTGACGGTTACAAAATATGACAAGATTTTAAAAGACTAAAACTAAAGCGAGGTATTGGTAACTAGCTAGACAACAATGAACAAAAGAAACTACATCCGGTGTGAATCAATAAAGAAAGAGTTTTTCAATACCGACGTTTTCATAGGGCGGGTTTTAAGTCCCGTATTAACAATGTTTCCTTGATAAATGTGGGAGTGAGGTACGTAACGGAAAAACAGACAAGCTGAAGCAGGCAGGCATTTCTGACCGCTCAGAAGCATTTAGTCGGTTTCAAACGTTCGTTGTCACCCATATTCAGAAGTGGATGATATAGCTGGAGAGAGAGAGCAAATTAAATGGATTTACCACGCAATTGCAATTTTCTCGTAAGTAAATGTAAATTTTGTATTATGTCAACGCTAAACCTTTAAAGTAGCCGGTTGCTAAAAACACTTCGTCATATGTTGCTTTTGAAATGTTTAAAGAGTTAACTTATTTTAATTTTGCAATAAGTTTTGTTAAGCTCTAGCTTGTACAAAATTGGACTCACATCTAAAAAAAAACTTGATAGTTTTACTCAAGCAAAGTAGGAAAAAACTAATGAGGAGTAAGGATGGCTTAGATTGGGAGGTACTAAGGAGCTTAAGAAAACCACTCCGGCAATGGCAACGGCAACGCCGGGCAACGTCGCTAAACGAAAGGGTTTAATGGGGATAACAATGGCTGTGCACGTGCGTTATAATTCTTGGTACATTTCTTTGCCGTCCTCTGCAAAACAACAACGTGAAATGACCAAATTCTGCGTTGTCTGGAGGACGTGAACCACGACGACTATTTTTTTAACTTTTATTTCAAATTTATCGCTGTGTCCTAGATTCAGTTTAGTGATAGCTTGACAGTGATAAACAAATTAAATGACTCTAGGGTATCGCAAGATTCGTAGGTAAAATATAAATTCATTTTTTAATCAACGTTGTCCTCGGCGTCGCCGTCGTGGTTTTTTAAGCTCCCTACTGAGACAGATAACGAAGGTCCACGAAGGTAGAATAAATCAAAGCAAAGTGTTTTAAAATCGGCACCAGCAATGCCTTCAGTGCAATTACCATTTCATGTACTTCACTGCATACCTTTACTGAGCAAACTTTCGCACGTTGCGGACGCGCACGTTCGGTTCTGATGGCATGGATAATTTTGGGCTAAATTTGATAGGGAGAAAAAAATCGTTCGTCACAGTTTCATCTTTCAGAGTAGCTTACAGATCGAAACATGATGCTTATACCCCGAAATAGAGAAGTGTTTAAAACTAAGAGACTTAAACTGTTGATAAATCGATTAGTATGCTTACAATTAGTACTTTACAAATTTTATTATCACGATAAAAATTCATCACTTAATCATTCTTCCCAAGCCTAAGGAAGCTCCAAATCTGCAGGGAACTGTATTGGAATCCAAACCTTCCAGCAAACTTTCTTAAAGAAAACCGACAAGAACGTCCTTTAAGCTTCTTTTTTTTCTGCTATGTATCTCGGTTTAATTTTTCGACTGGATTCTGTATCCCACTTTTCGGTCCAAAATTATGCCTGCAGTGGAAACCTCAAGAGCACATGTACATGTCTTGAGAAAGAAGGGATAATTAATTCGAAAATTAAGTGCTTCACCTGTGACATATGCCTACTTCCTACTTAGCTTGAGGTCATTCTTTTCAAGGAGCACTTTCCGTTAAAAAGTTAATCTAATTTAAATTGTATTTTTACTGGTCTTAACAACAAGAAACGTCAGTGTAATTGCGCTTACTTTTCCTCGGGTCGCATCATTAATAAATTTATGCAAAAATAAAGCCAAATAGCACAATCTTTGCGATGAACACCAAAATGGTCTCTTTCACTCAGAAAACGGAAACAGTAATAATGCCATTAAAATTTTCTTCATAAAGGCCCCCCTAATATTTTTTCTGATTGCAACAGTGATGCTGTATACAAGAATGATTAGGGTGTGATGTGGCCGAGACGCGAATTACAAACGAAAAAGTGGAAACAAAACAAAGATTTAAAGACGTCTTTTCTGCTGCAAAGAATTTTTTTTTACAAATTGAAGAAAAACACAAAACTGACAAGAAAGATAGTAAGCACGTAAAAAGAATTTAAGTCCGAGGGACTATACGAACTAAACCTGAAAGAAAGTGGATGACCATTTTTTCATGACGAGGCATCTACAGAGAAATTTTTTTCCTTGTTAAACGTCAAGTATGGTCAGCTCTTCTTCTTAAAATCAACAAAAACAACAACATCCAAATCGTTTCTATTACCCTAGCCTTTAATAAATTATTCACTCTTTCTATTACATAGATATAATTTTAAGAAACAAGGGTGCTCCAACCCGAAAGAGCCATTTGGTCAAAAATGCTAGGTTGTCAATTTGTTGGAAGTTAATTATACGGTTTGACAATCAGGAGACCACAAGACATTTCTTTGCATTTTCTACTAATTAATATGAGGATATTGTGGGATAATCCTATAAAATTGTCAAGTGATATTGACTCGTGTAATGCCGCCATTTAAAAACCCAAATCAATCTCAAGTACTTGAAATAACGCGATTTTAACTCCTCGCCTACGCACTCTTTAACCTTTCTGCCCGGATGAAATAGTACCCAATCCTTCGCGCAAAACCATTCCTATGAAAAATGTGTTTCCACTA
>Ga0126338_10003474_pt1 | contig 11066 bp, 9 predicted proteins | sample OrbCmetagenome_2_FD_92529 | JGI IMG/M metagenome (GOLD analysis project Ga0126338, IMG submission 92529) | Coral microbial communities from Petempiche,Puerto Morelos, Mexico - Orbicella C C metagenome | ecosystem: Host-associated > Invertebrates > Cnidaria > Coral | place: Petempiche,Puerto...
CTTAAAACGTAATAAGCTTGAATCGCTTGATTACCAGCCACTGTTAAAGAAGGGAGCCCGGGCTAGTAGACCGGACTCAAGAGAACGGCAGAACTGCAAGCCTAAAAACGGAGCGTTTTTTAATTGTTATCTCTACGAGTGCAACTCTAAAAGATAAAAAAATTGTGACGTTTCGTCATGTACACTCTAAGTGAGACCAAAATCCTTTATTTACACCCCTAAGCGAGGCGACGAGGATCCCTGACCTTTTCATATGGCTCTGAACGTACAATTCGTTTATTTTAGAGGCCTGATTGTTAAAAATACGTTATACGTTAAATTGTTGTACGTCATAAAGAGTCGGATTCACTTTTTCTCATTCGCGAAGGGCTTGGAAAACGAAAGATGCCTCTCGCAATAACAGAGCATTTTAATTTGGTTCCCGGTCCTTGGTCAACGACTTGAAACTGAACTTGCATCTGTCTCATTTGTGAGTAAACTTGTCTTTTCTCCAATCCTTTCATGCGCATGCTCCGAAAATATCCTAGTTCCATTCCCCGAGCCGGCAATGCCGTTCGTGAGAGTCTTCCTTTTGTTATTTTCCATCTTTCGTCGAAAGTAGTGCACATACTCAATCTCTCCAAAAAGCATTTTTTGACAAAAGTATCGATTTAATGATGTAACATTTACATTTAGCGCAATTTTCTCCAAATTCAGTTGCAGTCCCAAACAATCTCTTTCCATTTCTTCGTGTTTAGTTCTAAACTCACGAAGTTCCTCCACGAAACCTTTTCCTTCGAAGTGAATTTCATTCCAAAGCGTTTTGTTGAAGTATTGATACAACATGGCGTCCGCTTTGTTCCAGCGGTAAATTTGTTCTGTGATGTTGCTATTGATATTGTGAAGTGTGTTTTCACCGTGGAGTTGATAATGAAACTTTAAATATAACACATCATCGAGTTCCCAGCATAGTTTTCTTTTCATCAAAACCAGCGACTCGTCCAAATATTCATAAATTAGCACCAGGGTGAACTTATCGTCAATATCCAAAATGGCGTCACGTACCACCTCTGTCTTGTGATAATCTGTTGTTCGCAGACCAAGATCAAAGAACATTCCATTCTTGATAAGGTTGAGAGAATCCTAAAAAAAAAAGAATTCAAGTAATATTTTCCAAACTTAGTTTCAGGCCCTTTTCTTTCTTAATAACAAAACTGACCCTACGTTCACGCCCAAAATGTTTCCACGTACAGAATTTTTTGAAAACTTGCCATGTAGTAGGGTAAAGATCAACTTTGTTAAAAAGTAAAAGAAAATGGGGAGTCACCGTGCTCGTTTTCTAATTCAGTCGTTTTCATGCGTTTTTAGAGGCTTTTATTATTTTGTAAGATGATATTAGCAACTGACGACTATCAGCAAGAAAAGGAGCTACGTTAGGGAGATTTAGATCAGGTAGACGTATTCAATTCAACACAGCTAAGTATTGTTAAGTAAACTTTAGCAGCTGACTTCAGTCGTTCCTTGAGGTACAATAGGTCTGGAAAAAGAATCTACATAAAGCCTTGCCGGTCCACATTCGAAGAACGGACAGATTTTGTCTGTTTTTTTTCGGTAAAATGGAGAAAAGCAGTAAAGGCAGGAGCCATCTCGGTAGATTTCACCATATGACTCCTCGAATATTAAGGTGCTATTACAAGACATTACTTTGCACTGCCTAAAGGCCAAAATTTAAAACATTATTCTACCTTAAACCTCTTCCGCTGTATTGCCCTACCGATGTATTTTCCAGGATTTTCCAAGAACGTCAAATAGGGTTGCCCAAGGTCCTCCATTTCTAAAATTTCCGCGAAGTTTAAGTTTCGAAAAGTTACTTCAAAATGTGACATTGGATCGCGTAATATGGTGATGAATGCGGTCTGGGGCTGCATAATTTCGTCCATAACTTCACCATTAAATCGAGCGTGATTGCAAAGTATATTGGGAAGAGTGCCGTCCAGTAACATGATATCCACATATTTCCAGTGGAATCTTGAAGGCCAATAAAACGTCGACAGGCCTCCGCTGGGGAGAGCAATACGCAGGCCACGTAGATCAGCAAAACGATTGAGGATATTAGCGACGACGTCACTTCCGGTGTAGTGCGTCTTGAGAAAGAGAACATTTTGGATTTCCTTCTTGCAGTTTCGGATTCTAAAAAGTTTTAAGAAATATAACCCAAAACTTTAGACAAAGATGCAGTACAGTCAACTACTTTTAAGACGGACGAGGTCGCGAACAGCTCTGACTGTCCGTCTTGGAGAGGAACGTCTGGCTCACAGTGAGTCCAGACAACAGTTATTCTGATATAATAAAGCTTAACCTATGCACAATGAATACACGTCTGTTTGAAGTCTATTTAAAGTCGTTTCAGCACTCAAAACCTGCAAAATGGAACAGCAATACTATTGGAAAAGCGGACTAGTTTGTTCATCACAGTCTTCTCAAATTGTGAGTAGCACATATTGCCAACTGGAACAATACATGTCTATAAAACAGCAGTAAAAAAACACCTCTTCGAGCTAAAGTTGAGAGTTTTTACAATACCTTAAGTAGAAAAAAACGACATCTGTGGTGCCGGTTATCAGAGAAGTAATCCGTTACAGCGGAATGTTTTTGGTGAGAAAGTTTGGCCGGAATCCTCAAGGCGCTTACTAACTTTGCTTAATGTACAGCAACAAAAAAAACGAGAATTTCAGCTTGCAACGTTGCCAAAGCAAATTTTTTCAAGACATCAGCAAGTCTGCGAGTTTCGGTGGTGGATTTCATAGCATAGGAGCCGGTGGTATTTTAATAGTTTTTACTGAAAAAGCAGTCTGTTGACGGTTTCAAAGTGTTTCCAGTTGTTCTTTTTATAGAGAGTTTTGTTTGAGTAAAATGACTGAAAATCGGCGGGACCAATAACAAGTGTCCGTCTCATAACTTTGGTGTATTGTACAGAGCATATAAGTTTTTGAGACAAATTTGAAATAAAGTACATGCAATCACGTCTGGCATTTCAAAAATTATAATACGTGCAAATAACGTAGTCAGCCAATCAGAGCTCGCAGCCAAAATGTGAACTGCGAGAAGCTGATGCGAACAAGGGGAAAAGAATATAAGCGCTGTCACTGTTATTTTTTGTTTTACTTCAGTGAGCACAGGTTGCGCCTGGTTTTCAACCAGTAAGAGCGCTCAGCAAACGCAAAAGCAAAGAAATACGGAGCTTATTACGCCGTGATCAAACGCTCTACCTCGCTCTTGCTTGTATTTTCAAATGAAATATAGAAGTTTGAAATAAAGATTATTCTCACTTTCTGTTCACTTGTTTTTTCGTGGGCTCCAGATATCCTTTTTGCCACAATATGTAATCTTCTACACCTTCCAGTTCAAGATACCTTCCCTGCCCGTAATCCAGCCCAGTGTCTTGTGCAACTGACGGGGGTAACTCGTCACCTGTTTGGTTGGTAGAGTCGAGTTTGTCCAAAACAATGGTGCTACTCTTTCGAGCTGTGCCTCTGTAGTCTATATCGTCCTTCCACACCCAGCCTTCAGCAACTCGGAACCTAAGAGAAGAAATATCTTAACCTTCTCACTGTATGATAATTGACAGTATCGACGAGTTTCTTAATTCTCGTGACTTGTCTGTTGATAATGTGCTAACCTTTTAAGGAGAATTCAGATGTTGATCCAAGTATGGTATGTGACATTTATCTGTGTTATAGGTTGACAACATCGAACAGCGAAAAGATCACAGTATGTACTGAGTTTAGCACTAGGGATTGCTGTTGAGATGTTCAAGCATTCGTCCCATGCTCCTTCCTCTTCCTACGTTTATCATTTTTTCTGTGCTTCCTGCGTAGTTAACTATTATTCCAATGTTTTGTTAGCTGTGAAAAATTCCAATTAAGAACAGCATAATTTAGCCCCTTGATTCCTAAAAGGCTATTTCTTTAGCAATAATTATTTGAAAAGGTTAATGGCATGTATGCAGTTATTTGTTTTTTACTACGCACAGGAGGGAACTCCAGTTTGTGTTTGTAAGGGAGCAAAGGCTTTTTCTAGGCACTGTACAGTTTTCGCGCAGCAACTATGTTTTGCTAGTGCGAAACCAGAAAGAAATTGATTTGTATTGTCTGACCAGATGAGGGTTTTTAGTAAATTTATCAGCGGTATTCCCGAGAGAAAGAGGTGGAAAATTGCTTGGCAGTTACTTATGAAATTTAATTTGGTCAGCAGTAAGTTTAAATACATAGCCCGGCGTTAACAGTTTTTCTGCTTTGCCTTTTGAATGAAGACTAAATGGAAAAGTATTCCAAACGTCAAGTAACCAAAGCTACCAAACATTAATAAAAATTAGTTCAATGACTCGGTCTTTTAATGTTAGGCTTTGAAAACGTTTGAGTGATCACAACTTAACAAACTTCTTTATGTTGTTATGAAAGTTCAACGTACCTCAATGGAATCTCGACTACCCGGTCATCAAGCTCTGGAGCCGGTAAGCTTATTCCAAGGTCTTGATACAAAACAATATAAACAGCGCAGAATAGAATACCGCAGAAAACCAGGTGAACACGCCGAACCCTAAATCGGCGGGCGATACGGCGGGCAGATCTCATCACAGACCGGTAAGACGGGAAATCGAGTGGTGAAAGAAAACAGCATTTTTGCTGGCAACCATGTAGAGTTTGAGGACATCAGCTAACATTTTGGGGTAATTCATGTAAGTTTTAAATCGATTCATTGATTATAATCCAAAACACATGTTTGAGAGCCGCCAGGTAGCTAACGGGTAAAGCATGTGACGTCACACTGGCCATTGCATGGTACCCGCGTCTTGTTTAAGAAATACTGGTACTAAGTTTCCACGCCAGCCCCTTTTCATTTCTTTTATTCTCTTTTGCGTGACGTCACGCAAAGCAGACTGCGGTCTTTTCTATGCACCTCGTTCCCGCGAGAAAAAAAGAAAAGACTTTTGTGAACAAGATTGTTTCCTGATTCTGCCCCAGTCTCTCTCAGCTCATCGTCGAAATAAAGACCCGATGTGTGACTCCATTTCACTTATATAAACTATGCCTTTTCATAGCCGTGAAAGAGTTTGACAGACTTTTGTCTATTTGATTTTGCAAGCAATTTTTACTGACCGTGTTGCACTCCAACGGCCGAGTGATTGTTTAAATGGGATTAACATTGGCAGTGACGGGCACAATATATCTTTTTAGCTGAGCGGCGCTTTCTTTTCCCATTTCAGACCACGTGATATTCTCTAGGGAAATGTTCTTTCATCCATCTATAAAATTTTTCATTCATATAAACGCGACTATCTGAAAATTTGAAAACAAAAATTCTTAAGTTTTCCATCACATGATCTGACTGATGGGGCAACAAACCGCGTAAGCCCGCGTAAGCTAAAAGGGTCCATTGTGACGCATACGGTAGTTCTACATCGATAACGATTTGGTAGAGTAAAAGCATTTTTATTTCTACATTACAGAATCAGATTAGTGACATATACGACGAACACGTTATTTGCCAGAAGTCACGCACCCTTTCAGAACCTGTAATTTCATAAACGTGCTTAATTATAGTTGACATGCAGCTGAGAATGAAAAGTATGAAAATGCTTACCTATCTACAAAAGAAAATATATTCATTTCAAGACATGATCAAAAAGGTTTAAAACAGTTAAAATAATCTTGTTTTGTCGTTGATCGATTCCAGCTCTTTTCACCTGGTACTGTTAAAGCTTCTGTAAAATAACTTCAGATGTCTTATCGACTTCTGATTACCTATAAATAATTATATTGCAAAAGTGTTTACAACTGCTAATTCTGATATCAGCTAAGCTTGCTTATTGGACAGTTTATAAGCTGGCACAACGTCCGGGCCGTCAGTGATTTTGAATGAAATGATTGTGTATGATATTGCTTGCACTGGGTACCCAATTGCTGATTTACACGCAACCACCGTACATACAATGTGAATCTTGGCCATTGTTATCTTCTATCCACACAATCCAAACACTGTTTAATTAACTCCTAACGGTGATCAAAGTCAAATTTCTCCGTTCAACATCAATTCATTGCCTAAGCAAACCAACAAGAGAATTGATATTTCAAGCTTGGAACGGTGAAAACATCTATTCCACGGAATTTCTAGATCCTCTTCTCGTTGTGTAAATATTTAAAAGACTTTGAAAGTTCTCTGCCTGTAAGAGGTCCTCCATCATGCAAAGTGTCATGGCGTTTCGTCTTTTCCTGTATCGCCTCTCGGAAAGTCTCAATGAATCGTGCTGTTGTCCTTCGTTGTTCTGATGCAAATCTCGTCGGGAAGTACTTGAGGTATCTGGGGTTGTTGAAACTTTTTTCCACCCCATTTACAAGACTGGATCAGTCCAAGAAACCTGAAAATTTCCAAGAAGAGTCTGCTTAGAATCGCGTGTGCAATCCTCCGCAAGAAAGAAACGATGGCTGCTGTACATTTTACCACAACACCATGCGAGCCTTACACAGCCCATAAACTACAAGGAAAGCCACATTTTTGCAATATTTGTTCCTGTGCTGACGACATTGTGTGTAATTCTAGGTTTGAAGCTTTTAGAACTTTTCTGTACGTTTTTATGAGCGTCTTGAGAGTCTTTGTGCGTTAAAAATTATGAGTAAATGTACCGGTCGCCATCTTTTTGTCCTACGGAGTGTTATTTCCCTCAGTGTAAACTGAATTTGAGAGTCTGATCGAGCACAAGATTAGCTGCTAGGTTACTTTTAACTCTGCATGTATCGATCACAAAGATCAAAATGTCATCATCGTCCGAGCTATCCCCGTCGACAAAATTTCGTTCTGTCGCGGTGTCCCCATGCAAGGCACAAGAATAGCCTGCGAGCAGGCTCACGTTGGAACACAAGCGCTGTAGCCGCGAGACGAGACTCTCGCTTTGCTCTTCGCCACTCGCGCGTGTAACTCGAAGGTGAGCTTGCACAAGAAGTATCCAGATTATTATGATTCACATTCATACTGTTTTTCTTTGTCCGGAATAGGTTACCTTAACCGATGACTAGCTGGGATTCGTGTTATATACTGTTATTACATCATTTAGAACCTTAAATTAGCATTATTTGAAAGCTTTATGAATGCAAGATAAGAGGAAAACATCTGTTGTACAGTTCATCTGTTCAACCTCGTTCCCAGGGCTTTCCCTTAGAGATCTCTACTGTTCACAAATCATAAGAAAGCAAACATTATCTGATAATAATCTACCAGACTTATTGCCGCATATCTCTATATGTGGCAATAAGTCTGATTCCCTTGAAATATTCAGTTTTGTTGTTTAAAACACAGTAAAAGAACGGAATGTCGTTCCCAGAACTAGCTGGTGTTTGTGTCTTCTGGTGCGTCTTATCTGAGAACATTTGTTCGTTTTCGCAACGGACAAGCGCCGCTACACTGTCGGCGTCCAGCAAAAATTATATTACAAATATGAGTTACGACCATTTACCGTTGGTAAGGGTGCTAACTGGTTCCAATATGGCCTAGTATTTACATATTCTATAGTTTATATACATGTACAACGTAGAGGTTGTTTAGACACTGGATGGAGAAGTTTCGATTCAGTCAGTTTAACAAGAGATCGGCAGCAGAACCGGGTGACATTCACAAAGACTCAACTTTTTTCTAAAGTTCTTTTGAGGGTCGCATGTGGTCAAACAGCTGTCTGTGACACTGATCTTATAACACTGAAGGGAGTCTAGCTTCCTACTCACTTCCTTTAACTTTCACTATCCACTCAACAAGGAATATGTCTTGAGGTCATGACCTCATCGCGTTACATCTTCCTCCCATGACTTAAGTGTGTTGTATCACGTGTTTCAGCTTATTTTGTCAAGTTGAGAATGGCAGACAATGTTATGGTTAAAGATGTCAGCGGTGACGCTCGCTCGATACAATCATTGTCCCTGTAGATGTTCTGAATTTGCATTTACAACCTGCCTTAGGTAAGCCCCCATGGCGAAATATCTTCAAATTTTAGTATGTCCAGTATCAATATACAAAGCTGTATGGCGGTTAACTTCATTACATATTTTTTCGCAAAATAATATTTTTATTTCCTTATCATTTGTTTAGTGCTACAAATTCGTTGACACGAAACGGAAACAGATTCGAAAATTCCAGTTTTTCATCTTGTCGTCAATGTAACTCCTTGCCCGTCGAAAACAACCTGTTATAGGTAAGCTCCGTAGGAGCAAAGCATTGGACATTTCAGCTGGATGGCGAAATATCTTCAAATTTTTGTACGACCAGCATCAATATACAAAGCTTTGTGGCGGTTAACTTCATTACATATTTTTTTCGCAAAACAATATTTTTATTTCCTTATCATTTGTGCAGAGCTGGCAAATTTGAGGACTCGAAACGAAAACAGATCTAAAAGTTCCTGTTTTTCATCTTACCCACAACCCGTCGATAAAATAATATAACGGCAAAATATGATGAAAACCATCGAGCCAAGGAAAGTTTATTGCATCATGATACTTTCGTGGATTTTAGGGGTATTTTGAATATTTTATGTTCTATGTTTAATGGCGAATTTGTGCAAACTCCAGAGTATGAGGCTTATAGTTGCCGAAACATCAACGAGTTGAAATTTGTAACGTTGCAATAACTGTTAATTAGTATCGATTGCCGGCGAAAGGGCACAAAAAGAAGGCTGTCTACAAAGCGTAATATTATTGCAAGGTGCACAATTGTGTTAAAATATATTATGCAGAAACTTGGTCCATACGACCTTTTCAAAGATATAAAGTAACAGTATTGAATTTAAAAGTACCTCTGGATTTTGATCAATCGCCTCTTCTTCGAACTCTTGAAGTTCTTGTATTGTGGGTTGTAACTCGGTTGAAAACTCGGCTGTGGAAGTTCTGTTAACTGTCTAGCGGTCTTTGCCTTTGTAAATTTCTTGTCTGCATGTCAGCATGTTTTCCGGTCTTTAATAATTATATGTTGATTACGTCAATGTTACGTCCAAGCGGCCTGATGTCAAATCACTTCCCTGTTTGTAGACAACAGGTCCTCGAGATTGTTAGTCTGTTTTGATCCCTCGCACTTGAGCATTCTACCCTGGAGAACACCTCGTTTAGCATGACAGAACGCTAAGCGCACTACGCGAACTTGGATCGCAAGACGAGTTTTTATCTTCATCTTCGCTGCTCGGCTTTATCATCGCGTATCGTGTTACGCTTACGGGAAGACCTCTCTGATGACGTTGAATGGGTTTTCCCTGCGACCAAAAATAAACGTCATTTCTCGTTCATTTGAAAATCATTCGTCTGTAAATCAGCGGCTTTTCCAGTCGCTCGAAAATATAGTCTGTAGTTAAACATCTGAATCAGGAAAACTGGCGAAAGAAACGGCTTGTGGCTGGATAAGGCGTCGTGTGTTCACAGAATGATATGCGTAGGCCAAACCCAATGTGTAATAAATAATATCCAAATGCAAATTCAAAAACTTCTTAAACTGAAAGCCGCGACTAAAATGAGCTCCCAAGGTTAAAAATTGCATTTCTCATTCAATAATGAATAGTTTGTGGCTGTAATTTGTTACAAATGATCGTGGGCAAGTTGGCGTGTCTATGCAGGCGCAATGTCTTTGCATGTTATTGTTATTACGTCACACAAGCCACTTTCTCTGGCTTCAATTCAAGTGCTAAAAGTTTTGGGCCAAGTTAAAATCGGTTCAATTGGTTGACAATTTTTTTGAAAATCCCTTTCCAAGGTTTTGAAGCAGGCTCTACCGGTCACTAGTTAGCTCACGTGGCAGTTTTTCTTGCTGAAGATTTATTTAGGTTACTCTCTTGTCAATGATTGATTGTTCAATAAATGCTCTGTTCAGTTGATTCAATGAATCAGAGGGTTAAGGGTCAAGAAAATACGATGACTGTATGAGCTTCATTGATAGACAACACATGTGCACGTGCTGTTACTCGATTTTCACAAAATATTTATAGTAACATAACAACTGACCTGACTTTGAAACTGCTATGAACTAATAACAAAATTGTTAAGAAATTAAGAACGACCCGGCTAAAACTGCCGTGACGCTCGCACTCAGTGTAACCCTGTCAGCTGACCGGTTGATTTGCACACGACATCAACAACGATGTCTTGTTTTCAGACTTACCCTTCAGTGTTCGTCAGGCTTTCCCTAGTGCCTATTATTTCTTTAATCTTCTAACCTTAACGTAGTTCAAAGAGCTTAGTTTTGCAGAAGCTGTGTTTCGATTCCGACGCGGTTCTGTTGTGACGTGTTTCGCGTGCCGTGCGTTACCATGAAAACTTCACGCCGATTTAAATATGCGCCTATTGTTATTACTCATCACTTATTCACAACGATAGGCGACATGTTTCCGAAGAACGCAAACTCTTTGATGTAGGTGAGATATTTTTCTTTTATTAACAGAGTAGGAATAAACCCTAGGGACTAAGTTCATTGAATGTGTGCCACAGCTGGTGCAACCATTCTTGCCAATTTCAAACCTGAAAACAGCAGAGCTTTACCGCAGACGCTCTCATGAGAAGTTCGCGTGATGGCAAAGAAAATGTGCTTACAATTGGCAGTGACAAAGAATAAAAATATTTTCCTGTTAGTATTAAAAGCATATATCCCGCTATCGCATAAATTTAGTCTCTTGAACGTAAAAAGCATGCATAAGGTTTGATCACTATGGTTTGACAGTCCTTAGGGACCGTTCATTTTTTATGAGGGAGGGGGGGCTGGTGGGATTTGGGACGCACCATTTAAAAATCACATGACCCCCCTCAGCTTACCAATTTTTTCACATGGCCCCCCCTTATAGCGGTCATTTTTTGGGATGACCCCCCCCAAAAAAAAAATTGAACAAACAATATTTAGATTTCAACTTTTTTAATGTTTCTCTATTATCCCCCTACTTCAAGTTATTGTGCTCACTATGAAGACAATATTTACAATCCCTATACTACAGAGAGCTGTTGCTTAAAAAACAAATCAAAAGAAAGAGAAGTCAATTTCGGATCTCCTAGTTACGGCTCGCCCTGAGC
>Ga0126338_10003475_pt1 | contig 11065 bp, 4 predicted proteins | sample OrbCmetagenome_2_FD_92529 | JGI IMG/M metagenome (GOLD analysis project Ga0126338, IMG submission 92529) | Coral microbial communities from Petempiche,Puerto Morelos, Mexico - Orbicella C C metagenome | ecosystem: Host-associated > Invertebrates > Cnidaria > Coral | place: Petempiche,Puerto...
TCATTTGCTTTCTGGTTCGCCACTTACTAGAAACGTAATTCGTCCATAAGTGCACATTGAACATTATAAAAAGTAGTTGTGTATAATATTATTCAGCTGAGTTCTTATTTGCAAAAATAACACTTACTAATTTGAACCAAGCTTAATTGAATAATATGCTCATTTCCAGGTTGCTGTTTTTATTGATTACTTTGTGACACTTTTAACCAAGTGGAAATTCGATACCATCCACAAATGTATCTTTTACCAAGTCATAGAACGGGTCATATATTAACAAGTTGTTCAATGTCAAGCAGACAGACTATACGTGTAAGTAGTCTTCAGTACAGGTGTATTTCAGGTATACAAGTGCACATTTTTGTATTAGACCGCCATCTTGGATTTGTTAACTGTGATGAGTTGAGAAAAAAACGACAAAAAACTTTGGAGGGCTGGGGTGAGGGAAAATTTACAGAGGGAGTAGGTGTGAAAAAATGGACCCCACCCCCTTCTTCCCCTACCCTCTACTAGTTACCATCCAGATGGCGGCATTGAAGACCCACGGTTATTGAGTTTTCTGTTCCAAAATAATGCCTGCACTGCAGTGTACCACCAAATTCGCAGAAGTATTTCTTGACTGTAGTACAAGGTGCTATAGTTAACAAGTGAACTTTAATCACTCATTGTTTAGTTTCCTTTAGCTGTTAAAAATACAGTGGAACCCTGCCTTATGATCACCCTGTTATTACGTTATTACGGGCAATTTATTTATTATTCAATTCTGTTCTGTGCAGCCTATGTGTATCCTTAACTTACCCTTCACTGTGTACTGCAGCTCTTATAGCTTGTACACCTTCAGGTTGTCTAGCAGTGACTCTTCTTATTTTGATGGCAATTAATGGCCTGTTCTGTCTTATAGCTGGAATACTTTGTGCCATTGAGGTATGTACATGTACCTAGCAATATATAGGGGAAACAGTTAATGACCTTTTTTTGTCCTATGCTCACAACATGTTGAAAATTTCATCTGTAAACATTATGACCATTGAAAATATTGTCTGCCACTTATTAATCTTGGTTTGGTGGTAATTTTCTCATTTGATTTATTGTTTTGAAAGAAATCACAATTATTACTAAATTTTTTTTTAATTGGAGCTCCTCTTTTCCTGGACAAACCAGTTTCCAATTTCTCATTTTAATCTCCATATATATTATTGTCAATCAAGCATATGTTGCTAATTGTTTTTTGATGTATATAGTATAGTATATTATTATAGCTTTTCCAGTAATTTGAAAATAACTGTCCAGATTAAAGAAATTCTTGAGTTGCTAATTACTGTACTGTACTCTACCTATGACCAATCTCCCAATTTTGCAGTTCCGATAATTTTTCTTGTCAAATTATGTCAATATTAAACAACACTTGGTCCTGTATTAGCTATATATTAATTCTGTTGCAATGAAAACAAAATCTATCGGACAGTATGCTCAGTATTCTCCATGTTTTTCATGCAATTAAGATATTTAGTTTATCACTTTCCTAGCTGGTGGGGAGAACAAGGAATGGATGCCAGAAGGCAAGCCATAAATTATAGATATGAACAATGCTACCTGGACAGCTTACCTCATGAATCAGAGAATTAAAAAAAGCCACTCTAGGGAAATCCACAGATTCAGACTTTTTTATTTCTGATTTGTTTTAGCCTGTGGCAGCTGGAAGTGGAATTCCTGAAATCAAGTGTTACCTGAATGGAGTGAAGGTTAGTTGTTATTCGATAATTACCTAGCTAGCACGTGAATGCAATCATGATGGTACTTTACAGTCCTATCAGGACTGTCATTACTCAGTTGATCATGACCAGAATCTCGACTATAATTTTGAGTTGCTAATCGGCTCTGGTGCAGCAATAATGTTTCTTGACATAGATGTATATTTTAACTTCCCATTTGCCAGCTTCTTATGACAGTCCCAGAGAATTTGAGCATAAGAATGCAGCAAATACTAGGGCTTTCATTAAGGGCCAGTCACCAGGCAAATTGACCAGCTGTGAGGATGATTTTGCCTGTCTGGTCTCAGACAATCGAGAGGAAAGTTTTTCTTATAAAGAAGTTCAGTTTAAAAAGTTTTGCCCTGAATGAAATCCTTGAATTACAAGTACATCCAGGAAAAATGCTCGTTAAACATAATGTGCATAATAAATTAATGTTTACCCTTTCTCAGAATGGACCAATTTGAAATTCTGTACTGTTGTATTTCTGCTCAGTGTCATTCTGGCATACTGTATACTTCTGAGACCAAGTGAGGTTCTTAATACCAGTACACAAAATGTTTGGATTGCAGGTTCCTCATGTGGTGCGACTTAAAACCCTAATATGTAAAGCAGTTGGTGTGTTGTTTAGTGTTGCTGGAGGTAAGGAGACCAAAAACATTACTTTTGTCATTAACAGATAGGTGGCTTTCTACTGAGGACATATTCCTAATACTGCACACTTCTGTGTATAATTATAATTAGATGAAAGGATGAGGACAAAAGTGTTACATGTATGCAAACCTGCTAATCCTGAAGCGATGGCTCAGACCCTCTGTGTTTTATTTCGGAAATTAGAAATTAAAATGAATTCATACCATATTTTCACCACATCTTCCTGACTGTTATGTTACTGCTATGTTTTGCATCATTCAGGTTTATTTGTCGGGAAAGAAGGACCAATGATCCACAGTGGTGCAATTATAGGTGCTGGAGTACCCCAGGTAGTAAAGTAACTTTAAAAATTTAATTATTTCTAAATTAGTAGGATCTTACAACCATGTGTCTGGTAGATAAATACTGATTGTAACTTATATGTGCGTAATACACAGTTTGTTGTTCTTTTTGTCAATGTTTCATTTATCTATAATTACTTTAAATTATTATTAAATAATCACACAAAATACACTTAAGATGAAATCCACTTTCAATCGCACGATAAAGCATTTCCTTTTTTCTTCCTTAACAGTTTCAAAGTATTGCATTTAGAAAAATCAACTTTGATTTTCCGTACTTCCGAACAGACAGGTAATTCTATTCATTGTTGGTATATTAAAGGAAGTTTTCAAATTAGAGTTGACCTGAGAGCTGAGGGGATTGTGTCCATCAAACGTGTTTCAGCTGTTCCAGCCTCACTAAATAGTCTCCTCAGGTTAATATGCTTAAATCTGTTGGTTAAACTATATTGACGAAAACATTTTAATTAATATATTGTGTATAAAAAGAGCACATGATTTGAGGTTATGGTGAGGTTAAATAGTGCTATAATTTTGTTATTACATGTACATGTATATACGGTGTATACAGCTGACATTCCACATAACAAGAATCTTGATTTTAAATGTGTAAGTTTTGAAATAACAGCAGAATGGATCTCAATTTAATTTTTTTTTCTTTCAAATCACATCAGAGAGAAAAGAGATTTTGTGTCGGGAGGTGCAGCTGCTGGAGTAGCAGGTACTGTTATTAGCCATTATAGTAATAATTTATCTTACTAGAAATCTATGTTGTTAGATTATGAATTAAAATAGTGATGACAAAGATTCTATTATTTCAAATGTAATACATTAAATATTCATTTTTTAATTCCAGCGGCTTTTGGGGCTCCCATAGGAGGGGTGTTATTTAGCTTGGAGGAAGGAAGCTCATTTTGGAACCAAGCACTCACATGGAGAAGTGTAAGATTACTTTTATTTCCAGTAGAACATATTGTAACAATGTTCGGAAATCAATCCTCCATGATTTGTCACTAAAACTTAAAGCAAAGTAAACAGGCCTATAAGTACACAATCTACATTTTGACTTTGATTTTTATGCTTGTATCATAGTTTTGTACTGACTTTGTAATGAGCAAGCTGACTAATGACACAGGCCCACATTGGAGCTTATAAATTACGGTTTAGCAGAAAGTTTATAGAAATGAATATGTTCATTTGTTAGTCTCCCTTTGGATAGGATGCTAGTTCATCACAGGTTGTCTCCTAGCATTTTTTTTAGTTTTCTTTTCTTTTATCCAACTGGGGAAAAACACTGTGAGAGGTAATATATCAGACATGAAAGACTGTGTTTGACCACATTCAAAACAACGAGAGGAGAGTTGAAAATGCGATGCACAGGGGAGTATTTTTGATGAACTTTGAGGAGTTTGATTTGGTAAAACACTGTCTTGAGTGTTTGATTCATCATCTCAATTGAAACTAAAAGTAAGTAGAAAATGGAGAAATGAACTCACAAAAATCTATGCTAATTAAGATCAGATATCCAAACACTGTCACCGTCATGATTTCGTTTGTCTATTTAAACTTGATGAATTATTAATGAGTTTGAGAATAAAGTATCTTTAGGTATTAGTTCTGGAACCTGGTCTGCCAGATCAAGAGTCCAACACACTTTGTCTCCTACGAACTGGGATTTTAAACATTACAAATTATGCGTAAAATAATGTTTCTTTCTTGATCTCTTTTTCAGTTTTTCTGTTCCATGGCTTCCACATTCACATTGAACTTTTGTTTGACTGGTATTTTTGGTTATGGCTGGGGTTTATTCAATCAGCCTGGCTTGCTCAACTTTGGAGACTTCAGGGTGCATTACCTAATTTTTTTTGACAATTTATGTATAATACTTTAAATTTTGATGTGGTGTATATTTCAAATGATTCCTATTGAGAGAAATGCTGTCATAATGTTCAGAGCAGAAAACAAAAACATGAAGGACTAATTTTCTCTACACATTTTAACCATGATACTGAAGGCGAGGAGACAATAGCAACTGTTTAATGTCTCAATGCAAATGTTTAATCATCTGTGAGCCCCGCATTTCTAAAAGTAAAACAAGCATAAATCACTTTCAGGTATTGATTTTTAAGACACAGGTTTTTGGTCCAGGAACCAACCATTGAATGCAGGACAACCTTCCATGTTCAAAGTAGATGCAAACAAATGGAGTTAAGCTGTAACTATAGTTGAAAATAAGCTGTACTGTGAGTTACTCATCAACTCTGACTGGTAGTTATGTTTTGATTCAAAGTGTAAGGAAGGAACAGAGAAGTGTGATCTGTGGAACCTACAGGATGTTCTGATCTTCATTGCTATGGGCTTTGTTGGTGGTCTTCTTGGAGCCTGGTTCAATGCTTTGAACAAACATGTCACAGTCCATCGCATCTTGCATGTCTATTCACGAGCTAAGCATGTTAGGTAATTTAATAACTTCAATAGTAAGTTAGAGTAGTTTTCAACTGAGTGTTTCAAAGTTATCACTCTGGCCAATCACAAAGGGCACAGACAATCTGGTGTACTGATGGACCAATCAAAACTAAGAGGACATACATGTATCTGACGCAAAGCTTGAGAGTTCGAGTGAGTCACCACTGGTCTTGGTATAATTGTTTCTGATTGGATGAGAAAGTGGCACCTGTGTTTTACACCAAACATTAAGTGTACTATTGTAAAAATGCAAGTGAAAACTACTCTTGACTTTAGTTATACTACGACATAACTAAAAGTTTCTTTTTCCACAGTAAAGACATCGTGGGCATAACACATGACTTGATTCCACTAAAATTAATAATGATTAACTGATATAATGATCTAGGCGTGCTGGCCCATCTTTATTTACTTCAAGAATTCTTGTAACAAACATTAAGAAATTTTGGTAAGATTGATTAATATAAAGTCATAGAATGTCATGTTCCAAATTTTTAAAATATTTTACCTTCAGCTGGTTATATATTGGTTTTTCAAGTCATCAAATCAAACAAACTGTATTCTATGAGGATATATGTAAAATTACAAGTTGTGGATCATTTATTTTCTTGGATGGTTATTTAAAATAGCAGCTCCATAAAGCTGTAGTTGTACTATCCAGTTTTTATTGTCTGTTTTTGCATATTATAGGATTCTTGAAGCTGTTCTGGTTGGTTTTCTCACCACTTCAGTAGCATTCTTTGGTCCAATATACCTTGCACGCTGCAAGACACTTCCTCCTGTAAGTCTAACATCATCTTGATGCTGTATAGAGTGTGACATGAAAGTGGAAAACTCTGAAATTCACCTAGCATTCATGTACTACTTTTGTAAAGTTTGTAAAATCAATACAAAACCAAGAATGGACGGTACGGATAATGGCACTTGTTTTAACTTTATGGAGAAATGATTTTATATGTACATGTACTCTTGACTAGTAATAGACTGTTATAAGTATTTCCTCACATCATTTATAAATACCAGTATGGAGAGATTGTATTCTAAAACCAATTTTATAATTTTTTCTATAAATACAGCCTCATTGTACTAGTTGAATCTGTTTTGCAAAAATGGTAGTATACTAAACAATGTGCTCTAACTTGGTATTAAGACATTATAGTGGAAATCTGTGAGATTCAACTTGCAGTCTTGTTCTCCATACCCTCCTGCTCTAATCTTAGCAAATATTGAAAAAAAAAATCTTTGTGCAATCGGAGATTAAGAGGGGTTATGAAGAATGGAACTGATTACACTAGAGAGATTATTTATATATATAATTATACTCTTGACCAGTAATGGATTGTCACAAAGATTTCCTTTGAAAATTTAACTCTTAGTGAGACACTGTACTTTATAACTACAGTAGTTATTGTTCTTTAGATACAGCCTCATTGTACAAGTTGAGTGTAGTTTACACATTTACAGAACAGTTTTCCTTTCTACAGGGCAGCACTAAGGGGAATGACACCAAGCCTTACTTTTGTCAAGATGGACAGTTCAATGACATGGCCACATTGTTCTTTACCTCTCAGGAGTCAGCAATCAGGCAACTTTTCCATCTTGATGGTAAATGTCTGTGTTGTGATAGCTTGTAACTAGCTTAGATGATACTAGACAGCGGCCTTAATTACTTCCTGCAACAGAACTTTCCTCTAACTTACAATGCAAACTGCTAAAAAATAATTCTTTAAAGAGTAGGTCTTGGTCTGTTATTTAGCTCATCATTTTCTGTGGTTCCTGTAAGTACACAAAATTAATTCTCCACTCCTAGGTTGACCATCTTGGCTAGTATTAATGTTATTTAATATATAACTGCAAAAAATTACTTCAGACTGTCATTGCAATTGCTCAGACCAGGCCAATATACTGTTAAGTTTTATTTTGCACTGCAGTGAAATTAATGCTCACACTTTTGTTATTTTCCCAGTCATATAATAAATGAGTAATCAGATGGAAGCAAATTCTTTCAAATTGCACTTGTCTAAAGGCTCGTGCAATTGTGAGGGAATTTTCAAATATCACTTGTAGTGTTAAGCCTTAATTGTACTCGTATTCATACGATTACCTATACTAACTAAAGGTGGTTATGTTCAGAAGTGAGAATGTAAGTTGGCATAGCACTACATTGCATCATTGTATGAAATATCAAAGACACTGTAGGACCAGTCACTGACGATTTTAACATCAAGCTGTTGGATAATGTGTAAATTGTCATTTTGACAATAATGCATTTTGACAATAATGCATTGCATGACATACATGTATCCTTCAGTTAGTATCTGTCTGATTACTCATCAGGTGCCTTTAGTCTGACATCCCTGGGGATCTTTTTCATCTGTTTCTACTTCCTGGCCTGCTGGACATATGGTGCCAGTGTTCCTAGTGGTCTGTTTGTTCCTTGCTTGTTGTGTGGTGCAGCTTATGGCCGCTTTATTGGAGAACTTTGCAGGTAATGGCAAAATACTTTCACTGAGCTTTCCAAGTAAACCACTACCTGCCAGGACAAGTTGCGCTTAGATACATGTTTATGTAGTCTAGAGGTACCTTTGCATAGCAAGAGTGCTTTTCTTAAATAACAGTTATCTTTATCTTTATCTTTATTAAAGGTAATTAAGTTGATTGGGCATATGCATGACAACAACTGTTAAACCAAAAGAAAAAAAATCTAAACCTATTTAATGAATTTACGAAGTCTGTTAAACACGGGTGGCAATGTAACAACTGTAGCTATCTCTCCTGGAAGGATGATTAATGCATTTTAACACCATGAGCCAGGTCATAATAATGTGATGTGTTTTTCAGGCTGTTGGGATACCAGCACACATATCATGGAACATTTGCACTGATAGGAGCAGCATCATTCTTGGGGGGAGTTGTGCGCATGACAATCAGCTTGACTGTCATCCTAATAGAATCAACCAATGAAATCAGTTATGGCCTGCCAATCATGATAACACTCATGGTATGTATAATCCTGCTTTTTTTATGTACGGTGTACCTACTTTAATTTACAGGTTCTGTAAGTAGCTTACTATGAAACTATATCTGTGCAGTAATGAGTTGACTCTTGTCATTATTTAACTTCCAACCCCCATGCATTTTCTTTGATTATTGTCTGGACTTATCATTATTTCATCTTATTGTGTGGCTGGCTCTTTGAGCGGGCAAGAATTAAATCCTGCACTGTGATTGGCTACCTGAGCGGGCAAGATAGAGTTATCTTGCCCGCTCAGGACTACCCGCCGTGTCCCACAACAAAAATTTCCCCGAAAGCCATATAATAAATCCTTTATTAACAAGCTTGTGTGGTCAAGATGGCTGGATATTGGCCTCATTCTTTTTTGCGAGTTTATGGACCTCAACTCCGTCTCGGTCCATAAACTCGCAAAAAAAGAACTTGGCCAATATCCAGCCATCTTGACCTCACACTTGGTCAATAACCCATATATAACCACGGGAGTTGACAAGTTTTCAGTCATCTAGCAGAGAGGATGTCAACCGTCACTTGGTGCTGACTCATTTGCCCCCCTTCCCCACCTCCCCCTGCTGAAGATAGGTGATAAAATCTGAAGCAAACTTTTGTCCAACTTGCATCTGTTGACCAATATTTTGTGATCTGGCCTCATTCACCCCTGGTTTTACTTTGCTTCAAAGTAGATCAAGCCTCTGCAAGCAGACCAATGTGCTCCTTTACAATGAGAAGAATTCTGCATTGAATCTCATCTTGTACAGACACCTGTTGGACTGTAATTAAAGACAAAACAAAAGCTGAGAAGCTATGTTGTCCCTAGATAGGGGACCAATTGTTCTTGTTTTTAAATAAGTGGCAATTAGTAAAGTTCTCTATAGGGCTATCTTTGCATAAATTATTTAAATATATCCATTGTGAAAAGGAATTCCGTAAACGTACATGTACATGTATGAGTTAAAATAACTGTGTCTGATGTAAGTTGATACACTTTTCCCCGCAGGTTGCAAAGTGGTCTGGAGATTTGTTTAATGAAGGGCTTTATGACATTCACATCAAATTAAGGAGCGTTCCTCTTCTTGAATGGACAGCACCTCAGGAAATGTACAGGTATTGCAAGGGTTGTAGCATGCTCTGAAACGAGCTATCAGCCCGTGTTCCTTGAAACCGGAAAGTCTGAAGCATCTTAAAACCGAAGGAGCTAAAACCCAAGATCATCAGTCAGCAATGCATCATGTACTATTTTCCATGTGGTACATGCAATACAGACTATGTTGGATCCACTAACCAACATCAACACCAATGTATGACAGAGCATAGCTCTTTAAATCCCTCAGTTGGAAAACACATGCTCAAGAAGCACAGAATGTCAAAACTGAATTTAATCAACAACTTTTTGGTGCTCAAAAAGTGCTGAAACTAATTTGAGTGTTTCATTGACAAAAATTATACTGATAATGTTTTTAATTGATGGTTTTCACTTATTTTTACTCCTGTGTCGCCTCAATATTTTTACTTTTGCCTTGAAAATGATGTTTGAAACATCAGAACGTCTGACAACTCTAATTTTGAATAAGGTATGTTTGATTATTGTAAATTAATTTCCTTTACTGCACACAGGTTAAAAGCTTCTGACATCATGGAGTCATGCCTGTCCTATATTTATCCTCACACAAGAGTCCACTCAATTGTTGGAATTCTCAAAACAACAGCACACAATGCATTCCCAGTAGTGACTATCGACAAAACCACTCAACAAGACACCTCTGGAAATAACTTTGTGCACAATGTCGATTCATCTAACGAGCAATTTGCTCGTACAACTACATTTTCCAGTTTAACAAGTGAACAGAAGCTGCGGCGGACTGTAACAAGTGGAGTGGAGAATAGTTTACTGCATAGATTAAGATCTGGTTCAGAACACCATCCAGAAAGTCACCGCATGAATATAAAAAGAAAAAGACTGCTAAGTGAAGGTGATCAGGATTCTCTCTTAGTCTCATCCTCAGCTCCAGTGGTCTCAAATTTGGTTACTAATTACTTGGATAATGAAGGACTAACAGCTGATGATGATGATGGTAAGTGTGCAATGCAGGGCAGAATTTAAGAAAAATTATAGCAGTTGTGAAGCAGCACATACTTATTTTATATGTAAAGTATAAATTATTACTGGTATTTACTTTTCAGTATACAGTTCACTCAGGCACCCTCTATCACCACCCCATGTCCTCCCAGGGGTTTGGTGCACAAAGGAGTCTGAAAAATGTATTTCATGGGAACAAGGAACTTTTGCAAAAAATTTTAGGGAACAATGCAAGTTCTTGGTGGCAAACAAACGAGGCCCTCCAACCTTGAAAGAGCTTGTGAAAATAGTGTGAATAATCCAAAATATGAATAGAGGGAACCACAGTATTCTATGCTGCGGTGAAAGGTTGATGAACTGATTGTTCACATAATGACTAGTCTGTAATTATTTGCTTTTATCTTTACCTACCATGATAACTGGTCTTGCTGGGATCTTAAAATGGTTTGTCTGATTGTGGATGTTCAATTTCTTTTATTTATTAATTAAAAGTTGTTTTTTATAGAAGAAAACTCTGGTAAGGTTTGACTGTGCATTTTTTTAAACAGATGTCTATCCCAGTGCATCAGATTCTAGTGCTGTCCCTGCTGTAAGAGACACAGACGAAGAGGAGTCTCAGGCTCTGACATTCCATGGGATCATCCTCAGGTCACAGCTAGTAACTCTGCTAAAGAGAGAAATCTTCTACTCAGAGAATTCCCAGGTAAATCCAGTGACAAGACAGTATAGATGTCATATGGATTATAACTTCATGTCCTGTCCACAA
>Ga0126338_10003476_pt1:0-10000 | contig 11064 bp, 4 predicted proteins | sample OrbCmetagenome_2_FD_92529 | JGI IMG/M metagenome (GOLD analysis project Ga0126338, IMG submission 92529) | Coral microbial communities from Petempiche,Puerto Morelos, Mexico - Orbicella C C metagenome | ecosystem: Host-associated > Invertebrates > Cnidaria > Coral | place...
CACAAAAGGGAACTTTTGTAACCCGATAGGGAACTTTTGTAACGAAGGTAGGGAACTTTTGTAACCTAGGGCACTTTTGTAACGTCATTGGGGCACTTTTGTAACTCTCGATAGGGCACTTTTGTAACAATAGGGCACTTTTGTAACAATATAGGGCACTTTTGTAACAATATAGGGCACTTTTGTAACACACTGACACTTGTAATTGTGAGCATTTGTGAGGATTTTTGATTCTTTTGTTCCCGTTTTTTAAGCCTGGTTTTACTAGCGACGCAAGCACAAGCGCAAACACAAACGCAAGCAACAGGGATGACCCAAGTGAAAACGAAATTTGGCCCAAACAAAAGCACAAGCAAAATCATCCGAATCTTCCAAACTGTTTAGGCGCGAGGTAATGTGGATCCAGTATTTTCAATGGCCAAACATAGCCAGGTGTGGTAAATATCCTTGTGCTTGTGTTATTCCTGAACGGTATTTCATCTTCACTTGTTGCAGCATCAGCATAAGCGCAAGCACAAGAAAAAGGAAACATTTTGATCCTTGTGCTTGTAGCTTGCGTTTGTGCTTTTTGCTTGCGTCAAGGCGGTTTTCACTATAAAGTAAGAATTATTGTGCTTGCGCTTGTAATTGCGCTTGTTCATGCGGTTGTGCCTCTGCTTGTGCTTGTGCCTACACTTATGCTTGTGCATGCGCTTGTGCTTGCACTTGTGTCTGCGCTTGTGCTTGTGCTTGTTCATACACTTGTGCCTCCGCTTGTGCTTGTGCCTGCACTTGTGCTTGCTCTTGCGCTTGTGCTCGTGCTTGTGTTTGCGCTTGTTTATGCGCTTGTGCCTCCGCTTGTACTTGTGCCTACACTTGTGCTTATGCATGCGCTTGTGCTAGCGCTTGTGTTTGCACTTGTGCTTGCGCTTGTGCCTGCGCTTGTACTTGTGCAAGCGCTTGTGTTTCCGCTTGTGTTTGCGCTTGTGTTTACGCTTGTACTTGCACTTGTGCATGCGATTGTGTTTTTGCGCTTGTGTTTGCGTTTGTGTTTGCGCTTGTACATGCGCTTCTGCTTGCGTTGCTAGTGAAAATAAGGCTTTAGAAATCGGGTTATTCACATGATAAACTGTGATAAACTTAAGTACACTTATCTCACTTTATTCTTTTCTTTATCTGATTAAAAATGAACGAGAATTTCCAAGTAGTTCATATTGAAGCTGAAGCACACATTTTAAGATTTTAAGTAATTTTATTACTCCCTGTGCTGCTCAGAAATTTTCAAAAGAACAAGGTGCGACTTAGTTACTCTTGTTAACATAACTGGAACTAACATATTCCTTTATTTCATAGGAAATCAACTACAACAAAGTAAATAGCTTAATGATGCTGATGGGATGTGATAGACTTGCAGGCTTATTTAGTTGCCCATATTCTGCACTCTGTTTGAAGAAAATAAGTTGGGCGTATTGGCTATCCGAGCTTACTGAATACAAGTAAAGTTGAAGCCTACAATCTTTGTAGCAATAAATGTGATTGCGCTTTCTCAAGTCAAATTGTTAGCAAGACATAACGTGAAAAGAGGAGCAATAGAAGTAACGTACGTGAAGTCCCATACATTTCCCCTTGAGGTATTCCCTTCAAGCCTCGGCTAGAAAAATGTGATTTTTTGGCTTGTAAAGATGACACGATTTTGGAAATATCGCGCCACCAGTGTATGTTAGGAATCATTCAAGTAAACTACCATTGGCTGTTGTAATTACCAAAGTTTCGTGCTGAAAAGGTATTTTAAAAGAACATTCTATTACCTCTGTCTTTAATATTAACTCAACCGAACGTATCTTAAACATTAGAGAGTTTAAGCATGGCGGTTACGGCAGACGGCAAATGGCAAAGATTACCGCTCATTCTTTATTCTTTTCTTCTGATCGTTAAATTAATCACACAAAAAAATAGAAAAATGTCTTCTTCTATTCACCGCAAATACAAATATTTTCACTCTACTGTACGGACAGCTAAAGACAGACGGCAATAGTTTCATTTTTCCCGTTTGCTGTAAACGTCATGCTTAACCTCTCTATTAACTCAACCGAACGTGCACAAGATACACTTGTTGCAAATAACTTGCCATACAAGAATTTTATAACAAATCGAGGTACAGCCAGCCAGGGAGAGGTTTAGTCCGCGATAACCCCTAAACGCCTTCTTAAATGGGCCTATTTAAGATTGTGCCTAGCAACTTTTTGCAACCTTTGGGAATGTGAAAAACTTCGTAACAAACAATCGCATACACGACACTTTTTCTCTGCATAGAAAAACTTAATTTTGAAAACAACTTTTCAGATTTGGCAGAAATGTATTTTCACTTACTGCGATTATATTACATAAGTTTCCTTTTGGCAGGAACAAGTTAGTTGCAATTTACTAGAACAATCTGGACAAGCATACTCTTACCTAAACATGTTGAACCCACTCGCATTTGCTTGTTAGCAGAGGTAAGTTTAAGGACCCATTAACTGATTCATGCGCGCACTACTACGCGTTGCTAAGGAGGTGAAATTTTGCTTGCGTTAGCCTGAGTAAGGAAAATTTAAGCAATTCAAGAATCTGGAAATTCGGTTACATTTAAGAGGTTTTTCCTTTGTGTTTCACAAGACTTAAAGTAAAAAAGTACAAGCAAAAACAAAATAAGAGAAAAACAGAAAAGCAAGCGCAAACAAAAAAGATAAACCATATCTGTGTGGCTTTCTTATGCTTCGTTTGATCTCATGGAGCCTTTAAATTTTTTCACAGTGAGTCACATAACTATGGGCGTAGCCTGCTGACGTCATTACAGATGTTACTGATAATGAAAAAGGTAGAACACATGAAATAACGTCGAAAGGACCAAAAATGGCAAGGTTATATGCGAATGAATTTTCGCTAGCAAACTGCTTGAAAAGATCAGTGAATGGGCCCTTAACACGAGGGGAAAATAACACCTATAACCTTAACTTACGGCTTGCTCATCTTGGAAGCTCTATTTTGACGCCTTTCATATTTTAAGCGGTTGACAATTGTGTCCAATGAAACTTTATTTAACATTTCCACGCCCCAGTCTTCCTTTTCCAGGGTCATCTTAATTCGCGGCTTTGAAATCGGGTAAGATTGCTCTATCATGTTGCGAAATAGCTTTTGCATTCTGGCAAGCTCGGTTGCTGTGAAGGCGTTTCTCACGCTACTTGACACACTGGTTGGAGGTATGATTTCACTTGAGGTCTCGCTCTCTGCTTGAAACGCCCTTTCAACACGTTGCTCCAGTGTTTCCACTTCAGATGGAAGGCATTGAGGCTCTGGAGAGGAGGACTTACTGAAACGCCATTGAGCACGAACTTTGTCCAAGACTCGTTTTGGGTTTTCTCCTCTTAGCTGCGGATGGTCAGAAATTTTTGCTTTCACCGTTGCTAAAGTAATAGCTTCGTGCTCAATTTCATCCTTGAAAACTGCTTTGATCAGAGCTTCCTTGTCCTCTTTCCATGAACTTCTGGAAGTTTTGGGGACAACAGCCTCTGAAGCAGATGGGCTTTTTAGGCTGACAGAAATGCTGTTTGGTTTGGCTGTTTGGTCTGGATGGTCTGACTGTTTACGCATTATGTTGCGTAGCTGCTTGGAGGCCTGAACTGAGGAATTGTTCTTTTCCTGTAGACGGTAATATTTGTTTGCCGTCTGCAGATTGTGGGCCATCAGGTCTGCGAGATTCCCCCTGGCTTCATTACTGTCGCTTGCTGTGTGTACTTGAGAAACGGCCGACTTTCTGAGGAGAGTTGAGCTAGGGTTGCCATCCACTTGAGCCTTCTTCCAGACTGATTTGATCGCTTTGTTTATTTGACTCGATACCATCGGTTCGCCATTCCACGTCAAAAAGACGTTTGAGGTAGGGTTACGACTTGAGCTGGAAACCTTCGATCGTGCCTCCCTCACAAAAATGGCCATCCAACTGTACAATTTCGGGCTTAGTACTACTCTTGCTGGACCGTGTGTGGCGAAAGTCTTCTGATCACTTACATGAACAACGTATTCATCACCATGTTTCACGGCACTGTTCAGTTCTCCCATTTTCATGTTTGCTAGGACTCCAGCCCTGTTGGCGTTATCAATTGAAATCTGAACTAACAAAAAGTCTCTGGCAAGGGTGTAATTGGCTTGCGTCATTTCCAAGCAGTGAGCTCCCGATAGCTGCCCGAAGAGACAAATGGCATTTCTTGCAGCTTGGCTTCGTTCGAATTCGGTTATTTGCTTGGGAGTAATTAAAGCGTTCAAGTCTTCTTCCATTTTTTCCCAATGACGTTTTGAGCAGCCTTTTCGAAAAGATGAGGACCACCTGGTTACTTTCTCTTTTACAGAAAGTATCTGTTCCTTAGATATGTTCACGCCACAGTCGTTGCTCAAAGCAAAGGAGTAGAAATGGCGGAGACTCATCAAATAGGATTTAGTGGTTTTGGGGTGGTACTGATGTTTTGCAAATCCTTCCAGAAATTTGTCATTGATGATATTGGAGTTGAAAAGCGATGCCATCTCTTGTTTGCTATCGATCACTTTCAAGAGCTTAGAAATTTGCTTTCCATGTTGCTCGCTTGTCTTGTCGTCCAGGTTCCCTCCGTCCGCAGAGTTCAGCCAAGCTTTAAACTGAACAGTAAATTCAGGTGGATCGATATCTGAAGATTCAATGTGGCTTGCTTCGCCAATATCACTTTCATCTTGCTGGTCTTGTTCCTCGTCTTCAATGGTCACCACTTCATGGAACGACGACTCAGATGTTAGAGACACGCTTGCTTCGTCTCCTTTAGTAGCTCGAGGTCGTTTATGATATGGTCTCATTTGTGATTCCTTGATTGGGCCTCGTACTCTTGATAACAGATCTTTGTACTCCTTAGCGTTGGGATCCAGCTTATGTACATTCCTTAAGTGCGCAGGGATTCTCTTTACTAGGGAAGTGCATCCATCGACTGGACAGTAGCGGTGTTTATGATAGTCTTTTCTCTTCTTGTCATTGGTGTTCTCCTCTTTCTCATCTGTCGATTTTTTTGCTTTCTTCTGAGGAACTTTTGCAGAGTCTGAGAAGGTGTAACTCTTTCTCATTCCAAAGCGCGTAACAGCGGTTCTAGAATGTTCTTGAGACCAACCATGCACGTTTTGAAGATGGCGTGGGAGGTGAATCACGCTGGCACCACATAAAGGTAGAGGACACTTCTTTAATCCTCGAGTTGTCTCCTTCTTAATCTTTTTTGTCGAGACTTTTTTTTCTTTTTTTGCTTTGGCTCTTTTTTTCTTTCCATTGCCACCATTCGTCTTGACTCTTTTGTCATCTCCATCAACTTCACTGTCAATATCATCTTCACTCCCTGCACTGTCCTCAGTAGATGAGCTTGTATCACTGTCTGGTTGGTAAGACTGACTGGACTCGCTACCTGATGATGGTCCTTCATCCTGCACACAGTAAGAATATTAATTACTTAAAAGATCATTCTGTCAGGTCTACTTTACAAAGGAAAATGGTCAGCTACACAACTCAGATCTCAATGTCTTGATTGAAACTTCGTTTACTCTCTGAACAACATTTTGAAAGCTTTTAATACTCTACTAGTTCTTAAAATGTCCTTTTTCTCTCGTTCTATTATATTAGGTATACATTTCCTCTCATTAACAGTTCACCTTCCTGATTAATATCTATCAAGACATTATAATAACTGGAGACTGGCTAGAAAACTTTCTGGTTGTTTCAGTCTACAGACTCACATTGCACTTTTTTCTGTTTATATATCTGTCTGTATTTGCAAAAACATAGCCACAGAATTACGCGCCATTATTTCTCTCTGCTAGGAAGAACTGTCAAAACTGTTTGTTTACGGACATACAAATGTGTAACATCGACAATTAGGTCAATTTGTCATAATATATAAGTGAGATTAAATGTAATCTTCCCGTGCAAAATGTTATGGCTTATTAGTCCGCAAAAGCGAAAATCGACTTCGAGTTATCGAGGGTAGAATTACAAAGAAAAGTACCTGAAGGGAAGTTAAATTCGCTTCGAGTTAGCGGGGTTTCCAGTTATAGGGGTTAAAATTACAGTAAATGTATGAGGCAAATCCAAGGGAAATCAGTATTGCTTCGAGGTAGCGGGGAATTCGAGTTACCGAGGGTTCGAGTTATCGGGGTTCAACTGTAATGAAGTGGTTTGCCTATTCAATTCAGTTCAATTCAATTTTTGTTTAGAACTACGATTTTAAATTTTACAATTCTTATGTTTGGATTGCGTTATTTTGATGTCTCTGTATTCCTGGAGGCGGTTAAGAGCCATTTAGGCGAGTTTTACTTTCTGGCAGTTTGCTTCCCCTAGAGGGAAACGGGAAGCAAACCCGCCCGCTCGAAAGTAAAACTCGCCTAAACGGCTCTAAACCGCCTCTGTTACCGCAGAGACATCAAAATAACGCAAGACAAACATAAGGCAAACCACTTCTATTTAAATTATTTTCTACACGTAGCATTCAGAGCAATTTTCGAAACATTCTCATACATTGTCTTAGGAAGAGCTAAAATTGTAACGCAATCGCCAACAGCATTATGTCACGTATTAATCGTATTCAACGTCTAGTTTAGGCCAGGCTACACTCGTCAGAATTTCTGTTCGCGCGGTGACAATGAGAAAGAGCCGACCGATTAGCGTTCTAAAAGTGTTGTCTAAAGGAAATCTGCCCGAGGACACCATTAATTCCAATGAAGGTGCAAGTCTAACGATTTGCTAGCAAGCGTCGTCCATTATCGTACTTGAAAGTAAAAACGGACGTCATTTAGCCCCGTATTACATACTGGGACGTTTGCACTGTACATGTCACTGTGGCGATAATGTTGTGTTTGCTACAGACAGCAACGAGCTTAGCCACTTCAATTTAGGGCGTAGATTTGCAATGGACTAGAGGTTTCTAGCTGCTGTTGGCGTTGTTTGGTCTGAACTTGATGTGTTAAAGTCTGGATACGGTATTTCCCGCACGATTAAATTCAAATACTTCCCGGACATTGCTACATGTATTTGCGAGGAAAACATGACAACGAACAGAGGGAAGGAGACGGTTTACCAAGGAGATCCGTGAAAGGCTGATAGATCGTGAGTAGCATTTAATTTCCTTGTTTTATCAATTTTATGGGTTTTCGGCCTAGCTAAATATCATAAGAGGTATCGAATGGTCCCATTCAATTTAAAAGTGCTCGTAAAATTTGGCCTTTGCTCGAACTGCTCGCAAAAATTAGCTGTGTGTTCGCTTGCACGTGCTCGCAAAATTTTTGTCACTGCTCGGATGCTCGGATTTTTGTTCGAATTCTCTGCCGTGTAGCGGAAGCATAATTTGCATCTTGGAAACAAAAATTTACGCTGGAAACAATATTTCACTATGGAAAACTGGGAAAATTTGGGGAAACATTCACGCGCTCCATGAATGATTCTAGAAACATGTTTCCCCGTTTGATGTAAACTGACGCGCGTAAGAATTATTCGCGAAAGGCACGCGCAAAGGTAGAAAGCAATCTAGAATCGTGATGACATGAATATAACTATTACTATTCGACCTTCAGAGCTTGTCAGAGCTGTATGACTGCACTGGGCAATTGTTTACATGTATGTAGACCCTGGAAGCCTCCAATGAAGCTTCATTGTGTTAAATCTTTTTCAGTCAGTTAGTCAATTTAGTGGACAACACGGTTTGCCGATCATCGATACCAAAACTCGAAACGCTTGCCAGACTCAAGGCCACGTTGTTTACATTTCCTAAGAATTATGTAACCGAAAAACATTTTCTATGTCGCAACATTTCAAATTCTGGGAGCTTTTAATTTCGTCTCGTGGTGCGTTCACAATCGGCAGGTATATTTTAATGCAGCATAGTTAACAAAGGGGACTGGTTATGAAGCCCGGCAAACATCAAAGCAAACAAAGATGCCAAGATTTATGTTGGAAGGTCCACGACCATGCACAATCTTTTGTTTTGCACTCATACACTATGCATGAATTTTGTAACCAACATGTTTCTATTGGCTAATTCCGTAGTACAGATTAAACAACAATTATTGTGTTTATAATAGGTATTATTTATAATATATTTTGTGCTTGGTCAAGGCCAAAAAAGCGAACAAAAACATACAATACTGCTCAGAACTAAGCGTACATCAAACAAATGTTAAAATGGCCCGCCCATTTTTGCCAGCGTGTTAGGGCCATGCATTTTTGCCAACACGTTAGCCTTTGTTATTCCTTTTGTGATGCATTGTTATGGTTAACAAAGCCGGACTCTAGCCCATTCAAATGTGATTTATGTTTAGTAATTCCACGCTAAGCGAAATTTAAATCAAAACACAGCAAATTAACAAGCGCAAACAGAAAATACAGCTTTGTACCTCTTCCACTGAAATAACTCACTCTGATGTTGAAAAGATGACAAATAAAATCGAACACTTTCACATCAAACCATTGTTAGTTCACCTGTTGAACTCGTCCACCTGTTCATGTATAAGCTCTGTTCTCAAACCAAGCGAGGCAATTGTACTCACCAAAACTTTCTTCGTATCAGATGGAAATAACGACATACATGTCGACAAAATAAACAACAGATTGAAAACCAGACGATTTCAGTTAACCTGGCACTCAAAAACTGGAGAAAGTTGTAAATTACGCGAGGTGGGAAACACGGCTCGAAAAAAAACCTGACAAGTCATCCGGGACAAGTTAAGTTTTCTATCAGACAAGTATAAACTTTTCCTCCTCACTTGTTCTAAGGGCAAAAGCCCAGGTAAGCCGTCCTCCGACTAAATTTTTGATAGCCATTGAAATGAGTAAATTTTAGGCACATGGGTAATCAAGTGTTTAGCTGAAGTTTGACGAAAATTGCAGTTTTAAAGCATTGTTTTGTTGATTGTGGGATGCTCGACTCACAGGTAAGAAGTGGTTACCTGGCACATAATCAAAATCTGTCCCGGTGATCAAATTTCTTTGCAGGATTAAAAATAGCCGTGGAAGAAAATTATGTCGTTCATTGCACGCGTCTCTCAAAGATGTGAAGACTGATAATTTTACAGGAGGTGTTTGCTGCCTTGAGATTTCCTTTTTTTCACTGTTATTGTACAGCACAAGGCTAGGAGTCAAACAAAACAATTTTGTTCCATTAGTTGTTTTCTAGCTTATCTGGGACTTGGAGACATGCACCCTTGAGAAGAGATCTTGCAAACAAAGTGTGAAGTGTTGAAATTTTACTCATAACAAGTGACAATAGCAAAAAAGTAAATAACAAAGATTGGAATTGGAATATTATTGTTGCATTGCTTTCAATAATTTTATGCACTAAGTTTTTATTTTTGATTTTCATCTGGAAATGAATTGTTTACGGAGCATTTTGTGGCCTAATTAGGCTTCTTTAAGTGTCGTGAAAACTTCTTGAACGTACCGCTTGGATAACTCAAAATTTGAAGGGCCTGTTTTGTTTGAAAGGATGAAATATCTTATTAGCGATGGAATGAATGAAAATGAAGCTTTTATGTAATGATTCTAGTTTTTGCGAATATTGTGGACGTCAAAATAGAAATTAATAAGTAATGGTTACAGGACTGAGTGGATGACGAATAGCCAGGTTACATGTATAAAAGAAAGGGAAAATTTTTATTAAAATACTGACGAAGGAGGCGTAAACTTTCTAAGGCTACAGTGCCTCCTACCGGCAATTGGGCACCAAAAACACAAAAGCAAGTGCGTGTGCACTCATGCACACAACTACAACTTTGAATGTGATTGGATGATTTAAACTACAACTTTGAATGTGATTGGCTTATCGAACTGTCTGATAACAAACTGTCCAAAACTGCACTGAAGGGCTATCCTGTATAAATATTCGTTATTATTATTATTATTATTATTATTATTAAGCTGTCCAATATAAACAACTTAGCAAGTGAATTAGTAGAAAATATGACTTTTCCAAACCAATCATAATCAAGGAAATTG
>Ga0126338_10003477_pt1 | contig 11063 bp, 2 predicted proteins | sample OrbCmetagenome_2_FD_92529 | JGI IMG/M metagenome (GOLD analysis project Ga0126338, IMG submission 92529) | Coral microbial communities from Petempiche,Puerto Morelos, Mexico - Orbicella C C metagenome | ecosystem: Host-associated > Invertebrates > Cnidaria > Coral | place: Petempiche,Puerto...
AGTGAAAAACCTAGGCTGTTTTGTGATTTCAATAACAATAAAGGCTCTCAGAAGAAGGTGAATTCTTTTCTGTGGACATTTAGTGTGGAAATGGCCGTTCAGCATTGCCAACCGAGTTGCCGTTCCGCAGAGTTCTTTGCGTGAGGGCCGGAGGTAAAATCTCTTCCGACGCCCAGCTAAGCTGTGCATGATTTGACCGAGCGCACGGAAAATAAAGCCTTTTTTTCAGTGACTTTGTTTCTCGCGCGCAGTCAACATGCACCCGCTGATAATGAGTACAGGTATTTCACATGGTGCAGCACGCCATTTTTATTTCCAACGTCTTTTTTTCGCGCGCTTTCCGTCTGCGTGTACGTATAGTTTTTGTATGGCTGTAACCCTAAAGAAGGACTAAGCCCGAAACGTCTGTTGTGCTCACACTACTTTGGACTTCAAAGAACTTTTCCAGCCTTATTTTAACATCAGCGCATAGCAATTTGGCATATGACGTCGAAACGCGACGGCACAATCAGTTACCGAGTGTGCTGTCAAACATTCTAACCACATTTGGACTTGGTCGCGAGTGTAGCACTGGAAAACGGCATCTGACTCATACCCAAAAGCGCGAAGCGTCCGAGTAGGAGTCTGGGAAAACATAGTTACTTTGATGGTTAACACACCCTAGAACTGCTGGCTGCTGCTCTTGTTACTTTTTGACAAACATGTTGCAATCTGCAAAAACTCCGAAGGTCTTTGTAATCAAGTCAGTCTGGATTACGGATCTTCTCACAGGCTCTTTGAGGATAAATATGAGCACAGACTAAACATTTAGGTCAGCGTTTCATTTGTTTTTCTCTTTTTATACATTTTTAGTAACTGAAACTAAGTTTGCTATAATCAGAATCACTGCTCATCCTGCTAACGGCGCAAGGTTCTTAGCGAGAGTTATGCACTCATAACACTGAACTTGCTTTCGAGGTGAATGCGCGAGCAGCAATGTATTGAAGTTCGGATGAATTGCGCATACTTAAGATCGTGGCGATTGCTTTGACTTCTTAAGGGATAAGAGAAACTAACACGAGCTATTATTATTGGTCGAGTTTGCTTTCATCTCCAAGAAAAAATCGACGGAGCGCAGCCAGGATGGATCAGAGTAACGTGAAAACATTCTCTGGCTTAGAATAGTCTTCACCTGGTGAAATAACGACATCATATTATCATTCCACCCGCTAACCTAAATTTTTAGTCTGTGCTCATATTTATCTTCAAAGAGAGCCGTAATCCAGATTGACTTGACTACAAAGACCTTCGGATTTTATGTGGATTGCAATGTGTTTGTCAAATAGTAACAAGAGAAGCAGCTGATAGGGTTATACAGTTATACAACAACAACAACAACAAAACTTTATTCCTTACAGCAGTTATACCATCAATGCAACCATTTGTTTTTCTTTCAAACATTCTACGGCTAAAAATAGTCTTCATCTGGTGTTTCATCATTTCACCCGCTGAAGACTGCAGTTTAGGCAGTCGAAAGCTTGTGTTTTATTGATATTTTTAGCTAGAGAACGTTACAAGTTTATCTATCAGTTGCAGAAGGATTTCCAACCGCACGTTCACGAGCTCAATGACGTTTATTTGCCAAAACAATATAACAGGTGTTTTATTTACAATAAAATACAGTGTCAATAAATAACTATAACAAAAAATGTTCTTTACACATTAGCTGAAGTGATGACTATTCAACGCACATTGAAATAGAATCAAATTATCTTCGACTTCAATACTAATTGTTTTGACCTAACGGAAAGTCTTCCTCACCACCCGCTAAATCTAACAGAAATATCTAAGAATGAATTGTGTGTTGTTTTGCCAAGACATACATCTCTCTCAGGCATCAATAGCTTTCTTTCAACAGTACAAATCAAGCTTCGTCCTGGAGAAAATAAACACAGAAGTGAAGCATTAATTTAATCTCCCAGGATGGTCTGCAAATAATTACCCATTGCATAAACAATAATTAAAGAACTTGTGATAAAGCTTTAAAGAAATGTAGGCTCGAGCGAGATTGGAACCCACGAGTCTGCGATACCGGTACAGTGCTCTACCAACTAAGCCATCAAGCCAACTGGAAGCTGATCATTATGTGGATTTTTAATATACCCGTGGAAAAAGACTGCATGGAAAAGAATATATCAAATCATATTTAAACTGTGGAAAAAAGTATCAATTAGGAGAAGAATCAATGCAGTTAAATACACAAGTTAAGTAGCTGTGATAAAGCCTAAAAAACAACAAGATAAAACAAAGCAAAAAAAAAAAACCATTCAGGGAACTTAGCAAGCAGGCAGGCTTCAAGAATATAGGATACAATCGACTGAGGACATGTATGGTCTTCACGTATTTTCCGGTGTCATATCTTGCCGCAGGGCTCAACTCTCTAGTTGAACATTATGTATAGAATGATGCGGTTTTTATCCTCAATTTCGGACGAAAGCAGGGCATGGCAATGGCTTTTATTTCTTAAATGAAAACCCCTAAGATTTAATAGGACCAGTACCCATCTCCTAAGCTTTCTCCTTTAGGCTCTAATGAACAAAATGGCCACATTGAACTGACTTGGTTCAAGTTGTTCATTTCGTCTATCAGGGTCTATTTCAATCACAAGTCGTGCGGACGATTAGCCTGGTTCGGAACCATGGTAGTGCTAATGGTAATGGCAAAGGCAAATAGCAATTATGGCGATGGCACTTATGGCAATTGCAATTATGGCAATTGCAATTATGACAATGGCAATTATGGCAATGGTAATGGCAATGGCAATGGCAATGGCAATGGCAATGATAATGGCAATGGCAATGGCAATGGCAATGGCAATGGTAATGGCAATGGCAATGGCAATGGTAATGGCAATGGCAATGGTAATGGTAATGGTAATGGTAATGGCAATGGCAATGGCAATGGCAATGGTAATGACAATGGCAATGGCAATGGCAATGGCAATGGCAATGGCAATGGTAATGGCAATGGCAATGGTAATGGTAATGGTAATGGTAATGGTAAAGGTAATGGTAATGGTAATGGCAATGGCAATGGTAATAGTAGTAATAATTATTCCAACTTCGTGACGCGGGAGTGGTTGCCCATTTTCCCGAGCTGGGGGCTCAATAAACTAAAAAAAACTACCTAAGTACAAAAATAACTTGAATATATATATAATAGTTCTAACGACTACAATTAATTTATTCGTTACTCTTTAACTGGCCCTCAGTCACTTCTTGTATAGATTTCGCTGTGCTCGATACTTGTGCTACTCGGTCAGGACCTCTGGCCGATATTCTCTCAGTATTGCTGCGCGCAGGTAATAAGATAAATATACGTATTGCAACAGAGTAAAGATCTTCAAAAGGAGCTGAGAAGCCATACAGACGGTGCGATTACAGAAAAGAATGAAAAACACAAAGACAACGGCGACATTACAACCTGTTAATGAAATAACGCTGAACGTAGTCAACGTACCTTGGTCGACGCTCCAGTCTCGTCAACAGGGCTTGGTTGTGGAGGTTTGTAAAATGGATCCCGTGTTTGCATTAGTTCCATAAGGCGTTGATAAGAGCCGTTTTCGGGTGGAAAACGGTTTCTCTGCGACGTAAGCCATGATAAGTGGTTAATTGTGTTTCATTTTATTACAAATTCGTGCAAAGTGTCGTGTTAACCAATTAGAGCAAACCTCTTTTCCAACTAATAATAGCATATTTTCCCACGCTTGGCGCTGGTCGCAGGTTTTCCCGCGCTTGACACTGGATGTTGCTACCTCAAGCCCTTAGTTTTTTTGTCTGTTATTTGCGTTATTGATAGCCAGATTTTTGTTTTACGACAGTCATCAACACTGAACGGTAATCGCGATGTTCAGTGATAAAGATGAGAGTACAAGGATCCGATAACTACAAACGATTTGTAAAGTTTCCCGTTCAGCATTGTCATCTTTGTAGTGTATGTCTGGAGCTGAATGGCGGCTGTTCATTCAGATAAAATTAAAAGCGCCTGGGGTACAGCTTATTTTTACAGATAAAGATTTATACACACGCTGTGTTCTGCTGAATTACTTACACTCATTGAAAGCCTCATGAGTCCTGTTGGTTTACCAGATGACGAAACCTCTGCCTGTCTTTGTATAGAAATAAGAAAAGCCTCCACTCCTATTTCACCAATTTTATTCCCTGCAATGTGAAATAAAGTTAACATAAGTTACTTCTTCAAGGCTGCATTTAACAAAATACCCGAAAGAATGACATTTTCAAATAACGAATCCTTGAAATTTGCTGCTTTAGGCCCGGCCATTAGGGTGTGTCGTCAAACTGAATGAAGTTGGGGGAAGCGTGGTGGTCTCATGGTTAGTGCGCTCGTCTTCGGATCGAGCGGTCCGGGTTCGAGCCCTGGGCCTGGGACATTGTGTTGTGTTCTTGGGCAAGACACTTTACACTCACAGTGCCTCTCTCCACCCCGATGTATAAATGGGTACCGGCGAATTTAATGCTGGGGGTAACCCTGCGATGGACTAGCATCCCATCAAGGGCAAGTAGAAATATTCCTAGTCGCTTTATGCTACAGAAACCGGGATAAGCTCCAGCCTCATGAGCCACTTAGCTCATATGCATACTTTGCCTCAAAAGTAAGTAAGGATGCAACTCTAAGGAAAGTACCTAGCGTGTATCACAAAGAACTTGTGGCTAACACGATTATCGACGAGAAAAACTTACGTGACAAGTTGAGGTTAATAAGCGCTCTGTTTCCAGGGATAATAATTTCACCATTCTCTTCCTTGATAGGATGTTCAAGGAGTGGATTAGGAAACTCCACGACTTCTGGTTGCTACAAATAAAAAGTATAACAAATACTTAGAATAACAACACAGGTAAATCATGGATGATGCTACAAAAATTTCTTAGGTGTATGAAAGAGATAACACATTTACAGAAGAAAATGCACACACTCTTAAATTTGAAAGACAAGTTTCGGATACTCGATACTCTGTATCCATCGGCCGAGATACGGAGTATCCAAAACGTGTCTTTCAAATTTAAGAGTGTGTGCATTTTCCTTAAATGTGTTACTAACAGGTAAATCAGTAACTAAACTCTCCCAATATATGAATGGGTAATAAGGGAGATTTATGATTGTATCAAGGTCTTACGTCATGAACCGTAGGTTTCACCTGTAGCGTTCACACCCGTAGCAAACTTGTTTCTTTTTGGGTGGGTTGTATCAAGGGCCCATTAAACGTACTTTTTCAGCTGTTACGGGTTGCGGCCCTTATTGACAGCCCTGCAGTTTATTGAGGAAATTTCTTTCCCGTGTACTTGCGCTTGAGATACAAGAGAAGCAATAACAATCGATTGATCACCTCCTGTTCAGGTTGTTGCACTTTCTTGTCTCCCTTCGTATTCGTTACTTTCTTTCCTTTACCAACGCTCTTGTTGATAGTTTCCGTGGAGCCAACTGCGTGTCAAAACACATTCATCAACGTATTGCATTTTCGCACTGGAACTTAATTCGTTTATTCCTCAGTTACAGCGGTTTTTAATTGAGTGTCGAAAGTGATCAGACAATTACTTTGGTTTTGGCTTTACTACGGTTTGAGATTGGCTGAGTAGTCTAATTGGTAAGTAATTGGTTTGATTCACTAAGTTGAAAACCACTCTAAACGAGGTGACGAAAACATAAACAAACAATTTGTGTGTGGCGCGGCATGAGTGGAGGTAGGCGGGGCTGAAGATCTCGGAAGCCTCCTTCTGTGGCCGCGCGAAGATTCGCGCCTGTCGTGCGCTTGAATTAGGACCGCACAACACAACATGCTCAAGTGGGAAAGAGTGTTTATTGCCGTTTCAAATATGAGGGCCGTCTTTGGGTAACCATTTGAAGGACGAGTGGAGACTTAAATACTTTGAGAAATTCCAAGCTATGGCCTTTCCCTTTGAGCTATGCCCTATTACAAACTTTTAATAGAAATGTCAAATCCTTCTGAACAAGAACAGACGGTTGTTTCACGAATTAAACGCAATTCGCAATTCGAATTAAAATTCTGTTTCTGTCTGTTGTCCTACTTACTTTTCTTCGCTTTTTCTGTTTCTTGCTTTTTTGTGTCCTGGAAAACAAACATTCCAATGAAATGTAATTGTTAGCACTGAACATACATGTGCACAGCTATTTCAGATTAGCTCGACTAGTGATTTTGCTACAAAGTGAAAATCCTTGACAAAGAAGCAATAATTACATTGCCACCGTGCTCCCTACAGAAACTCGTTTAGAAACAATGCGATCCAGTTACACTTAAATTTAGAGTTGGGCCTGAGCGCCGGTTGCAGGTTTTCCCGCGCTTGGCGCTGGTCGCCTATTTCCTCGCGTTAAGTGCCGGTTGCAAGTCATGGGCCGAAGTGTTGGAACCCCGTGGGGGAGGGAGGGGGGTACTCCCAGAAAAATTGGGTGGGGGTGTGCGGCCTGCTTCCCAAAACCCTTACCCTATTTATGACCAAAATCTGCGATTTTCCCAGCCCTATTTTTGACCTGACCAAAAATTTGATACACTATTTACGACCTTTGCGGCATGTACACGGTTGCTACAAACCTACTTTAAGAAGGGCTTTTGTTGATGGTCTCGTCATCGATAATGAAAAAATATCTTCTTCTAAAAAATCTTCTTCTAAAAAACATACCCAATACAATACTAGCAATACAATACAACCATACCCTATTTATGGCCAAAATGACCAAACTCGATACCCCATTTATGACAAAAACGTCCGCAGATACCTAAAACCCTAAATACCCTTTCCCAATCCGTTATAACAAAAATATGTTTGTCTACACTGAAACCATTTCACATGTGTCTAAATTCATGGAATTGCCGCAATCTAAAGCTATAACACGAATAATTAAAGAACTCATCACGACGCACAGTGAAATTCTCAGAACTATCACTGAAATAAAGATAACAACCTGTTAGGAGAATTAATATCCTGAGCTACTATATAATAGGAATTAACATCCTGATGTTTGATCTCACAGCTGTAAGATACTTGAATTACCAGACATGACATTTGGTTGAGAACATGCATTTAGAGATTGACACAGAAACCTTTTTCTTTGCATAACTGTTTTGCTATTTGTGCAAAATGGTTAGTTGTTACACTATGGTACTAACAAAAACTCTGGTTATTGCTGCAAATGTTACTGTTGATCGTGTCAAGGGACGAGACGGCTACAAAGGAAATGGCCAATGCCGTCAGTTGATAAGCATGTGTTGCAGCCGGGAAACGAGTTGAATTAGTGATCATTTGAAACGTTTAATATATGAGGTTTATGGTTATTAATTGATTAATAAATCAATTAATTAAAATCAGACGCCCCATTGCAGCAAAGCTTTGTTGGTTTGTTTCATTGTAAAACAAATTAAAACAAACCGAGAAAGCCTTGCTGCTATTTAAAAGTTCAAAATTTTCCTCAAAATTATATTATCTTCCAAGAAACAAATTCACTTTTCAAGGCTGTGGTCTAAGAAAAAATGACAAGGATCCCAAAGGTTCCTAACCATGAAATCCTGGGTGCCCAGCACTTAGGCTTATATGAAAAAGTAAGTTTTTCCAGTCGCCCAAAGGCAAAAGTCAGTACCCTGTGGCACTGGGGCGCTTCAAGAGCACAGCCCTGCTTTTAACTATAGTGGCTGAACACGATGCTTTGTACAGTGTGGGCTGGCTGGCAAGTAAACAGTACAAACAAACAAACCCGTTGAAAAAAAGAACTAGATGTACACGTATCTAGGGCTCAAAGTTCAGTTTCATAGAAAACAGAAACACCAATTTAGGCAAGGAAGCTCGATGGCAGACTTTCAATGAAATCTATGGCACTAACTTGCCCAGTATTTAAGTTACTTTGACCTCATCGTCATCGAGCAATTAAATATAAACTTTGATGTCAGTATTTAAGGGAAGTTAAAGGCCAGAGTGATATATTTGACCAAGAAACACCTGAATGATTCATGTTACAAAGGTAACCAACGTGATGTACTCTTATTCATTAAACAACTGAATCTTGAGTATTGCTATGATGTACCGTACAAAAATGCCGAGAGTTTAGTTGCTCACTGTTTATACCTTCTTTTTCTGTGCATCTCTTTTCTCTCTGCTTTTCTTATCTTCCTTAGAAACATGTGTTCTGCAGGATGGAAATGAAATATTTTGTACTGAGTCTTGTAGTCTAAATGGGCTTATTTCAAAGGGTCCAAACAATTTAGCCTGCAAGCTAGCTCTCAGGCAAAAACAAACAAAAAAAATTCAGTACAGTGTACAAGAAACCCAGTTGTAAAAAATACATTCAATTTCAAAATGTTGTATAATGTCATGGTAACCTGTGCAAAGGACTGAGTAGATATAGTTTCTGCACGCATTACGTGCCTATCAATTAATAGTCTGTAACATGTAATGTAACTGTATCTTACCCACTGCGAACACTGGCTGGCCTGTCCTTTGATCCTCCAGTCGGTGCATTCAAATTTCTGGAAGGACTTCCTGTCTGTTGACAGCAAAAGATAGCAAATTACAATAATTTTATTTTTCAAAGAGAAAAATGGCAGAAAAGTTGAAAAGCAAATAACTACTGTACATGTAACTTACATCTTCTGGAGTTTTCTTGGAAATGAGAAGCCTTCTTGCTACCACTTCTTCATGGGAAAGAGCAAAGCTTGAAAGCACCTAAAAGATCATTTCAAAGAAAAAAATCGATGAAGGTTTCCAGCTTTTACAGTCAAACAGGAGGTTCTTTTGATGCAAACTGTGCTATTTTGTAGTTTATTTACTGTAATGTTTTTTTTTTCTTTTGATGCAAACTGTGCTATTTTGTAGTTTATGTATTTACTGTAATGTGTTTTTTTTTGTAGTGTTCATAAGTAATGTGAATTATCACTAGCTAATAAGACTTCATTGCAATGCATATATCACCAGAAAAAGATTCAATAATTCAAATTGCCTGGATATGCAGAGCATAATGCATTTCAAAACTTTCAAGCTTTTCATAGCGTGAACAGTGCATGAAAGACAGGAAGTTATACGTAATATATGCTTGATGGTCCAGTACACTGCCAGTAGACACAGTTACTCATGGCTGGCTGGTAGGAGCCTCAATGAAAGAGTTTTACTCACCTCTGCTAACTTGGAAGCCCCATTATCACCAATTAGATTGCTTCCAAGGTTAAGAGATAACAGGGTTCTGTTCATTCTTAATCCCTGCAAGAAATAATATCATTATCGTTTGAATTAAAGCTATTTAGTTTTTGTCATTCATATGGCAAATTATGCTAAATCAAAAAAACTTCTTTCGACAAGCAACTATAGAAATTTGTGTATGTGTATTTATTGATTTTGCAAATTAAGTTAACTGGTTTTAATTTACATAATTAAATTTTTAATGAAGACAATCAAACAATTTTTGAGTGCTACAGTTCAATTTGATTTTGGTCACATATGTATGGGTTATTGACCAAGCTTGTTCGGTCAAGATGGCTGGATATTGGCCAAGTTCTTTTTTTTGCGTGTTTATGGACCGAGACAGAGTCGAGGTCCACAAACTCGCAAAAAAAGAACGAGGCCAATATCCAGCCATCCTGACCGAACAAGCTTGGTCAATAAAGGATTTATTATATGGCTTTCGCGGAAATTTTTCTTGCGGGACACAGCGGGTAGTCCCGAACGGGCAAGATAGCTCCATCTTGCCTGCTCGGGTAGCCAATCACAGTGCAGGATTTGATTCATCTTGCCCGCTCACGGAGCTAGCCATATAATAAAGTAAGTTATGCTATCTATGTTTTAACTCTTACCCCTCTGGCCTTTCCTTACCTTTGCTATACAAGCAGCACCTTCACATGTGATCTTGTTGTAACACAGATTCAATGTTGTTAGCGACTTGTTGGGTGTCAGTGCTCTACCAATCATCTTCGCCCCCATGTCATTAATATAACAGTTCCTCAAGGATAGGTTTTGTATTCTAGAATATCGAAATAAGAAACAATAATTATAAATTTAAAGAAGAACTGTTGCTTCACTACATTTACATCAGCTTACTATTTACTTATCTGAACAGGTAGTTCAGAGTCCTGTGATAACACAGAAGGAATTTACTTTCGTGATCCTATCAGAGCTGGGTGAAGAATGCCGCCCACAAGTTAACAGTAGATGTATATGTAGTAGAAATTTGTACAACATATTAAAATACAGAGGCCAATATAACGTAACATTTACACCAATAATATTTAATCTTGTCAATCTGCCACAGACAGAACAGTCATAGAGGGCAGATTCCAAGTCCAAGGTAATGGGATAAATGACTTTGGAGAGCAGATTAACAAATTAAAGCCAGTCGGACATTATACCCAGAAAGCATGTCCAGAAATACGCAAATAATATTAAACAATTCAGTTTTAGTACAAAACAGTTACCTAAATCACATGATATTACAGACTAAATGAACCTTTCAAAGGATACAAAATTAAAGATTTATTCAGTTTAAAAAGTTGTCATAAACACTCTTAATTGGCCTAAGTAAAAATGTATAAATACTGGCCATAATTTATATTGCTGATTTTGGACTGGAACTAGCTTGCAATGGAGGCTCATGCGGGTGGAATATCTTTAGAAAGAGATTACTGTCATATGCATTTGGACAGACTCCCACATTAGCCTGATCAGTTGCAAGCTAGTTCCAGTCCAATACAAAGAATATGAAAATGGTCTAGTTATTACATGTATTCAAAATAGCTGTACAAAGTAAACTGTTGCATGCTTGATACTTACGTGCTTTCTTCACCAAGAAAGGCTCCATATCTTTGAAGGGTGACAGGGTTGTTATCAAGACACAAAGTTCTGTAAAACAAATACATCAATCAGTAAATGCCTCTTTCCCTCTGATTAGTCATGAATATGTTTTACCTTTAAGAACCATAAGCCTGCATATAAGGTACAGAAGCCTAATAGCTAGACATTAGAACATGAGTCAAGTGGCCAGGGTTTAAGCCCTGCTGAAGTCACTATATAGTG
>Ga0126338_10003480_pt1 | contig 11058 bp, 6 predicted proteins | sample OrbCmetagenome_2_FD_92529 | JGI IMG/M metagenome (GOLD analysis project Ga0126338, IMG submission 92529) | Coral microbial communities from Petempiche,Puerto Morelos, Mexico - Orbicella C C metagenome | ecosystem: Host-associated > Invertebrates > Cnidaria > Coral | place: Petempiche,Puerto...
TCGATATATTTTCAAAGGCCCTTTTAGATTGTTAAATAATAGTTACTTGACGTTAACTCCTGAAATCCTTTCACTTTATAAACCTTTACATTACCATTAACCTTTTGGACGTCTAGATAACAAAGGGCTGCACACTTTATGACGTCTTTGGTGGTACCATTCAACGCAGTAACTCTTTTTAGTAACTCTAGGACGTGTTTTGTTGTTTGGGATTAAGCTCAATAAAACTTAGAAAAATAATGTTAAAAGAATGCTTGAATAGTTAAATGACTCAATATATTGTAAGCAAACGGCTCTAAGCAAGTCACTCTCCGGAAAAACCCAGTACTGATAAACGGATCCCGAAAATATATCACGGAGAGAAAACCGAATAGGAAAGTGTTGGAACAATTTGACCGCTATTCACGAATAATTCTGCACCTCTAATTAACTACTAGAATGTTAGAAATAATACAATGTGTTAAAATTCCAGTCAAGCACATCTGAAAGGCCTGACAAATCATGTTACACCTGAAACCTAGGCTCGATTTAGGCTGCGTGCTCGTACAAGTTTCAAGTTATAAATTATTCAATATAAAATAACAGCAAGAAAACAGCAACGGTTGACCACCAAAGTTTTTCTGCATCTGCTTATTTGATTTTGATTCTGCTCGTTGTGTTATTTTACTTCAAAAATATAAATTAATCTCTACGCAATTCAGTGACATGATGTTATTTGAATTCGTGCTTTAGATTCTGAATGAAGTACAAAAAAAACTGACGCTCCAGCGTTTGCTTTACCTTCAAAAGTATCTAATAAACTCAGATATCACCTGTGGAAAATACTTCACTTGAGGAGATGTCCCCAGTTATGACACAATAAACTGTTCAGTGGTCCTTATTCAATGTTATCATTATATTTAAGCAAATGAGCTAAGTGTATTTGCGATGCCAAGAGAATCAGATTTTATCTTTACGACGCCTGCACCAGAACGGACTTTGTGAATTCCGTTAGCTTTCCCTTTTCTTTTAGAGTGAGAGGAGGCAATTTCATCCAGGTCAAATCCTTGCTCTTCTGACGTAAAGTCTCTAAATATTGCATTTTCATCTTTTTCCGGTTCACGAGAGCTCCAATGGTTGTTAACGTTTCTTTGCCTCTTCTCCACGGTAGACCAGAAGTGATCTGTGTTAAATTCACTCTTGTATTCAGGGTAATTGGTTTCTTCGTCCTCTTTTTCCGTTGGATTGAAATTCAAAACTTGGTCTACTCCTATTCCGAGATTTGTTCCTTGTATGCGTTCCTCAGCTCCTGTTTGCTTTATTGCGCCTGATTTTAACGTTTCCTTTGCATCTTCCGAGTCACCGACCATTTTTCGGTCCTGTTCTTGGATCCCATTATACTCCTTATGATTCTTTATCTTGTTTTTGCTGTGCGTGAAGTCTTCGTGGAGTTTTTCTGGTCGGTCTAGAAGTTCAACGTCAGAGCTTAGATCATTATAATCTCTAAAAGGTGGTCTGGAACTGAAAGGATGATTGGAATGGGTAAACTGCACATCCCCAAACTGATATTCAGGATAGTGATGAATATTTCTCATATCAGACGGATTCATATACCAAGGAGCCTTCCGTCTCAAGAAATGGGGGAAGTACCCTTGAAATCGCCAGTAAGAGGGATGAGAATATGTCATGGTATGAGGCATATAATGTGGAAAGTAATGAGGATGAGGATGCATGTGAAACGGATGAATGGGTCTGTGCATGTAAGGTACCCATGGTCGGTGGTGAATTGGTTGACCCACAATAACCTCTTGTTGTTCTGGTTCTGTAGTCTTGGGTTCATCACTCAGCTTTAACTCCAAGTCTATCTTTGGCCCTTCCTTGCTAGAATCCTTCCCGGTCTCCTTCGGTTTTGAGTTTTTGTGTTTGTGTCTGTCTTTGGAGGGTTTTGGACGCTTTTTCACAGAAACTGCCGCTGGGTGTGCTGCTGGTAAGCTTGTGATGTCAAACCGCTTGGCAGCGGTGATTCCTTCGCTAGGTTGGTGTGCTTCGCTGCAGCTTGACGTTGAGCCTATCACAATCAAGTACATTTAGTGTCATGTGAACGTCAAGAATTAATTTAATTTACAACTTCTCACAACTAAGAAATTACATTGTACTATTATATATGTTCAAGTCTGTTTGTTGTTATGGGGAATTCTGTTCCTGTATTTTACGCTAATTTGGAATTGCTCGCGATAAAAGAAAACATTTCGTATCTATGCGATTGTCAGTTTCTTTGCGTAGGTCCTCTCTACTGTGCAAATGTCATGCACTGTGATTATAAAATGAAGTAATTTGTCGACAAGGGTAAAGGAGACACAAAGAGTAACTTACAGCAAACAGTCGAAATAGGAAATCCAATTCCAGAGGCACAACCAAATCCTCCACAGCATGTTGCCTTCATGGGACCACACGGTCCCCCAAGAAACACAACTCCCTGTCTAAAAGGACAGTTAGAGAAACACGATAAGCTGGAAGGGTAACGTCGGTTTTGGAACCCATGGTTGGTAGATGGACCGCTATTAGTGTTTTCCTCATTTTTCGTAATATTCAATGCCTCTAGAAGGGCGCTTGGACCAACCTGGCGATTTTTGGCCAGGCCTATGTTAAAAAGCACAAGGAAAAGATAGAAAACAACTTGCGGTTCAAGTTGTAAAAACCTCATCACAATTTACAAGCACAAGAATTTTGCTTTATATGATAAGATAAAAAAGATACTGCGTTTCAGGTACCTCTATAATTTGGGTAGTTAATATTGATCAGTGAGATCACACGGTTTATGTGGTAATAATTGCTCATTTACATGACAAAAATTACAGGCCTCCCGTCAACATTGTTCTTGACATAAAAATCGTCAACTTCCTCAAAACCATTATCAGCATACTTTTAGATAGCCCTTTTGAAAATTCTTTTTTCTACTCGTTAATATTATGAAATGAAATTTGGTTCACAAAATGCATTTGTAAATAGGTTTGAAATGTTTTAAAATTGACGCTGTTCAAACCATTTGCCTGGCTCCTCCCACAAAGCTGGTACATGGTGACAGGCGTTCGTCTGCTTGCTCAGCTGCGCTTTGTGTGCACCCACCTACATTTACTAGCATTGCCAAGATTATTAAATATATTTTAGCTAGTCAAGGGAATAAAAGCCTAGTAAATAAAGAGATAAATTGGACATCCCACGGGGAGACTGTTCATCCATTGTTTCTAGAAATAACTGGAATTCAGAAGTGTTTTTTTTTTCTGGAGGGGATGAAAATCGAAGACCTCGGACAAAAATCCTCAGAACAAAAAACTCATAACCACCAACAACAAACCAACAAAAATAGGTCCGCAATGCGTACTTGTGTGGGCTTAGATTTACTTTTATTTCATTCAAATTAACTTGTGCATGTCTTGTCAAGAAGGGGTGTTGAATGGTCCTTCAAAAACTCTGGGTCTCGCAAAATTTTAGTCGAATTTCACGGGTCTCGCAGTCTCCTTTTTTTTAGCGGTTATGTGCGTCTCGCAGTCTCGATTTTTATAAGAAGCTCTCTCGGAGTCTCGACTTTTTGCAAGGTTAAGGATTTGGAAAACAGTTATTTTGTGCTAGGATATCCTAACGTAGTATGTTGTAGTCGAATTTCCAGTTTCAGCATGTTCGCAAAGGCTGGCTAAAACGCTAAAAGGGGAATCAAGAAGCCGCAAACAACCCACGATAGCTCGTGATGAAACCCACGAAGTCGAAGAACTTATCTGTTGTTCCCTGTGGAACTGTGTAAAGGCACAAGTATTTACATTCTCGCTCATTCTTATAGCTCTCAACTGAATCTGGGGCTCGAATTTCTGAGCCCCTCGCGCTCGCATTCAAAACACTTTGAAGTCTCGGTCTCGCAATCTAAAAAGTCAATATGTCTCGGACTCAGTCTCGCATTTACCATTCACCACCCCTTCAAGAGTGTTCGCTGGAATATCTAAGCCAGTTACATGATAAAGTCAGCAACTGAGAATTCAACAGTCGTTCCCAAATAGACACCTTGTCAATGGTGTCGATTCCACTGAAGTTTTGAAGACATTTTGTCATGAGTGTAAAGAAATGTTGTCATGTGGAATAAGAATAAGCAATTTGCATACAGAATGTAGGTTCTTTCGTTGATTGCCAGCTTTAAGATGATGCAAAATGTGGTAAAATGTTACTGTAAAGGCAGTAAGAATAAAATATAAGAAAACATATGGTTTAAATAGTTTGCATACTTGTTATAATACATGTAGATCCTTGTGATGTTAAAAGTTTATGTTGATGATTGACCAGTAGTTTGCACAATAGTCTCTGGATAGAAGAATGCATCCGTGTTGTTTCTGAATTCAATATTAATCTTCAAGTGGCTGTTAGCATACAGTTGTATAAAGAGTTGTGTGATAGGGCTTCAACAACTCACATGAAAAGTATACAGTACAGGTTTATCAGCTTGAACTTGATAAAAAGTCAAATGCTACATGACAAACATCAAAATTATGTCTAAAGGAGTGTTCCACATTACTCAATGTGCTCCACTCTGGTTTACTAGGTTCTTACGTTCACATGACCTGTTACAGATGTCTCTCACTGTAGGTGCTATAATTTTTTGTCAAACCCAATACTACTTTGATCAGCTGGATCTGTTTTAAAATACAAAAAGATAATAACATTTTTTATCATGCCATTCACAGAGGGAAGTTAATTAATTAAAAGTTTTTTGAAGAACACAATGCAACTGTTGTCAGCTTTTTTAGGACAATTTCTTGTACACACATTCATTCACTGTAATCACATTCCTGGTCGTGTTGAGCTTGTTGCATATCAGCTTGACAACCACAAATAAAGACATGTGCAGTACACCTTTCATTTTGAAGGACCAGTCCATGTTTGCGAGCAACACAATTGCAAATATTATAGCTTTTTAAGCTCTTCAACAGGGTATCCCATGCAAATCCCCCAAGTTAAATTAAAAATATGTCAAAGCTTTGCTCTGACTTCTTCAAAACTGTAACAAACAATAATTGTAGTATCAATGATGTAATAAATCAAGCATGAAAGACCTTGTTTAACCAATTTCCAAATATGGAGAAGAGTGTTTAAAATATAACACACAGCAGAGAATTTTTGACAAAATTTGAGGTGTTGCAAATGTGATGGAATGTGGTCTTCTGTGTTTGATACACTATATACATAAGTACATGTATACCTATCTTCTCAATTGAAACTAAAACTAAGAAGAAAAAGGCGAATTAAAATTACAACATCGATGCCAATTAAGGTCAGATATCCAAACACCATCACAGTTATGATTTACATTGTTTAAACTTTATAAGTTATTTTTATGAGTTTGAGAAAATTATTTGAAAATGCTTCTGCAAGTGAATTTTTAAGAGACATATATTTGACATTGTTTGATGTCGAGAGTAAAAATAATGAACAATGTATTATATTGCATTACGTTGCATTGAATGTACATTCTGGCAAAAACCGAAATTATTCCTGGAAAATTAGTTAACCACATTGTAACAGTTAACGCCAAATACACATTTTTTTTGGACAGAATTAATATCTTGTAGAACTGTATAGGCTAGATCCAATAAGCATACTCTGAGTACAGTGTCTTCTAATTAATTTGATAGTAAATTTTAACAATAATCAAGTGAACATAATTTGCAACACACTGCTTGCCATCGTTTTCACCAAGTGTGCTTCTGTTAGTTCCTCGACTTGTGGCCAGCAGACACAGTGGTTGTTGGATCGGCGTTATCAAATACTGCAGGGCCTGAAGTGTTCTCCACATCATTTACTTCCCCTTACAAACAATGGGATGTAGACAAAATGTAGCCCATCATTTCTGTACATGTCCAGAATTGTTTCAATGTTGTTAACTAAAACACATTTAGCTAAGACATGCATGGTGAGAATTCGTCCCTGTTGAACATGTGACAAGGCATCCTTCGCTTCCTTGACCGGTATTGGTCAATTGATGTCCCCATACTGGCAGTTCATATTGTCATGTAGTTAACAAACAGCTCTAGTACATGAAAGTTCAGCAGTTTGACTGCATTCAATGCTGCTCAATATGACTGCACAGCACAAGTACGTGTATACGATTTACGTGATAACAATAGAGTCCAATAACTGACACTCGTTTGGGTAAAGAAGTGAGTGCTTGCGAAAGCGAATACTTCTCCCGTTCAATCCACACTGAACACGAACCGAGCTTGGATAAGTTATTAATGGCTTGCGTGAGCAAAACAAATCTTGTATCGCTGAAGAAATTTTCTCACGAAGATCTAAGCGAAATGACACACAGTACACAGTTCTCGAGGGCAGTGCGGGAAGAAAGATAATATATAACAGAAACGTGGCAAAACAATTTAGAAATGGAAAATAAATCACCTTGAAAGACTGCAACCAACTCGCGACGGTAAGCTGTGCAAAAATATTACTTGTACTCAAAACAGCAATGGCCGCCATATCGAACGCTCAAGTCATATAAGCCTACTCATTTCCTCCCAGAAGACCTCACGATACGCGACACGTAGACAAATAAATTCCGCGGACGGTAGGGCGGTAGCAAGGTGTAGGCTAAAGCGCTCACAAAAACCTTAACTCGCTTATGACGCCGGGTCCAGGGCTCAAACCCAGGCCACATTGGTGGGAAGCGAGCGCTACAATCACTCACCTTCCCTACCACCTTGGCTGAAACTCCTTAGGGAGTTAACGAAACTACAACGGCGACGCCGAGGACAACGTCAATTTAAAAAAAATGGATTTATATTTTACGTACGAATCTCGCGATACTCTAAAGTCATTTACTTTGTTTATCACTGTCAAAACTATCGCAAAACTAAATCCGAACACAGCGATAAATTTGAAATAAAAATTTGAAAAATTAGCAGTCGTGGTTCACGTTCGCCAGGCAACGCAAAATTGGTCATTTCATGTTGTTGTCTTGCAAAGGACGGCAAAGAAATGTACCAAGAATTATAACGCACGTGCAGAGCTATTGTACTGCTCATTAATTCTTTTGTTCAGTGACGTTCCCGTTGCCGTTGCCGTCGTGGTTTCGTAAACTCCCTACTAACTGATCGTGCGGTTTCTGTCAAAGACGTTGCTAAGCAACATTACGGCATAGCGACAGACATTTTTTCTTCATGAAATAAGCCGAAATATATTTGATGGCAACTGAAACACGCTACAAGAGAGAGAGAGAGAGGTTCGTAAACGGCTTTTAAATTCCTAAGTTCCACCCAAAAGCAATGTTGCGCGAGACATCACAGAGGACATTTTGCCCGCATTACTTGGCGTTAATGGAGTGTGCGCGGAAACGCTCTAGGATCATCAAAATCCAGATACAGGGTAATCCACTTAAAACACGAGCAAATAAGGTTCGATCCTGAAATCTAGAAGGGAAGTTATAGTAGTGAAATCATACACTATAGATTAGGGAAGACAAGACAAAAGGACCTAGATTACAGGAGAGAACCCAAGTTGAAATAATGACGGAACTGACGTGACGATACGCTTGGGCGAGCGCGAAATGCGGCTACGGTTATAAGCAATAAGAGGATCAAGTTCTCTACAGCTGGTGGTGCCACAATGGTTTCTACGTGTACTACTCACGTGTCGCACGTAGCGGAAACATTTTCATTGGGGTTTGCCAACTTGTAATACGGGTTGTAATAGGCAAAAACACCACTTTCTAATGCAACAATGCGCGACAAGACATGATAGATCATCGCAGTTATACACACAACTTAACAAGTTGTGACAGTAAAGCCTGAGGCCTCAGCACTGCACCGTATCGCAGAGGTCAAGGATTCGAATCTCGTTCAAGCCTGATGTTTTTTTCAGGCTTTAATTTTACAGCTACTTAAGTTTTGTGTATAACTGTGATGATCAATAGTGTCTTCATGTCTTTCTCCGTAGTTCAAATACATGTTCTTTCATATATTCACTTGTATAATGCACAACCAGTTGCAAGAAATATTTGCCCCCATTACTGCGCCTTAGTTAAAACATCATAAAAAATGGGCCAAAAGAGGGCATGTAAAGCAGGGAGAACATAGTGGCAAATGCGAGTCAACGGAACAGAGAAGGCATGTCAAAAGCCTCCGGAAACCCGCGTAGATTGCTTTTGGTCACCCAAATACATGACAGAACCTCCGAAAAAGGATACGGTAACGCAAGATTCAGATTCAGCACGTATTACACACTAGAAGAAAGATCAGATCGAAGCGAGAAAGTATAAAACACGCAAAACAATTCTGGTAGAGTGTAGTCAACTGGTAGAGAACACTATGATTTAAGGTAATCCTCTGCAAACGGACGACAACATGTAGAGAATACGCAAAGGCGAATTCATTATGGTGGATTCTGGGTGTGAGGCGTGGGGAGTGAAAAATATCTCAAGGACCCACTCAACTGCAGACGGCAACGCAACTCGGGTACGTTAAATACAGATACTGTGTAACCCTATAGGGCAGAGAGGGTCGTGGGCGGTGTTAAATTAAGTGTGTTTTTTTTTTTCACAACCTTTCATTTTCATGACCTGCTAGGGTTTGGACTGCCGAGGATTTTAGAAATGGGTTTTAGTGAAACCTTGGTAAGATATCCAACTTTAATAACACGCATCGTTACCTTCAATATATATTAACTACACAATTCTAGACGCTTTTTTGACACCGCGGTGAGATATCCAAGGTTAATAACACGCATCGTCGCCTTTGATATATTAAGTATGCAATTATAGATCGTTTTTTTGACCCTGTGTTGACAGGAACATAGATCCCATTGTTTCAAGAGCATAGATCTAGCAGGTTTCTAATGTCTGAACGGTAGATGTCAACGCTTTTGAGCGATATTTGAAGTGATTTGGCAGGTAGTTTCATGAGGTAATGACCTATTGCCAGCGTTTTCAATTTGTTTTTAAGTGATTTGGTACATCCCACTTCTCTAAAAATATTTGTTTGGAATCCTCAGAAATGGCACTTCTGTCTTTATGGGTGTCGGTTTTTCTGAGTGCCTTTTTGACAACAGACAACGCGGTAGCTCCTAATCCGATCTATGGGAATAATCAACAATCCCGTGGTCCGTTTGGTGTTAGCCCAAGTTTGAGAAATCCTAAACTACGATTTGGACTTCCATTGGTAAAGACCGCGCCTTCTCAAAATTCTAACTTAGCCCCGCCTTTGTCAAACCATCAGGGCGTTCATGTTATTGGCAAAGCGGCTCAACAAGCTCCGCCTCTGTCAAACCACCAGGCCGTTTACGTTGTTGGCAAAGCGACTCAACAAGACTCACTTGAAAAGAGACCCGGGGAATTAAATCAAAGCCATCAACTCAGTATGAGTGTGACACCTAGTAAACAGCCTGCTCGGCAAATAGCACAGGGTGATCAGACCAAACCAGCAGCTACTAAGAACGAGGACAATGACGTCAATAACAATAATTGTGGATGTTGCTGTGGCACAAATAATAACAATAACGGTGGCAAAAATAACGGAAACAATTGTTGTGGCTGCTGCTGTTGCTGTTGCCAGCCTTGCTGTTGCTGTTGCCAGCCGTGTTGCTGCTGTCAGCCATGTTGTTATTGTTGTCATCATCACCACGATCATGACCACGACTGTTGCGTGCATCACGATTGCTGCGTGCATCACCTTCATCACGTTACCCATGAATGTCCTTGCACATGTGCACAATCTTGCTGCTGTGGATGCCCACAAAGTTGTGGCTGTGGATGTGCACAGCCTTGTGGCTGCGGTTGTGGATGTGGTTGCGGAAGTCTGGACCCACTCTGTCAGGGTTGCGCTGCACCCTGTGGTTGTGGGTTAGCGGCATGTGGATGTCCTTTCCAGATTTCCCCTTGCTGTTGCTGTGGGTACACAACCGAGTGTGGCGATTATCACTATGATATCTTCGCAGAAGACAGTGAAGGTAATTTATTATTTTACTTTTATGCTTTATTCTTTGTTTTGTCTGACGGCCATATATCTGATTAAGCTTAAAAAAGAAGTATACATAAATAAACCATCGATTAATGTGGAAACAAGAGCTCATATTAGCCATCTGTGTATCTTACAAGACCCACCTGCAGTGCTAAGAACAGTTAGATCCGCACCCTTGATCGAGCTTCTTTAACGTTTGAAATTCTCTTTCTTATCTAGGGCCTGAGAAAGAAGCAAGTAAAAACAAAAAGCAAGAGAAAGGAGATCGCCGCCAGCTCATCCTTCCACCAGGATATCTTTTCCCCGCGTTTCGCCGTTTCGAAAAGTTTCTCAAGAGGTCAGTTCCTGTTTAAGTAACTTTTATTTGTGAACCATCACAAAAAACATCAGCATATCAAAGCTTTTTGCAGATTCAACCCTATTTATCAGAAACTATTTATTGCCCAAGAGAAATAACCTCATTATGCCTTTTAAATGCAGCTGCGTTCTCTAATGTAACGCGCCCGTGACCGTCTGAATCGCGTTATGCAAGTGGGAAGCATTGCTGAAAGGGTAACAGGAAAAACCTAAAGCTTAAGACAAGAGTTATTAAGAAGCTGTCTCTGTAAAAACCGACCACTGATTTCACTTCGAAAATTCGATTTTTTCTCATAAGCTGGGATTTCGAAGCCCTTACCTAGTCAATCACTAAAATGAGTTTTGATCAGATGAGTCCTTTAAACGCCCAGTGGCGCATAGGGCATCAACAAGTCGCCTCCATTCCTGTCGGTCCTTTGCAAGCCGTTAAGCTCGCCCCCAGGTAAGGTTTAATGCCTGAAGTTCTGCTTCTGCAGTTCATCTCCAGGTGGATTTTGGACGGCCTCTTTTTTTTTTTTACCCTCTGGTGTCCATCTGAGAGCAACTTTAGAAATGCTGGTAGATCCTCTGCGGAGCACATGACCAACCCAACTCCATCGTTTCCGTGTATGAACAATACTCATGTCCTCCTGTTCTGTCAATTTAAAGAGCTCATTGTTGGAGATCTTTTTTGGCCAAAAGATGTGCAAGATTTTTCGGAGACAAGATGTGTGAAAGCTTTGCAGCTTTCTCA
>Ga0126338_10003481_pt1 | contig 11057 bp, 5 predicted proteins | sample OrbCmetagenome_2_FD_92529 | JGI IMG/M metagenome (GOLD analysis project Ga0126338, IMG submission 92529) | Coral microbial communities from Petempiche,Puerto Morelos, Mexico - Orbicella C C metagenome | ecosystem: Host-associated > Invertebrates > Cnidaria > Coral | place: Petempiche,Puerto...
ATTTTCAATCAGCTACAATCAATCAATCAGTGGTGTTCTCCATTGCCATCGAATATCTTAATGTTTTTGTTTCTGTTTCATTGTTTTGTTTGTGGCATTATACCTGGAAATGGCAATACATGTACTTACAATATGAGCCACCTGTAAGTGTATTAGACCACATTAATAAAGGTTGCTTACTTTACTTAACTTACTTACATGGTACATAAAGTCTACAATGTACATGTAGCAGGAATCCTTTTGGTTGCTTACTACATATAGCTGGTGTGAACCAGACTTTTAGCCAGGTGGCCATCTGGCTTTCTTGGGGATGGCCACTTTTCAGGAGAAAATCGATTTAAATAAAGCAGAGATCTTGTTGATTTGCAGTCAGTAATTTCATAAAAGTTTGAACAAAATCACTTATAATAATTGCTATAGTGATTCTGGAAAGGCTTTTGAACACACCGTCTCACCATCACCTTATTTCTACTTTTAGTTTCCTTCGGTTACTTCATAGGTGAATACCTGGCACTCTTTTCTGTTTACATCAGTGTAGAGCAAAATGTTTGTTACCAAACTGATTTCACTGGAAGGAACTTTGTGTAACCAACAAGAAGCATTCCTCACGGGAAGTGCTTGTTGGTGGCTAAATGAAGCAGGCAGACAGTGTACTCTATGTTAACTAGAAAGTGCGGCTGAAGTTGGTATATTTTTTCAGGTTGTCGATGGCAGTGGCTCATTTTCCTTTGGAAAGATCTTTATTCTTCAGCTATTTAAAGACTCTTTTCAGTATGTCAGTGATGCAAGCATCCTTTATAAATATGGCTACACACTGATGGTCAATGCAACCTTTCATGAGGACCTCACAGGCAAAGTAGCTAGCAGTCAAGGAAGCGTTTCTTTTTATGAGATGGATGTTAAGTTGAAATTTGCAGAATTCAATCCTCAAAACTTCAAACCAGGATTACCTTTCAAGGCTTTGGTAAGTTGGATCTTAGTCGAGGCCATCAAACATCAGTGTCATCAATGAAAATATTCTGACTAATTAATGGTGTCAATAATTTTTGAACATGTATTTCATTGCATGTCATGTCATCATAGGCATTCATTAGTTTGGAATACATCACAAGACCAATAAATTATTTATCATGGTGCAGAAAATTCAAATAATTTTGTTGGATTGCATATACATACATACATATTGTTAATTGGGGACACTCCACAGTTGCAGCTACATCACAGACAAATCTTGCATTACGAAAAATAGTGATCAGAGTACGTATTAAATTTATTTGAAATAAATACTTCTTTTCTAGCTTCAAGTTGTCCAGCCTGATGGTGAACCAGTCAGTCCAGATAAACTGCAAAAACTACAGGGTAAGGTCAGAATTACAACAAAGTACGACTGGAGCAATAAAGGCAGTGAAGAAGTCTTACCTCATTTTGATGACGGAGGCATCATTATCACAAGAAACATCCCTTCATCAGCAGATTACTCATTAAGTTTACAGGTTTGTTTCAGAAACTGTCTTCTATGTTTTAATCCTCTTAGCTGGGATCACATTATGCAATCATGTTGTCCATAACATAAACATTGAGTAAGGCCAAGAAATGTGTACGATTTGACCAGATTAATTCAACTATACATATACAATGTGATACTACATCATTGACTCAAGTGTTAAAACATTTATCTACCTGTAAAGGTTTATTTGGACCAATCTGCAGTAGCAATTTACAGGTTGTTTTATTATTTTACAAGAGACTTTTTTTTAAGATGTAGCAGGATGTGTGGCAGTGATTCTTTCAAATCTTTATTAATAATTTTTTTTTTTGCCTGGACACTTTTACCAATAAATTTTAGCCACACATTTATGTTAATATACCCCTTGAGCTTGGGCAGTTTGTTTTCTTATTTCAGACCACGTGATATTCTCTAGAGAATTGTTCTGTTATCCATCTTAAAATTGTTCATTCAATAGTTACACAGGACCATTTGAAGATTTGAAAGCAAGACTTCTCAAGCAGGGATGTGATTATGCTTTTAGTCACCTGTAATGCCTTGTTCTCCACGCCCATAGCAAATTTGTTACTTTATGGGTGAATTTTATCAACAACAGGCAATTTCACGTGCAACATCAAGAGAAAATCAAGCGTACTCAGCCATAACAGGTGTTATATGGGTTATGGCCTTTAATGACAGCCCTGTCAAGAGTATCATCACATGGTCTGTAATGGGGCAACAAACTGTCCAGCTAAAGAGGTCTATTGATACGGAATTTTCATTCACAAATAATTCAATAACTCAATCTGTGGGCATACACGTAGTAAATAGTGTCATAGTAATGTACATGTATTAGGGAATGATATTCGAAGCAGATGTTTTTTTTTTTTGCATTTTATGCCAGTCTGCAAAGGTTAGTACATTAAAGCAAAGCAAACCATGGATCTGTTTGATTTATGATTTTGAGCATGATTGTTTAAAGCAATCATAGTCTACAAACAAGATCTTCAAGACTAAAAGTGCTGTCGTTTTGTGCATGGTCTTGTTGGGTCAATTGTAGTGTAAAATTAGTCTGACAGTTTCCTAAGTGTGGTCAGACTGACTGTTATTTCTACCAATGGTCCAGAATTTTTATTAATGTGAAATAGTAGTTTTGTTGGAAAACGTTTTTGTTATTTATTTAGTCAAACCGGTTGATTGTCCTTGAAATTAGATAACGTTTAGATTTCATCAGCAGTTATTTCTGGTTATTCCACAGGCAGAATATTCAGAGGGTCTGAAGACAGTAAAAGCATCTTTGTCAGCATCCAAATCATCTTCTCCGAGCAACTCATTCATGCAGTTATCAACTCCCACACCTTCAGTGAAGGTTATTATTGATTAGTTAATCCTTAAGGCATTATACTTGGTAATACATGTATATACAGTGTACGTGCATGAGCTGGTGGTAGGTTTTCAACCTTTCAGGAGTGACACAGCTGGTCCATGGATCTACTGATTTGCTGTCTGACATTTAGCCTGACATATTTTACCGATTGCATGACCTGCTGACTCCTGAGTCACTGACATTGACCTACAGATTGATTTAATACACAAACTAATTAAGCAAGTACTGACTGATGAATGGCCAGGTGGACAAACAGATTGGCTTACTGACTCACAGACTGGATTACTTACTGACTGACTGACTGACTGACTGACTGACTGACTGACTGACTGACTGACTGACTGACTGACTGATGGATGGATGGACGGAGGAATGGACTAAGGAACTCCTTGTATGACTGACAGACAGAATCAATTGACTAACTGACTGACTGGCTGAGTGATTGACTGACTGATAGATGGACAGACAGAAGGACAAAAAGACAGACAGATGGATGGACTGAGTGACTAAATGAATTACTGAATAACTTGACCAACTGACAGACTCACTGATACTCTGATGTAATGATGGACTGACAGACGGACAGACAGGTGGATGGGCTGAATGGGATTAATATTTTTTATTTGAAACTGATATAGGTATCTCTTATTTTAGGCTGGTGAGAACATTGCTTTGGATGTGGAAGCCACTTTCACACTCTCAGAGTTAAAATACATGGTATGCTCATTGTTTTAGATAGAGCCATTCCAGTCTGAGCTGAATGCATAAGTCACAAAAGGCACAACATGTGGTAGACCTATTCACAAACCATGTAGCCCTAATGAAACTGTCACTTAATTTTGCTGCATGAAGCAGCCAATATAAATGAGATATCAAAATATGAGGCTGCAAAGACATCATAGGAGGTTTTTGCTCATTTCCGCTAATGAGATATCAAACCTGGTACATGTACATGGTAACTGGAAAACTCAGAATTCTTTCCCTGAATATACCTGTGTCACAGTAAACTACTCTTCTCTTCTCATATAAGTTTTTATTTTCCACTGGGTAAGATCATATTCCATCGCAAAATTACCCAGCTCAGCACATACATGTGTGTAACGTAACTGCAAAAGTTGCTGTTTGCATGTACCTGACAATTTGTTCCTTAGGTCAGAATGATTTCAACCGGGAATGTAGGTTAATTTGTGTCAAAGGGGAAGGGGGATTTGGTACCAATAACTTATTACACCAGCATTTGAGGAAATGTGCAATGACTGCTTGCATGGCCTAGTGGAGATGAAGGTGGATTGCAAAGTCAGAGATCAGGTGTTCAAATCTAGGTGGCAAGGCTAACAAGACTTTTTAATCAGGGTGCCACTGTTGTTCATCTCAGCCAAATGTACATGGCTTTGAATTGGCCAAGCTTTGAAAAAACCAGCAATGGCTGAGGAATGTCAAAAATTAGTACTGAGTGCTTTGTTCGTTTGTTTGTTTTTTTTGTTTGTGCAATTAGGTGTTGGCACGTGGAATGGCAGTAGAAACAGGTACGCCTGTTGTATCACCCGGTTCCACCAAGACTTCATTTAATATCCAATCCAAACCAGGCATGGCTCCTACTGCACGCCTGCTGGTCTACTGCATGAAGAAAGATGGCGAGATTGTGGTGGACACTCTGAATGTTAAAATAGACGACCCTTTTCAAAATCAAGTAAGGATCTTCAAGTGGTTTGTAGTTCACGTTACGTACAGCTGTAGGTGACAGAGTAAGCGCATCGGAAAAGCCAATAATATATATGAAATTAAACACGTTAAATCATAGATGTGTCTTCATGGCCATAGCAGGTAACCGGCAAACCGAGGCACTTGCCTCAGTCATTTCTATTCTTGCAGTTATGTAATTGCAATTTAATGGAGTTAATAATAAGGAGCGCAAGTCTTGCCTTTACGGCCAGCGGCGTTTAGACCTGCGCGTGCGCCAAGATTCCACGTGTTCTTGGGCCACAAGGCATTCAAGTAGTTTTAAATTGTCAGCGCTTTCCTCGAGCATCTGAGTTTCAAGCGCAGGAACCCTGCTCAGAGGTTGTTTCACCTCCCCTGTCCCTCCCTTCTCTTTCCACTGTTTTATCTATGTGACGGGTACTTGTTTTCTCTTTCCTGCGTGGGGGCTCATGGCTGCAACGGGTTGCCAGGATTTGCCAGCCATGGGAGGGGTCTCCATCTACGAGCTGGCTGCCAATAGTGGAAGCTCCTGGTTGTCTCAGGCACCCAACCTCCACTTTGCGAGGCAGTTGTTGTTGTTGTTGTTGTTGTTGTTGTTTTCAAAGGGGGAAAGTAAAACACACTTCTCGCAAATAAATAAAGAAACAAACAAATAACATTACCTCAGTCATATCTGTTTTGGCTGTGGCCCTGGTCTTTTATAGGACTGAGTCATTGAGGAAGGCGTTACGGTATACACAGTCTTACCGTAGTAAATTTTTTTTCAGGTCTCATTGACCATTGACACCAACAACAAAAATACAGTCTCTCCTGGCGACACCGTGACCATCAAAGGCAAAGCGGCACCAGGGTCGTTTATGGCCTTCCGCGCAGTTGATAAGAGTGTGCTTCTAATGAAAGAAGATACTGATCTCTCTGTCACCAAGGTAATCTGCTACATTCCAGACTTTACCCTCAATTCTGACTACACTGACTCGGGACATTTAATGTGAATAGTTTATTGAGGATGCGTCAGTCAGTCATCTGATGTAGACTATGTATTCGTAATTCCGTCACGTAAGATAATCTGTATCCTTGCAAATTACAACCATTGGTTCTAACTGATAACAACTAGAGCCTGTCCTACGCTGGACACCAAAAACCACTAAGCAAAAACACTCTTTAGATCTGGCCAAAATACTTGTGGAAACGTATTCCTCATCTAATGCAGTGGCAAGAGATCCAAGGAAAGGCTACAAAAACAATAAGCTGAAACATGTTACAGTTACGCATAATTTTGCAAACATGAACCCTTAAGTGTGGTCGTTCAGATTTTTCTCCATAATTCTAGACATAATGTTGGAAGTGATTTTTACAGGTTCTCGGAGACCTTCAAAGTTACGATTCTGCTGAAGTGTGGTACCCATTTTGGGAGTGGGGCTTTCAGCGGAGTCGCCGTTCAATTATGCCATTTCCAACCGCAGGAGGCATTGCGGCTGACATCTTTGAGGTAATGGAAGTACGTTAAACAGGGTGAAAATTCAGGGGAATGCCAGTCTTTTATGTACTCTTCTACTTTTTGCATCTCTTGGAGTGACTTTTAGGCATTTCGGAGTCGTAAAATCAAAGTGGGTGGCTCACTTGGTGCAACGGAACGCATTTCCTTAAAAAATGAAATTCCGGTCATATATACGTGAACGAAATCGTTACTTGAAGGAAATTCAGTTAGAATTCTGTAAAAACAATGAGATTATTACCTCTCGATTTCTATGAGGTGATAGTTGATTTGGCCTTCGACCTCATCAACTATCACCTCGGAAATCTCGAGCTCATAATCTAATTATTGTAATAAATATTAGTGTGCAGTTGCTGCAGTTTGTTTACAAAGTGGCGACGTTTTCTCGTTTCTACAAAGTTTCGGAGCAATATTTAGAACTTACTAGATAAGTAAATTTCTGAGATGACTACCAGAAGGACATGCAGCATTAACGCTACTTAAAAACCTGAAACTTTGCTCAACGAACTGACAAGCTGTCGTACACAGCTGTAAGTTTCAATTGAAGATTCAGACTGCGCGCAAAGTGTGAAGTTAAATGTTACTACTTACGCGTTGGGAAATATTAAAAATCATCATTTGGAGAAATTTAAGTCATAATTCTACTGAAGCAATTTATAACCCAACTGTTAATTACATCAGAGATCATAATTAGGTCTGATTTCATTTAGGATTGTCGAGGATCGAACTAGTCTGCAGAACAGGCGGATTAGTGGGGCAGAGGGCGAAACGCGATACACGAGCACGGAGCGCCACCGCTCGTGTATCACGTTTTGCGGTGTGCTTTGCTAATCCGCCTGTTCTGCAGACTAGGATTGAATTAACAGTAAGCTCGATTTTCGCCGCATTCTTGAGTCTGGTCTACGTTCCTCCCCGAGAGGAGGCTTCGGGGAGGGGCACGGACTCATTTCCCGAACAGCTGTTGGTAATCGAGCTAAGGATCTTATTTAGGATCGATCCGACAGTCGATCGATCCTCCTATCAATCTCAAGGGTGTTTTTAATTGTTTGACTCATTTTTCTTACATGATTTACTTGACAGAACTCTGGTCTCATTGTGATAACTAACTACAATTTGCCAGGAAGACATTCGCGTAATTTTCTGCTAAACGCAAGGCCAGTCATGGAATTCGCGCTTTTTGGTGAGGTTAAATGAATGTATGAAGGTTAACGAGACATGTACATAAGGTTGTCATTGTTTATTTGGCAACGGGTGTTATTTATAATACTCAGTTTAATTTCATCTTCATGGTGGGTCCTATCCTTAATAGTAAAATTTGAAACGTTCTTTGACTAAAAATATTTTACAACTAAAACAGATGCTTTCGACTGCCTAAACTGCAAAAATGTTCTTTTTTTTTTAACTTGGTGGATCCTCCGTAGCCATACAGCTCAGACTTTGCACAAGTCCTTTGACGTTTAGATTGTGCTTTAACAAGAAAAGAAGTTTCATTCTTATAGAGGGCCAAGCTATAACGAAGTGAGGAGAAAAAATCGATATGAAATTTTCACTTGTGTGTGTTCATTTCCGGATCATATTAGATTCTATCAAGCAGAGGAAAATACCTCTAATGACAGTCAGACCAGATTAGATTTTTCAATCTCAAAAAGTGATTCGAACGTTACTAACTGAATCCTCTTGTTGCCCGACCCTGCGGGACATAAGGCAGCAGCAGTCCCTTTGCATTTTCTGCAGCCTCGGCCACTTCACAGAGCTCAGCCATGACAGTTTAGCAAAAGGTGTTTTTTGTGGACCAGGTTTCCTTTAGCCAGGGGTGTCTAACGCAGGGCAATTGTAGGGATACGCATTTTTTTTTTTAAATTTCTGAGATGAGAAAAGAGAAAAGAAAAGGTAACGAAGAGAGGGAAAAAATCACTGATACTGGCTGGGAAAATAAAGAACGAAAAAAAACATGAGAGGAATGAAAATGAGAATCATTACTCGCTTTGGCGATCGGACAAGAAGCGGTACTTTCTTTTTGATTGTCCTTCCTGAATGTTTTCAACAGTGTTACATCTCCTCGGTTATTCTCTTACCGTTGCGTTTTGCACTGTTTCTTAACAATGCCAGTGGGCTTTAACTTTAACTTAACCTACGGATTAAAACCTCAAGTCAGTGGCATCAAAATTGTCACTGTTTACGGGCGATCCATTTTCCAAGTTGAGTGGCTCATAGCCACTTTGATTAGCTAGGACTTGATTGGTGTGACATTAATGGTTTTATTGGTTGTTTTTCACCATAAGACGCAGATGTCCAAGTTTCATCCAAAGAAAGCAGTGGAATCCCAAAACTTGCTGAGGTAAAGCGTGTCAGAAGTTTATTTCCTGAAACATGGATCTGGTTAGACTACGATACTAGGTATGTTTGCCAGTAAAGCTAAATAAACAATAGCCACCATTTGGCGCGAAAATATGCTCGCATATTTGTCCGCGGACATTATCTGTTCCGAGAAGCGAACAGTTTGCCGAGACTGAAGTTCGAGGAAAACTGTGAGCTTCTAGGGACAGATAATGTCCAAGGACAAATCGCGTCCATTGGAGGCTATTGTGTGTATTATCCTTCAAATATTTTTTTGGAACACGTCCAGTTTTGAAAATTGGGGAATGTCACTCGGATATTCCCCAGTTTTAGCTGGGGCATATTCAATCACGTGACGCATTTAGACCAATCGTGTGCGAGTTAAAATATATGATATATTACAATGCTTGATATAAAACAGCCCATTGTAATTCCTCTGCGAAAGTGCAGCGATTTGATGTTTGAGGAAAATCTTGTTCCTCGAGTCTTCGTTCCGTACTGCGCAAGCTTGACGAAACGAGAGACTCTCGAGAATTCTGTATCAAGCTCGCTTTTGATTGGTTATAAAAACAATGGAAATCAGAACGATCCAGAGTCGCGCGCTTCCTGACCGCTGTTCAAGGGGAATGAAGACTCGGGGTTCGAGGTTTGTTCTTTTCCATCAATCTCGTGAAAACTGAGAAAGTTATAGTAACCGTTTTGACGAGATAATGCTTCGTTTGTAGAGAGTTTGTACACCATATTTACTAGTTTTGTGTGAAGATCGGAAAGAAGTTTGACGTTCTGGAGGGAAAGGTTTCGAAGGGGCTTGTTCAAAGGGTCAAAGGGGGGACAATGATGTGTCTAAAGACAATAGTTATGTTATAGCTGCAGGAAAAAACGCCAAATAATTACTTACAGTGTATCTCGACGTGGCACTGAGTCGTTCAATTCTATTGGTTAAAAGACCTTGCAGTGGGCCTTCCAGTGTCAATGAAAGTCGTGCATGCCCATTGTCATGACATGGGTTCTTTAAAGTAGGAAAGGGGAGGAGGTTGGAGGGATTCGAACTTAATCTCTCGGACAAGCGTATTTGTAGAGTTTCAGTTATGGCGGGGTTGTACCAGAGAAGTGACCCAGCGTCCTGTAAAACAGAATTTGTTTTGTCGTTGCAGTGAGGTGTTTTATTTAATTTGTAGGTTTAAATTATCAGTCGTATTTAATATTTTATTGTATATTTTTTTGTCTATTCTTAGGGTCTTTTTAATTGTTAATTACGTTCTTTATATCAGGCGTTAAGTGTACAAGCCTTTTAGTGACGACGCTGAAATGTATAGTTTGTTCTTAGTTCGACAGGTGATGTTGAATTTCAGAGGGCCGTCCCTGATACACTGACCACTTGGGTAGCCAGTGCTTTTGCTGTGTCAAACTCCACAGGACTGGGTGTTGGAGAACTTAAACCTCAGGTACCCTTTGTCTGGCGTGTGTTAACAGTTGGACTGTGGGGTAGCTGTCAAATACACTGCGTAGGCTAGAAATAACAAGGCCCCTTAATTTTTTGTTTGTACTTTCGTTTGCTTTGTTTTGGACTTATTACAGACTCACTGTTCCAAATACTCAAATCGCAGATAGTGTTTCAAATAACAAAGTTTCCAACAGGGAAATAAACACGAGAAAAAAGTTATTGATACCGACGTAAGAAGACATTTTCTCATACCCCTAGCTTTCCATACCCTCCATTCCATATGCTTTTTAGCTCTGCCCCTTCATTCCTCTTTACGGCTAAATCGAGTGTTCTTGCAACTCAGAAATTTACTTCCTCTCACAGTCAGGGACGTTTCCGAAAGTGCCACAGTTACAACCCTCCTCATTTGCAATAAGGGTCCTTCTACCATGCTACCTTCTCTGCCAAATGTCTTCCTCTCCGTTTTATAACTCAACCTTTTAAGTCTTTAAAATTAGTTCTAAAAATCGATCTCAATTATAAATCTGTGATTTTGCTGGCCTTCAGGTGCAAGTGTTCCAGTCGTTCTTTGTGTCACTCAATCTTCCTTACTCTGTTGTTCGTGGTGAAGAGGTCGCTCTTCAAGTGACAGTCTTCAATTACGAGCCGGAGCCGCAACTGGTAAGTAGGATTTGTGAACATATACCGATAGTTGTGTTCCGATAGTTGGTCCACAGTTCACACACTACAAACTATTTAAAGCCCTGGCCAAATGGACTCGCAAGTAGTCGCAAGAAGCTGCAAGTTGAACCTGAGTGGAGATTTGCGTTGGGTGGCCATGTTTCCACGCAAGTACATGCAAGTCGCAAAAGAAAAACATTCCAAGGCTACGCGCTTTTCCCCGCGTGGCCAAAATCCTGTATTTCATCGGCTAACAGGTTGCTATAACAGCGACTGGACGTCACTCAACTTGCGTTGACTTGGGATGGGTGGTCAGACGGTGAAAAACTTGCGTCGACTTGCGTGCAAATTTGATTTCGACCAAAGTGAGCGCAAGGCATCGCAAGTCAACGCGAGGGCACGCAAGGCCTGGCCGAACGGAGTCGCGAGTAGACCCAAGTTTTCAACTTCCGTCCACTTGGGAGTCTGTTTGTCCAGGACTTTAAAAGCGAACGGTGGACCAGGCTTCAAAGCCAGTCGAGGCTCTGTGAAATCATTCTGTCAATAA
>Ga0126338_10003482_pt1 | contig 11056 bp, 7 predicted proteins | sample OrbCmetagenome_2_FD_92529 | JGI IMG/M metagenome (GOLD analysis project Ga0126338, IMG submission 92529) | Coral microbial communities from Petempiche,Puerto Morelos, Mexico - Orbicella C C metagenome | ecosystem: Host-associated > Invertebrates > Cnidaria > Coral | place: Petempiche,Puerto...
AAATAAATAAATAAATAAATAAAATAAAGCAAAATAAAATAAAATAAAACACTACTACAAATTTATTCAAGACGTTTATGTTTTTGCTTCTAATCCATGTAACTACATTGAAGCACAAACTTTAAAATTTAATATAAGGGACGGCAAGTGTACAAAATTAAAATATACGGACGAAGGTAAACCCGTAAAAGTTACAGACCAAGATAGACAAACATGCTTACTATTCATTCAGATTAATAGACAAACACGAACAAGAAAACTGGAATTTGTCTTCGAAGTTAAGTTCACAAAAGGCTTCGAAAAGAAAGGTGTAAAATGTCAAATTCAAAAACTAAATTAAACAAGGAAATCTGAAGATCACTTATAAAAACGCCTAAAACAATAGGTCACACACAAAGATAGACACATGTAGCTGCCTATCAAAAAGCAGACATGTAGGACTCACAGTCACAAACAAAATCAACAAAAGAAAGAAAAACCACAGACGAATATTAGCGCCCATAAAACTGAAAGTAACCAGGATTACTTTCTAAAGCATAACTTTCTACAATGAGCATTAAAATCATCCCTACATAGTTACACTGCAGTCTATAAATTTAAACTTAATGTGTATTAATAGTCATAGAAGCAATGCTTAAACTTACTATTCTAACTGTTACTTGAGAAGTGAGCATCGGGACGAAATCCAACTTCCCCTCGTGCATGAGCAACAAGGCTCTTCCCCTAAAACGGACAACGATGCATCCAATTTAGCTTGGATCGATCAGCAAAAGAGATCTTCCTTTAAAAACGACAATGAAAAAGATGAGCATAAACAATAAAGATAGTTTCTAATAAGAGTCATACCTTATTGATGACTGGAATGTAGGAACCATTATCAGAGATATGACCAAAATCTTTATCTAAATGGCTCACAAAGCATGTTCTTTGAGGTGAATGATGTTAGAGGGCGGCCTGAATCAAATTAAAGTGTACTCACCACTAATTCCCCTTCGATGCGTGAAGAAACTGAAAAACTACAAAAGCCTGTAACATGTATAACCTTGTCAAATCACAACAGTGACTTTGTCTGTAGGATAACAGGAGAATCATCTTAACTCAATTCATGTATTGTTTTCTACGTTTTGACTAACAGCAAGACACTGAACTATAAAACGGATAGCTTTCTGATAAGAGAGAAGTCCAAGTTTCTTATTTATACTTTATTACCACAGAGAGTCAGATACAAAGTTTTCCGTTCAGCCCAAAACTATAGCCATTAATTTACTGAGGTTAACACTTGTGTATTACAGTTATAAACATATTTTACCTATGTAATATAAAGCACGGTTTACCACGCCTAATATCTACATGCATATAAACCTGCTAATTCGACGAGTTTGAATCTCTCAGTGAGCAATTGCAATTTACAAATGCCAAGAATTTCTGTGTTCATGTAATGGTATAGCTAATAACAATGACGCGCTGAGTTATCAGACTTTCGAGCCGTGGGATACGCGTTCGATTTCGACAGGCCGCAGAATATTTTTTTTTTAAGTATTATATACAGAAAATGTATCAAATTAAAGAGATAGACCGAGTAGTTGTTTAACATTCTCAGCCCTGATAGCAGCTATACTGACATTTACAATGACGTGCACAATTTCCGTGCATAGTCGACACGTTTCACTTTTTCTTCGTGTTTCAGTTTTCATTGGTAATTCATATGACAATTACCCGGTTTAGGAACAAGCTTGCTCATATGCTTTACATACATATATGACACATTGTATAAAATCTGAAAAACATTATTTCGTCTGTTTCATATTATTGGCGGCTAAATAAATCTGCAATGATGTGACTGATACGACACCGAAGTTTCATATCAGATTAACGGCGCTTTTCGTAGAAACTTATCGGTTCATTTCGAGAGCATGAAAAAAGTTAATTCATAATTTCATGCCCAAATCAAACTTTCAGCAGAAAAGTAAAAAAGAAAGGACGATTGTCAGTGTTCAGAAAGTGAAATCTCTCTATCCTCCTCCCCCCACCCACACCAAAATAGATTACATCAACTTATTTTAATAATAAGTTTGATAACTTCACAATAAAACTGCGATTTAAACTTGAATAATTTAGAAACGAAATTGATGAATAATAACTGTATCTTCGATAAAGGAGCTTGTTGTAGTCTTCAGAAAATACAGTAGGAGCATATACCAGACAATATGCGAAGGCATCCAAGAAACCTGCATGCATTCCTTTAAAAATGTTCTCCCGGACAGTTGATAACTCCTGCTCGTAACCTAACCGTATCCTGCAAAATGGGTTTTCTGTTCGATTCCCGTACCTGAACGATCTATTCACAGGCAACCGACTATGTAAATTAACGTTGCCAACCCCTCCCTTCACACCCCTTCGATGTCAATCGTTCAATTTTTTTTTCATCTGAGACGCCAAACAAGTAGTTGAATGGAAAAAGACAATCACATTTCATGCAAGGTGGTACTTAATAAGGAATAAGGAGCTTAAGCAATGACGACGGCGATGCCATGGATAACGCCTAGCTAACTCAAAGCTAACTCAGATGTGTCACGCTATTCTCAGAAGTTGCTTGTAGTGACACAAGAGCTGGTCTCACTCTGTTATTTGTCTTCTCTTGTTATTTGGAATAAAGTGATAGGGTTTCGCAGTTTTCTTCGTTTCACCGTGAGCACTGACAGCAGTTTTAAATTAAAGGAGGTGAAAATTTATACTGTGAGTAATCATGTGGTATATGTTATAAATACCGTCTACAGAAGGGGTTTCCCCGTATCCATTTTAATTAGCAAGTAAAGTTTCGTTTTTGGTGATTAGGTAATAATCCAGTAACCAACAAGAACTGAGAGATTCCCCCGAATGAGCTCACATCATCACATATGTAAATGTAAAACGTCTGACTTTCCTGTGCCGGTTCCATTTTGACTGATTACAATGTAGCCTTGGATGCATCATTCTGTTGAGATCTCAGTTATCTGTTAAATTTTCGGCGCTTTCTCATCTACCAGTTAAAATTTCAGAGATAAACTAAGAATAAAGCCGGGATCCGAGCCAGGATCCGAACTAGGATCCGAGCTAGGATTCGAGCCAGGGTTCGAGCCAGGATTCGAGCTAGGATCCGAGTTAGGATTTGAGCCAGGATCCGAGCCAGGATCCGAGCTAGGATTTGAGCTAGGATCCGAGCCAGTATCCGAGCTAGGATTTGGGCTAGGATCCGAGCCAGGATTCACCCTTTCCGCGCCTTTAGCTTTTCCTGCTACTCTGATCACGTGATCAGAACCCAAAATATAGAACCAGCGTGTTCGCTACTGACTTGCAAGTAGAATCAAAACCAATTCTGCTCATACACGTCAATTTTGACACTGGGCGCAGGCACCGTGTCGAATTTGTAAAGCCGGCGAGTGAATATACATTTTTTATTTACTACGTAAATGAAAAATAGTTTCAGGCGAGAGAAAATCTTCCTTTGAATGAAAGACTATTTTACGTGAATATCCAGGAACACTGAAAGTTTTTTGACAACTTAGTAGATATACTAGTGAATTTCTTTATAATAATACTAATACATTTCATTTTGGCGACGCCCAAGTGTATTTCTACCAGAAAACTTGACTTGCTACAGGGATTCTAATAGTTGGATTTGTTCATTAAAAATGCTGGCAAGGGCTTCGATCGTTTTTGCTGTAGGAATATATACGTTTTTTTTTTGCGTATAGTTTCTAGTTTGATACATTGATGTCGAGTTTGATTTTATACAGTACAAAAATTGTTGAAATTTTAAGAAATAAACAAGGCGTTTTCGTGCCGAACACGACTATATTTAGTCGTGGAAAGAAATTTGTTCGGGGCAGATTTTGATCACTTGCTAGGTAACCACTGCACGCAACGCAATCAACAAAACAACGCTATAATTTGTTATTTTTGGCAAGCTTCGTCCAAACACTTGATTATACCCATTTGCCTAAAAACTTACTCCTTGTTTACAAATCGTTATCAAAAATTTAGTCGGTGGATGGCTTGCCGGCCGTCTCTTGTCCGTGGGGCAAAGTTACTTGCCCGAGAGTAAAATGTACTCTTCCCGGACGTGCGGACGGGGGTTTCTTTGAGCCCTGCACTAGCTATCAACCTTTCTGGAATATAAGTTCAAATGTTCAAATTTTCAGATTTCAGTATATGTGTAATGTATGGGGCAAAACACTTGCACAAACAGCATTCCAGAAAATGACACTTCCTACACGTTACTCTGCACGACTTTTGCCGAGACAAAAGAGGTAACGCAAACAAGGAAACCAGGTCACGTGACATGTCGTAGAAAGCTCATCCTAACTAATCCCGCTCGGATCTTAACTCAAATCCTAGCTCGAATCCTGGCTCAGATCCCGGCTCGAATCCTGGCTCGAACGCTGGCTCAGATCCTGGCTTGAATCCTGGCTCGAACCCTAGCTCAGATCCTGGCTCGGATCCTGGCTCGACTACTGGCTCGAATCCTGGTTCGAATCCTGGCTCGAATCCTGGCTCGGATTCTGACTCGAAGGATAGGTATCCTCAAAATTTCAGCCCATTTCTCAACTACCAATAAACTTTGCGGGTTTCAGATCTGAGCTATGTATGTAAGTTTAAAAAAGCGTCATTTGTCAGCTAACAGTTCAAATCTTGACCAATTCTCAGCTATATCAATTACACCTAGACCTCATTCCAACTCTCTGAGAACTAACGCTCTGCTCGGGTCTGAAGTTTCAAGATTAATTTGCAGTTAAATTTTTGCGCCGAATACACTTGAGTTGTTTTCAGAAACGATCACATTGCTTTTAAGATCATCATGAAGAGCAAATAAATATCGAGTTTTGGGTCAATTTCAGAGCATTTGAAGTTTTTCAGGGCCAGGAATGAAATAGAAACGCAACTCGGGTCACATTTGCAAGGGCAAGAAATCTGAAATGTTTTAATCAGACCGCGAATTTAGAATCTACAATGAGAACGTCCCGGCATAGTTAATCGTACCCAATTTTGAGGCTTTTGTCAAAAGCCTCAAAACCGTCCCAAAATGATGAAATAGGCCCAATGGACAACAGAAACCAGGAAAGGTGAGTATATTTTCTTTATTTTATTACAAAAAAGTAACATTTTATTTCACCGTGTGATTTTATCCTTCGTTATTTTAAACTCCATACAATGCCTTGCAGAGCGCTCAAATTCTTAACGGCCCAAAGTGTAATACAACACCGCACACTTTAGGCAGTCACGTCTCACTCGATACGCTTACATAAGTCATTACTATTTGATTGATTCCTCGAATCGTCGTGAGTCTGGAACGCCTGTGCTTACTCAGATTTATATTTTATCCTGTTTTCGGTGCAATTTGACATTAACGACCTCAATCCTGAGAATGATACTTGATGTATCGAAACGTCGATTGACATTACTTGCATGTCAAATCTTCCTTTTACGTCTTTCTTGTGAAATGCTTTAACAAGCAACTCATTATTCGATTCGATCAATCGCCAACACTTTTAAACAGTTCATTTACCTTCTTCTAGGCGATGTATGACTTTGGAAAGCTACATATCACCTCCTCAGGTCTAATTGTTAAACTGGGTTTTATAAGTTGTTTCAAAGTTTCCGTCGTAAACGCTGTTTATTGAATTGTTACAATGAAAATACCGCAGATTTACTCCTTGGTATCACATGATAAATCGAAGAGTTATATTCTTATACTTGAGCTACCGATTAAGCCTTATCAAAAGCTCTATGGAAAAGGATTCAGTCAAAACTATCACTGCATTACATTAAATCTCTATGGGTATGTTCTTTGCAAATCCAGTTAGTTATGTCAATCAATCAATCAATCAATCAATCAATCAATTCAATCATCAATCAATCAATCAATCAATAAGCCAGTCATTCATTCATTTATTCAGTCAGTCAGTCAATTCAATCAATCAATCAATCAATCAATCAATCAATAAGCCAGTCATTCATTCATTCATTCATTCATTCATTCATTTAGTCAGTCAGTCAGTCAGTCAGTCAATCAATCAATCAATCAATCAATCAATTAATTTATTAATGTCATGCGGGGGAAAAGGATCTCAGCCAGGGATCATGTATCAAATGCACGACTAAAATAACACGAAAATGAGCGAATAAAAAGAAGGTAAATATCAGTCAAGTAGATAAAACTATAAATAAAAGTGTAATAGTAAAATATAAAATATGAAATAATATAAAGTTGTGGATATATATACACCAAGACTAAAACTGTGACATCTCTCAATAGTAAAACAGTAATAATCGTAAACAACAACAACAACAACAAATTAAGATTGTCAGTAGTCACATTCACAACTAGCCCTCAAGATTAAAAGTCTCAGTAACCTCTTGTGAAATTCATTTAAATTAGGTGACTGTTTATATGTAGATAGTTGGTTCCATTCTCCCATTTTCATTGATACATTTGAATAGTAACGAGAGTGATCGTTCATATCTTCCATATTCTAACGAATGCATCAGGAAATTAAGGTCATTTTTAGGCACGTCCAAAATTCATATACTGATAAAAAGCACTTGCATTATTTCCAGCTTCTTAAGTCACCTAGTTGTAGTACAAACTACAATCACGACGTGGCAGATATTACTACATTTCTGCACTTCATAATCTTCTTAAATTCCTGCCGGAATGAAGGATTCATTGTGGGGTATATGAAAGGGTTAACCGCACTGGACATGTAGATTGACAGCGAACAGCATAGTTGGACACCTCTTGAGATACTTTCCCGAAGCTGGAAGCGAATCACGACAGCGACAGCCTAGGCAGGAATCCAGCGTAGGATGAAAGCAAGTACCACAACGAAAAGCGATTTGCTGACTTTGATCTTCCTGGGTGCAATATCAAGGTGGTGTTGGCGAACTCTTTTGGAGACTTTTAAGATAACACAAAATCGCGACGGTGGTTGGAATTATCAGAAACAGTGTGATGACCGTACTGTAGTGAGCGTAAGAACCAACAGCGCTTGGATAAACCACGTGACATAGAGCATATCCAGGGATGAAATCATAATCCAAGAATCCTGCCAACTTTGGAATGTTAACGTAACAGGCGCCAAAGGCCCAGGCAAAGCCAAGCATTATTCGAGATTGCTTTTTGGAGAATGTGACATTGTATCGAATTTGCCTTTACGTTCCGCTGGTATCTGTTGAACGCTGTTAGGGCTACAGTAGTGGGAGACACATAGACACAGAAATTCAGGATAAAGGCGTGTGGATTGCAGAGAGAGGACCCTGTAACCCATCCACCAGAAATAAGGACTGCAGCTGTAAATGGCAACACTATGCTAGCAGATATAAGATCCGCAACAGCAAGGAACAAAATCAAAATTGGAGCGTAAACGGTAATTTCTGCGTACGGACATGCATACCGAGATGTTACCCACGAGGGATGTGATGAGTATAACGAGGCAAATAAGGGTTTCTAAGAAAATGATTCGAGATTCTCTCCGAGGTAGAGATGCAAACTCCATATTGATCACTGGAGCACCTGGAAAATTTAAATAAAGGATAAAATCTACTGTCGTATAGACATAACTCCCTCTTTTACCCGCAGGGTGTTGTATTGGGAGGGTAAAAACGTCAGCGAAAGTGAGAGTGAATGAGTTTTTTCTTAACTGTGTACTTTGGGCTCTTAACAGCGGGGCTCCGGCAGTCCGAAAGGCCACCGAGCGGAGCGCCATACCCATATAGGAAGGTAAAGAAAACCCATGTATTGAGTTTCTCATGGTTATCATAGCTAGCGGTATTGTTGTGGGCGGGTACGCACGACGACGACGACGACGACGACGACGACGACGACGGCGGAGTTGCGCAAGGTGACGGCCATACTCCAGCTAATAGCTTGACAGCCTTGGTTTATAGCGTACTTCTTTGACATTGGACATCCATGTTATGGTCAATTGACACCTGTCAAATCAAGGTATCCGCTCATCAGTATCACGTGACCATATTACGGGCTCCAGTTTAGAGCGAGCTGATCAAGTACATGTGTTTTTTTAAAAATTGACCGCTGACTAAGTGCTAGTTTTCGGTTGGATCGCGGGCTAAGGTTAGGTTAACTTGTTGTAAATAGTTGTTTGGAAACCGGTTAAAGCTAACCCAGGATTAAAAGTCAACTAAAGTATAGCTTTTCTTGTATGCAGATGTTTTTCAATGCTTTTGTTTTGTGTATTTTGAGATTATTCAAACTCAAAACAGAAGGCCAAACAATATATACAGAAAACCTCACACCAAAGTTACAAAACTCGAATCAAAATTCTCGCTTATCCTGGGTTAGGTTAATCGAGCTTGAACGACTCGGCCCAAGAGCTTGGGTTTTAGGCTTGGCTAAATCTATATTTTATTTGCGCTTCAACCGGATCTGCATGACATTACTTGACATTACTTGTCCGCAAAAAAAATTCTTCTACTGAGCTATAAAGCCATTAAGAGCTGGATGGCGCTCATTCTAGCTAACTTTAGGCGAGGTCTAACATAATCTCTAAGGTCTCATTTAATGTAATTATTTTACCCATATTTTCATTTTTTGTAGTTCTATGAGGTGTTTAAGCGCGAATGTAACGTCAAGGATAATACTTCTATCCTGACAAATATTGAGGGTGCCAGACTGTAATGTACGTTTTAGCAAAACGTGCACGTGGCAAATTATCGGGCTGGTGTACCCAAGAGACTTGTCGTGTAACCAGCATTTTAGCTATATTGCGTAAAATTCAGCTTATCCGAGTAGGATTGATCTTTTTTGCTTTACATCAGCCAAGCAGATATATCCATCTCCATTCGATAACAATAAGCGTGGCAGCAATATTGCCGAACTAATTCAAACGTAAATCATGGGTAGAAAAGTAAGATGGCTGTTCAGATTGTTTCATGAATAGGGGCGGTTGGAAATCCGATAAAAATATAAGAAACGACCTTTTTGCTCACGGAGGACGTAGTTTACGTCATCCATGAGCTTAGGTGGCAGTCTAATGGCACTCACTCACTCACTCACTCACTTGATTCTGATTAATTTATTCATTAAAACCGGATTAAACTTTTTTCTCCTACCTCCCCTGCAAAGTATTGTTTTCAAGTTGTCTCAAGGACGTCTGGGCATATGTTTGACTGGTTTTGTCGGGGTACTAGAAAGGCGTAAATTTTTGTCCAACAACATGGCGTAACACGGCACGGAGGACGAAGATGGTTTTTTGTTCGATCTGTAAACAGGGATTCCTTCGTGGGTTGAAAAATAGAAAGATTTTACGCTAAGGAACACTTGCTACGACAAACCGACAATGAAATCCTGTAGGCGACGATCCTTGAATCGAAATCTTGAAAGCTACAATGCCTATCGACCGTGGTCCGTGGACGTTAATCGACGGAATCGTTTAAATGTTTTAATGTCACCCGGAGGAGGAATGAAATGAATGCCGTGTCATATGGAAGCTAAGGTGAGCCTTTTTGTTGTATCGTTTTTTTCTTTAAAAACTAAGTCTATGAGAGCACTTTTGCGTACTAGTAATATTAGCTTCTTTCGTTCGGAAACTGCTTGATTCCGAAAGTAGTCATCTGACAAAGCACATAGTTTTCTAAACACAAAAGAGCTGACGTTCGCCATTGTGTGTCGTTGTTAGATGTTGTCTTTACAGAGTTGATTTCTGTCTGTTAGCGATTAATTTTTTCGATCGGTATTATGGATGTAGTTTGTACTGGAAATGCTGATAACAAGTCTCCCGTGTATATATTCAGCCTCGTGTAGCTCTGAATAAGCTTACGTCGAGTTCAAAATAAAGGTTAGTGAGAAAGTTAAAAGACCTTAGGAGTGAAATGAGCAGACTAAGAACACAAGCAAGCCTTGTGCCTTTGGTTCGATTTGGTAGTGTTACAGACCGACAATTCATCCCAAACAAAAACAATCTTGTTTCAGATTACAATTTCACAGTTAATTCATGCTCTTATTCATCTTCACAACTCAGTATTAATAGAACCTATAATTCCAGCTGTACTGCTTGGGGATTTCAATATTGATCTAATGCAGGCAAATACAGAACAAAAGGATCTAATGAAATATCTTATAACAGACAAAGGATTCACTCAGTTGATTAACCAGTACACTACTGACTATCGTACACAGATAGATCTTGCACCACAAATTATGTGCACAATCAGTAGGTGATCATCAGCCCATTTATATAAATTTCCATGAAAGCTGTTTGAATATTTGTTAAAAAAAAATTCACGATGTATATCATATGAGATCATTATGATTAATTTAGCTGAAGGTGAAACTTTACATACCAAATAAGTATCTAAATGTATCAAGCAACTATTTGAATCACATATATAGAAAACAGGCAGAACATTTATTGGCAGAAACAAAGAATGGTTTGAATTTTTTGTGCTTTTTATGTTCCTAAATTCCTAGTCCTCATAGAGTTTCAAAATTACATGTAACTCTACCAGAATTTGGAGATGCTGTATATAAGAATAAATTTTCAGTTTAAAGGAATTATTTTCGCACCAATGTTTCTTGAAGGAAAGGATGCCATTTATAAATGGCATTTTCGTTCTTAAACCCTTTCCAGAAAAGCAAGAAGTATCACTTGGACACCACATTTACACGTAGGTAAGTAGCCTATTCTTATTGGGGTTGGGTACAGGGGGAGGGGAAAGGGCAGCAAATAAAGATATACATGTGTAATTTTTCTGCATTTATTTTTATACCCTTTTAAGATATGTGACAATTATCTTTACCGTGTATTGCAGGTGAAGCAAGTTGGACTATTGTGCATAACCAAATAACCCAGATGAACACTGTGGTAACAACTACAGTATACTATATTATCTTTTTCTCAGCTCATGAGCGGGGGGAATTCAACAAATCCTGCAGTCTGATTGGTTCCGGGAGCGGGCGGAATTTTCTCATCCGGACCGCCACAGCGGGCGGAATCCGTCGAGTTGATCTATTTTCGTGAACGAATTAGCGGTAATCGTCAATTTTTCGCCCTTTTTA
>Ga0126338_10003483_pt1:0-10000 | contig 11055 bp, 8 predicted proteins | sample OrbCmetagenome_2_FD_92529 | JGI IMG/M metagenome (GOLD analysis project Ga0126338, IMG submission 92529) | Coral microbial communities from Petempiche,Puerto Morelos, Mexico - Orbicella C C metagenome | ecosystem: Host-associated > Invertebrates > Cnidaria > Coral | place...
CCCCCCCGCCCCCCTTAGCTCAAAGTCTGGATCCGCCACTGTCAATAATCACATGCTCATTAGCCACTTAAGAAACAGTAAGAAATCTGGGGCGAGTCTCATCTTGCAATGCCTTGTGGGACTGTTACTGGGGAACAAAACAACGGTCCCACAAGGGACCGCGAGACGAAACTTACCCTAGGGTCACAGCCCGCGCGAAAAAACGAGAAAGCCTGGCCTCAACGGATAAGAGCGTGGCGCCAAAAGTGAGGGGAGGGCAGATCGTGAAATGTACACTGTTCCACTAACTTCCTATGTACATTTGCGCGGCGCGTAAATTGTCACCTGTCACGCTGTCCTGACGCACTCATTTTTGCACAAGTCACGCACACTTCCACCCGCCTTTCAGAGAATAAAACGATTATAAGTTCTATGTGTAAGCAGGTAAGTCAAAAACATGAATCAATGTGACAATGGTCACTGTATCAAGCGAAATATGTCTGATAATTGGTTCCCCAATTACCTTGGCTTTATACTTGGCGCTCCCAACAGATTTTTAAATACGTTTGGTTGTAACATCTGCACTAGAATGCTAAAAACGTCCTCGAATTTAAAACTCGACCGCGTTCAAAAGCAATCCCCAAAGGTACGTTTCCGGTTTCAAGGAAGGTAGATACCGTTTAGAGAAGTATGAACACCAACGAGACTGTGTCAAAACACAGTGCAAGACGAAAACGAGAAGTCACCAAGTGTTAAAGGACCGTGGAAGAGAGTTGAGTTCAAATCTCAATGGGTGTGGGACAAACGAGAGAAAACATTTAGTGAATTACACGCAAAATTAGAGCAGGTTCAAATTCAGTGAGAGCGCACAATCGAGCACTGAGAGTCGATGAGCCGAGTCCTCGAGATCTAGCAGTAGAACACACAAGAGGTTCAGTTAAATTCCAGCTGCTTTCAACTCTTTTTATGAAAAAGACTTTAGAAGATAGATAACAACAGTCGCAGTATTTAAACACTCGCGAAAATTTTTTATTTCGATTTTTTTTTTTTTTTTTACATTTTTTTCTCTGATTTTTCAAACAATTATGGCCAACACTAGCGTGGTTTAATAGCTTTCTCAGCAACTTGCTTTTTGATTGGACAATCAACGGGCACACAAACGTAAAGATGTCCATCAAGCAATGGCACTCGGCGCGGTTGGCAGTGCAAGTTCCCGCCAAAACTAGGGCTGTCTGTCGTCAGGTCACGTGTATAACACGGATATTGCGCATGTGCAAGAACTAACACCACCATATTACATGCTTACGAAAATTGAAAAGAATAAACCGATAGCATTATATTGTATAGGAACTTTTATAGTAGCCACACTTAAGTATTGCTAATGTTTTACATTTGTATCAATTTTTAAGTTCAATTGAAATGGGTGTGCGCAATTAAAAGTGTGTACACTACATGTAATCTACATAATATTCATTCTAACTATCTGTCTCTGTGCTACTTAGTTGTATGGCGTCAAATCCATTCTTTTCAAAGAGCTTCCTCTGTCAGTTTATTAGCTCTTATCAACAATGCATTTTGAAGTAGCTTGCTTCTCTCCCATCATTCATTCTGTTCTGGGTCAGTCCAAGCCTTCTCAATCTCTTCCCACTGTTCATCAGACAAACCTGTGAAGTAAATTTCCAGGAATGATTTTGTGGTAAAAAGGAAAACTTGTCACAGTGGCTACTTTCCGCTCTAACCTGTATTCCCTCACCTAATGCAAAAGTAAAAATCCAAAAAACTGAACTTTACGCTAATGTGCCGGTGTGTATGGCACTGCTTGTCTTCTCACAGGTTATATCCCCCTGCCCTCTCCCCCTCCCCAACACTATCCCTCCTCCCGGGGTAACTTCGACTTGCCCAAAGAAAGAATTCGCTTGATCATTTTCAAAGAAACTCGATCGATAGAATGCGATCCAAGAATAACACGATCGTTAGTTTTCTTTACATTAGTTCCGTTTGATGCAAGAAAGCAAACTCTTTCCAACGTATTAACCAAACTTTAAATCAAAGTTTAAGACACAAACGATTGTTTTGCTCAAGTGTTTTCATTTCTTTTATACTGATCAATAACAAATTTTTCATATCAGCTTTTGTTTTCCCCCCCTTCTTTTTCAGGGAGAAGCGGTAAATTTACTTTTGAGAGGTGCTAATAGTCTAAACAATAGAGAAAACAATACTGCGAAAAATTCATTGTTTCGATGCTCCGCCGTACTTCAAGTTGATGAGCGGTGTCATATTCCCTACGAGAAAAAGCACTCGTTTATCTTAACCAATGAGACTCACCACCTCGCGTTTATTTGAATAATAATAGGCAATATGACAGACCTAAGATATTTTAAGAACTGTAAGTAAATGTTCCGAGAACAATAGGCATTCGGCGCGATGAGCTCGAGATTTCTATCACGTGATAGTTGAGAGGGCGCTACGCGAGTCAACTATCACGCATAGAAATCGAGAGCGAATAATCTAATTTTTTTGGTATAAGTCTACCAGTCGTTCAAAACTTTATCTAAATCCTCTTCATAGACACTTCGAAAATGCCCAGAAGATTTATACTAAAACAATTAGATTATTCCCTCTCGATTTCTATGCGGATATCTGACGAGGGCTGCGCCCTCGTCAAGTATCACGCGATAGAAATCTCGAGCTCATAACCTAATTGTTTAATAGAAACACGAAAGAAAGTTTGGGAGAACGAGAAATGCTGTGGAAACACGAGCCGTTAAGCGAGTGAACGGCTCGTGTGTCGACAGCTTTTTCGAGTTCTCCTAAACTTTCACGGGTGCATGTGCATGTTTTATATTTCTTTAATAGTAATTCAGTTGGACCGAGTGGAGTAGTCAGGGAGTAATTGGGCGAGTAATTACAAAATCGGACGAGCGCGCAGCGCGAGGCCGATTTGAAATCGCATCGACACAGAACTTTTTAAGAGAACCTCTTTAGAACGAAAAAGTCATTATTGTAAAAACTGTGGTGAAAATTATGAACTGGGAGTGGCGTAGGTATTTAATCACAAAAAATTGAAATCGGATACCTATAATTGGACACCCATGTGATCGGAAACCAATTACGTGACAGATATCCGCACAAAGAACCAATCACGATCCATAATTTTTTTATCGACATTATAATGCACAAATAGCTAGCGTTTAACTTCTTGCGGCTTCTTACCATCAATAAGCTTAAGAAGTATAGCGTATCCCTGAATCTTTTCTACTGTTCTTAAAGATGACAGATCCACGGTGTAAATTTTGCCGGGAAGGACCTGGCAGTAAATACTCTGAAGAAAATCACAGTCTTCATCTGTAAGCGGCTTGTTATCGGGTAGGGACAACGTCATCTTCTCTGTGGTTAGAGCTTCTTCAAACTATACAGCAGTGAGTGAAAAGTTAGAAATATGGCTGCAAAGGCGGAGGGAGGTAGCCAAAAAAATATGGCGTAATAGGGGGGTCACTCAAAAGATTCGAGTTAATATTGCCAAAGAATTTCCACGAAGATACAAAAATGTTACAACTAATATCGTTTATCCCTTCTATATGAAATATTCGCACTCTGTTCCCACTAATGTTTCCATTTTGACGAATGAACCGTACTACGAATATCAAAAATCCTTCGTACCCACTTTAGATACTTTTTCACTCGCTCTTTACGCTTTTCTCTATCTTCAGACTTCAGCAATATTGCCTCCTTGATGATATCCAGTTTCTTAGAATCCTCGTCTGTCAAGGGAGCTAATAATTAAGGGCATATTTGTCAGTAGAACAAATGACAAATTAGGTCAAATTAATCGCTAAATTTGGCGCGAAAGGTGACATGCCCGAGAAATTCAATCAAACAATTCTGTCTGTTCAGATATATTACTGACGCGGGAAATGAGGCAAAATCGTTACGCAGTCAAACACAGTGCTGGCTGTTCCTTCTCATAATAAAGCAGGTAATTTAACGGCGGCTTTACGGAACAGTTAAGCTGCTATTTCGCGCTGTTGTACGAGCAATAGCACAGAGAGAGTTTATTTAATAGCCGATCTCTAACTTGATGTGAAAGTCCGTGTATGTGTCTACCTGCCAAATTATTGTCCTCATCCTCAAACGCCAGGGCAGTTTGGCTGTTCTCTGTATCGTGTTCGTCGCCAGCAGCTCTGTGAACACTCGAGCCTGCAAACTCTCCCGGCGGAAGTTTCAATTTTCCCTGCGCCTTATCGTAATCCACAGGAACAAATTTTAAATAAACTGGGCCGCGTGTGTGTCTCTTTACCGCCTTCGGAGGAACGGTTTTCTTTTTAAAATAACCCTTTGCTTTAACTTTGAGCTGGGGAATAATCGAGACAGGAACATTTACACCTCCATCTACCACCACCTGGAACAAAAAACAGCAAGAAATTAAACATATCGCTATCACCTCCCCCTACATTACACTACCCCCACCCCTCCACGCGCAACCCCGGTCGAATTAAGAAAATCCAAACTTATAGTAAACAACTAAAACCAAGATATAAACAATAATATTAGCTCAATAAGACTGACAAACATTTACTTCAATCATTCAGGATTTTGCTAGCCCAAACGAGGGCGCTTATCAAGGAGAGCAGCTATTAGGGACGGGGCGCTTAGTTAGTTTTCTGCTTTGACAGAAACATCTGACTCTAATAAAGCACTTAAGTGAACTCTCGGAGACAACTATCAAAAACTCAAACCTCTATAACAATAAGAGCTCTCATAATCATAACATAACACGATTTGCTTCGATTTATTATAATATAACTATAATATATAATCTGAATATAACATTCAGATGAGAAAGCAGGGTACATAATTCACTCTTCTAATCAGTCTATTCTGCGGCAATTTCCTCAATGCCCTTTCGCACTTAAATGGTGCAAGAAAACTTTCTGGATTGGGCTTTTATTGGAAGGGGACGCTTATTGGAATAGGGGACGCTTGTTTGAAAGGGGCTCTCAATTGACTAGTGGGCGCGTATTGGATGGGGCGCTTATTGAAATAGGGAACACTTGTTGGAAGGGGGCGTTTATTGGACTAGGGGACGCTTATTGAAATTGTGGGCGCTTATTGGAATATGGGACGCTTATTGGAATGGAGGGCGCTTATTGAAATTTTGGGCGCTTATTGGAATATGGGACGCTTATTGGAATGGTGGGCGCTTATTGGAAGGGGACGCTTATTGGAATAGGTAACGCTTATTGGAAGGGGACGCTTATTGGAATAGGGGACGCTTGTTGGAAGGGGACGCTTATTGGAATAGGTGACGCTTGTTGGAAGGAGGCGTTTATTGGAATAGGAGACGCTTGTTGGAATTGTGTGGGCTTATTGGAATTGTGGGCGCTTATTGGAATAGGGGACACAAGTTGGAACGGGGCGCTCAATTAAATAGAGGGGGTTGTTGGAAGGGGGCGCTTATTGGAATAGTGGGTGCTTATTAGATGGGGCGCTTATTGGGATAGGGGACACTAGTTGGAAGGGGGCGCTCAATTAAATGGTGGGGGTTGCTGGAAGGGGGCGCTTACTGGAATAGTGGGTGCTTATTAGATGGGACGCTCATTGGAATAGGGGACACCAGTTGGAAGGGGCTCTCAATTGAATAGTGGGCGTTGTTGGAAGGGGGCGCTTATTGTAATAGTGGGTGCTTATTAGATGGGACGCTCATTGGAATAGGGGACACTAGTTGGAAGGGGCTCTCAATTGAATAGTGGGCGTTGTTGGAAGGGGGCGCTTATTGGAATAGTGGGTGCTTATTAGATGGTGCGCTTATTGGAATAGGGGGGCGTTTGTTGGAAGGGGACGCTCAATTGAATAGTGGGAGCTTATTGGAATAGGGGACGCTTATTGAAATTGTGGTAGCTTATTGGATGGGGCGCTTATTGAAATAGGGGACACTTGTTGGAAGGGGGCGCTTATTGGAATAGGGGACGCTTGTTGGAAGGGGGCGCTAATTGGTATGGGGCGTGCTTGTTGAAAGGAAGCGCTTATTGTTATAGGGGCCGGGGCGCTTTTTTGGAATGGGGCACTTGTTGGAAGGGGAGCATTAAATCGAAACATTACATTGTGCAGTTTCGTCATTACCTCACTCTGTCTCTTGCCTTCAAGTTCAAACCGTTCACTATAAATGACGCTATAAATGAGGTACAGTTTCTCATTTTCAACGCGTTCCATCGCCGTGGTGTCGAGCTCGGTTCCTTGTAGTATGCTATGCAGGTCTGGATCGTTAAAGTACTCTTTGTCCAATTTACCGAGTTTCAACTCTCCAAGATCATAATTAATCTTCAGATTTCCCTCCGCTATGTCAGCAACCTGAACTCCAAATTCCATGTAACTGCAGATATTAATTACAGTATTAATAGAGAATAGAAAGCATGTAGGGAATTATATTGGGTTTGTAAATCCAAGGAAACTTCAAGTGCTGGAATAAAAACATCCAGTATAAATCCCTTCTAAGTGTAAGAATGGGACCGCACAAGGCAAAGAAAAATATTTGACCTTGGCGGGATTCGAACACACGAGCTCGAAATTAGACCATAGTTTACTGCGCCTTTCAATAATATGCGGACTCTAAAATTCAAAGCTCAACCAACAAATGCGTTTTTCGCTACCGTCAATCAAATGTTCGGCGGCTCCTTCCAGTTTCCGACTACTACCGAGCGCGCGGTGATCAAATCGTTGAGCAAAGTTCAGACAACGAAACAGTGCTCGGTTGTAGTCGGAAGCTGGGAGGAGCCGCCGAACATTTGATTGGCGGTAGCGAAAAACGCATTTGTCGGTTGAGCTTTGAATTTTAAGAGTCCGCATGTTATTGAAAGGCGCAGTAAGTTACACAGTTTCAGAATCATCAACTACAGTACTTATGAAGAAGAATGTTTTCTGCCAAAATAGTTGGAAAAGTGTTCTATTAAAATCTCGGATAACTTCAATCAAACTAAGGGTTGTCCACCAAGCTTTATACTGGTTGAAAAAGTTGTTTAACTGAACCAACAAAAATGCAGTTTTCTTGCCAACAGAACTCGAAATTAGTCGAAGGAAATAAACTATGTGCCAAAGAATAGCCGCAACTTACTTTGAGTTAAAGTCTGTCATTCTTACCCCATTTAAAGTTTTCTAGTCACTAGTCCCGTGACCACTGTGATTGTATGTTAAACAATTTAAGGAAGCTAAATTGCTATAGTTTTTATCACTTTTTGTATCGCTGGAACAAAACTGAGACAGCATTGTTTCAACAAGGGAAACGCCGTGCCTTTACATGGCTGAAATTGCAACCTAAAATTGGTTGATACGTCCTCTTCCAGTCCAAAAAGTCGGCATCTTTTTTTTTTATCTGCCAGACGTTTCAAGTGCAAAAACTTCTGGTTTCACATAGAATTACCCTTTCAAAGAAAAAGAAACATGGCAGTGAACTTTTATCCCCAAGAACTTCCATCCTACATTTTTCCTGCATCCTGCATCTTACATTTTTAATTATTATAATTACGGTCACCCAACTAGTTTAGCTTTTTAGTTATTTTGGGTGTCCCACTACTGTATGTACTGTACTGTTTATTTATATATTTATAACTATAATCTTGTAAATTCTTTTAGTTGTTTACAGTAGTAGAAATAAACTGTTCCTGCCCGAGCTCTAAAGGTCGGCACACACGAGGGGACTGGTCCCCGCAACTAGTCGCGGGGACAAGTCCCATCGTGTGAACTGGCCATTTTTGCTTCAAAATCTAGTCGCAGGGACCAAAGTTTGGTCCCTGCGACTATTCTCACGAATTCAAACCAGTTTAAATTTTTGGGCCAATTCCCTGCGACTTGTTCCTCAGAACGCTTCGTGTGAACTGTTCGTGGGACAAGTCCCTCCGACCAGTCCCTTCGTGTAAACTCTTCAGGGGACTAGTTGCAGGAACTAGTCGCGCGCGCAGCGAGTAGTCCCCTCGTGTGTGCCGACCTTAAAGCAGAAAGAAGTTATAAACCTTGTGTGCGCTCGCCGGGTTCATACGCTACTGTACCGAAAATTAAATTTTTCAAAGCGAGGACATGAACTGAACATTTACCTTTTAGGTGGCTCATCGTCTTCGTTATAGTCAGTTATTTCCAAATCATTCTGTGTTTGTTTCTTGGCGTTTACGCGCTCAAAAAACTCTTCTTTTTTGTCTTCCTTTACATAGTACTCTAACCCTGCAATGATTTTAAATTCGGATTTTTTGAACGGCTTCTTCCAGATACTCCTCTTTTGCTTAATCATCAACCCGAATGGCTTTACATTTGACGAACTCGTTCCGTGGAGAAGAGGGTAATAGTTATCGCCAAAGTTGTCATCTGCAAATGCTTGAAGCACCTTTCTAATCATCTGATAGAAAGAAAAGAACAACAAAGCAAAAATAATTAGTATGGCTTATATGCATGTGAACTCACAATCTCGGGCAAAAGAGTTCGGACACCAAGCAAGCAGTTCTCCACTCCCCCCACTTACAATGTTGATAATCTGGTGATTTTGTCCCCTTTTTTTGAAAAAAAAAGCACCATTTTCCAACATTGATTAGGGGGGAAGGGGAATACGTGATCCAGCTCAAGTGTCCCAACTACTTTTGTCCGGGATTGCAGATTTTACCGTAGATTTCCAGGATTTCCCAGTGGGTTCATTCTAAATACGAGTATGGGGATTAAGCGTCTGAGCATATTAGTTCAGTCTAATTTCATTCTGAATGTTTTCTTTTGAAGTTCCCTGACTGGCTCCTTTCCGAAATCGCTCAACCAATTATAACTTTCAGTTTAAGTCTATTGTAAAGGGCGTGTGCGTCTGTGAGTAGGTTGAGCCTTCTAACGAACAACATAGAGACAAGATTTTGAGCTATTTTTGATTTCACATTTTCTTAGTTTGCGAAAAATCTGGCTTAAAGATTTTTATTTTACTTTACATGAATGTTAAATCAGAGCCAATTTCTTATTCCTGAAATTTTGAGGTGGGGTCATATGGGTAGATTTTGAGAAAAACGTGATTTAACCTACTAGTGCCCAGTCTCTCCTTAGGTACTCGGTCGTTCATTTTGGCCATTTGTTGACGTTTAATCGTTCAAATTTCACATAGAATGGTAAAAGACTTAAGTAAACAGTATATAGAGAAAGGAAAAACATCTTGGAACAATTTTTAAAAGAGTTAGAAGTTGGACTGTTATAATCCATCAAAACCGTAGTAAGCCACCTAAATGTATGCTTGGTTTGCCACAGGCAACCCAGTAATATGCTACTTCCGAGTTACCCTGTGCCTCTGTTTCAAAATGAGTCCTCGTGCAAAATGAGTTTGATTTGCATGAAAATGAACCCGCGGGGGAAACACATTTTCATATGAATGGTTTTGCACGAAGCCTCGTTTTGACACTGAGGCAAAAGGTAACTCGGTAACAGCCTATTATATTCTGGTTGCATTTTCCGATATAAGCTTTATTACTTCCGGGCGAATTTGCCTCCCCCTCAATTAAAATTGCCTTGCCACCATTACAATGATACAAACTGTTTTCTTCGACCTTGCCTTTAATCTCCTCCGTTCTCCGTCAGATAGTTGAGGTGTTTATTTAGATTACAAACTGCATAGAAGAAAAAAATTAATCTCACATAAATATTAAAACATGACAGTGGAGTTTGAGCTGTTTTATTTAAAGCAGGATACCTTTTAAGCTTGGGCGGTTTTTGCTCCATTTCAGACCATTTTGTGATACTCTTGATAATTCTAGCTTTCAAATTGCGTGTATATGAATGAATAATTTTTAGATGGATAAAAGAGCACTTGTTTGGAGAATATCACGTGGTCTGTAAAGGGAAAAAAAACAGCCTAAGGTAAAGAGGAATATTTTAATTTCGAGCCAAGGTTTATAAATATTGAATCAAATTCCCACACAACTGCCTATGACATTCAATTCCTACAGATTATTACTGAAAAGTCTCTGTGATTATACCTTCTCTGGAACTGAACTATACCGTCAAATGTTTATAA
>Ga0126338_10003486_pt1 | contig 11044 bp, 8 predicted proteins | sample OrbCmetagenome_2_FD_92529 | JGI IMG/M metagenome (GOLD analysis project Ga0126338, IMG submission 92529) | Coral microbial communities from Petempiche,Puerto Morelos, Mexico - Orbicella C C metagenome | ecosystem: Host-associated > Invertebrates > Cnidaria > Coral | place: Petempiche,Puerto...
AAGCGCGCGAGTCTCACACGCCCGAGGGCGTATTTTTTAGCGTCTCTGCCCATTCTCCCTCGCCGTTTTTACGCTTCAGACCTTTCGTTCAAATATTGACCGTCTCTCGCGTTCGCAAAAAATACGACTGTTTTGCAGTCTACAATGCAACATAATTAATGTTTCTAGATGTTCATTGTACGGAGTAAATGATAAAATCTACTCTATGGAAAGGTTCCATTCGCGTAGATAAACTTTCATCCAAATTGCACGGAATTTTGATTGATCCGCATAGTGTGCAAAGCAAACAAATTACCAATTACCACAATTTTGCCTGTTTTTTGATGTGACGGGAATGAGTTAACGAACTTTTCACCGCGAAACTTCTGCAGTTGCAAGGAGGACTAAGTTTAAATTTTAAGCTCCTGTATAGATTAAAAATGCAAATAATTAGATCAGCTTCATCATTTGCAAGTAAACTGCACTGATTTTGAAATAGCTTATTCGTCTGGGGTTTCAAGCTTGTGCATGCAGTTTTTTTTTCCAGTGGGTAAGAAAAAAGCTTTCAATGTTTAAAGTGCATTCAAATACTGACAAATAAAGAAGACCTAATCGATGCGAATGAAATGTTGCATACAACTGTCAAACCGACTCGTAAAAAAAGGGACTGGGTACGAGGATCTAACCGCTATCTGGACGAGGATGGTGTCTTATATTAGTTTTGAGTTTCCTGATGAGGGGACCGGCTTACCAAACTCAAGTTAAACAAAAATAAAGAGCCGGATCATAGGTTATTTCCTATTAGTAGAAATTACAAATGATTTTTCTTTTTAACTGTTTGCCGTTCTTTCGTTATCTTGCCATCAAGTCCTTTAGCTGAGCAACTTGGTTTGAAGTTAAAGAGTCTCCATCAACAATAAGGCAATGCTTGGGATGTACAGCCCCTTGTCGTAGGCCAAGGACACAATAATTGCGTTGGTAATCATTTCTTTCTCATAGCACTGGACCATGACAATATCCATTGTTGAAGAGGTGCAAGTTCTTATTCGGCAGTGGAAGGTGACATCAATAAATGGTACGTTCAGAGAGGAAACGCTCTTAAAACCAGCCTCGTTTTTATTACGATAACCGAGCGAAGCCTGAGATGAGCCTGAGATGGCTCGGTAACCCGACTCACTGATTACTGCCGGGTCCAGACTCCCCTCAGCCGAGACACCTTGGGACTACTTTAAACTGACCAGTTTTTTTTGTCCCTTTTTTAGTTTAAAGGCAGCTGGATTTCTAATTCTTCTTCCGTTTTATTCTCGTAGGTTTGAGCGGTTCTCTTATTGCGGTATTTTCTCTCGCTGTCCTTTACGAGTTCATGTCTTCTTATCACAGTTACCTCGACCTTCCCGCCGCCAAAAGATCTGTAACCCAGAAATCTTCCACAACCAAAAGGTTTGTGCCAGTATCGCTTTAACAGTCCTGCCGTGGCTAAACTCCCGGTTGACATTTTTGTTTTGTCAGTGAGAAACGTTATTCTTTGGCAATAAATTTGTGAAACTTTGAACTAGGCTTTTATACGCCTCCAATGCAGACGTTCTTATGGCTCATTACGTACTCCACAAGAAAGAATCACGCCACGAGACCAAAATTGTCTGTTGGCTCAGGAGGCTAGCATCACATGAGCATCACTAGGAAAAGTCAAAAGCCAAGAGACTTATTTCAATCAATTGAACCTACATATAATGGTGTAATGCTGTTACAAGTTATCCCATGAGTGTACTGAAGCTTCCAAAGGGGTGTTCCGCTGAGGTACGCATAAACGAGGTTTTTGGTATCAAAATGAAAACGTCGGGCAGCCTTTTTTCCAATTTTCTCCTTCGGTCTTGAAAAAGTCATCTAAACTTACTTTTATTTGCCATCAATTCAATGAACATCTTAGAGCTTTAGCTAAGAATATCTAGTGTATGAGCTGATTTACTCATGGGTTTTGACAGAAATGAAGCAAAAATCCTTGTAATAGTACTCGGTTAACACCCTATGCTGTCTTACTATTTCAGAATACAAGATCACGTTTTACGGACAGGCTCTTATCTTCTGAATGCCATAGCAGGTTATCTGTTGATGTTGGTGGTTGGCACGTGGAACATTTGGCTCTTTGTGTCAATTGTCACTGGATTAGGCTTTGGTTATTTTTTATCAAATCCGCTGTACACATGGTACCGTTGTAGGGAGTACCAAAACGTAAGAAGAGAGGATGGGCGGAGAAACAAGAATTATTACAGAAGTAACGGGAAACAAACTCCAGGACAACGACATAGATATTCACCGTCTTAATCAACTATGCTATTCTATTCCGCCTGGGAAGAGATGGAAAAAACACTGGAAATGAGCGAAGTAACGACATGGAAAGAGATCGCTCTACTTTGAAAACATTTTTTTTGATCAGTTCACATTGCTGACAGGCAGAACGGGCATAGAGCGAGGCGATTCATATAATTCTGTGCACGTTTATCAACCACTTTACGAGTCGCGATCCGTAGTTAGAATCATATCGGGGAAACTAACTTTGTTCCTTCAGATTCTTTCAAGCATGGCAGTGCGATAGGAAGGAATCTCAAATAGGAAGAGGCGAAAAGTTGGCACATTCCCCGGCACCCTACCCCTGAGGACATGTGTGAGCTTAACTGACAAGAACAGTTTCAGAGGTTCTGGGTTTTGTCAAATCCAACTGATAGTCGCTCAAAATGTTCAAGGCTTTCGTGTTCTTCGCTTAATTTTTGCAACATTCAACACAGTCTCTTTTGTCTTTCTTATTTTATTACTGAAAACATTCCTTTGCAGTGAGACTTCTTTTTATAAAAGTCCCTGTTGAAAATAGAGCGAAACATACGATGTTTATCAAAAACGTTACATTGTCATAACGACAAGATCTATTCTAAAAACTATAGTATTACATATTTATGTAAAAAGAGTAAACGATATCTTAAAGAAGATTAACAAAACTGAAAAGACTTCTATTTTAAACAAATTTCACTTATCAAAACTGTCTTTCTGAACTCTTTTGCAAACCCCCAAAACTCTGCAAAATGATGTCCACAGTTGAAAAAAGAACCTTAATTCGTCCGTTGTTTCAAGGGTCATGTGACATACACTCAAACAGGAATTTCCGGTAACATCATACACCACATAATCACCAGTCCATGTAGCTTGTCATCCAGGTAGAACGAGGAGGAATGGGGAAGAGATATGAAAAGCTTCCTCCTCATTCCGCCTCGTTCCTGAGACTTGCAGCTGATGGCCTTGTCGCTAGCACCACAATTACAACAAAAGGCAAGCTGTTAAATTCTCATTCTCAATTCATTCTTCTTCAATGACCATCTTGCACGAAGATGAAAAAGCCCTACGTTGAAATTTGCTACCGCAGTTTCCATTAAATCCTGCTTAATAAAATTTCTTTGGGTCTTGCAGCAGGTGCCAGTGCGCCACTGGTTTGTTGGCAGTACGCACTTCCCGCCAGTGACCAAGTTCTTTTCCTGTGGCGTGCGCGCCAATTGACACGCAGCCGATAATCATGTTTTCGTGCATGACCGACAGTAGTAGGTCAACTGAGTTCATGGCGTCCATTGCTATGTCGAACGAGACAGCCTCGTTAAACACAGGGTTTAGTGATCCCTTCCTGGTGGAAGTTTTCTTCTTTTTCACGCGTTTCCCTGCCACGAGTAGATAGACTTTAACATATGGATCTACGAGTAAAAAGTAAAGAACAAGAAATTCAAGTCGTTAGCGTCCACCGGCCACAGGAGCCGCGCATCAAAGCAACATGCTTACGTTTACCCTTTCCTATCTTGAGTGAAAAAGCATGGATGTGAAATTTACCGTGGGGATGAAACAAAAGCTACTAAGCTACTGAAGAACAACATCTAGAAGGATGTGACTTTTGAATGGTCAACCTATGTAGGAAATTCAAAGGCTGGTTTTCACTAGCGGATATACATAAGCACTATCAAGCAACGTAGATAGACACTGAATGATTTGATGATCACTTGCGCAGAGTTTTTCTTGGAAAATTTCCAACATAAGTCGCCACTTATAACCTTTTATCTGCATCAGCATATGTTGTTTATAATGATGCACATGCGTTAGAGAAAACCACCATTTATGTGGTCGCATTTTTAACTCATGTGAAAATTTTAAGAGACTGATTGTCGGAAAATGCACTTTAGTATGTTTAAATATGACTCTTTCGTGTTTTGTTTTCAAAACATTCGGTCTTTCAGAAAATAGAGCTAAAATATGATACTTATCCCAGTAAAAAGGATGAAAAGGAAATAACTAAGTCAACTTCGTCAACTTCGCAAACCTGATCCTTTAATATTGACCGCTGGCAGATTGCGGGCCTTGATGACAACAACTGTTAGTCTCTCCGCGGACTTGAGGTAACCAAGGGAAACCATCAGTTCTCCTAAAGAAACTTGTTTCTAACAGAAAATTAAAATAAAACAAACCAATTCATAAATTGCTATGAATGAATCGACCGACTCCGCTCGCACCGTTGATCAAGCGAAGCGGCGGACTGAATTTCTGCCAATGACTGATTTATGGCTGGCGAGACCAAAATCCAGAAGTTGCTGAGGGCGCCATTTATTTCTTTACCGTGTTCAGTTAAGAGATACGTTATATATCTAACTAAGGGGACCATTATCAGACGGCATTTTAAGTGAGTTTGTTCAATTATAGAGTGGTGAGTTTCATTCCTATATGCACCATGTCCTTGTAATAAATATCAACGCATGCATACCTTCAGACTCGGTCTGATGTCAGTACGAAACACATTGTCTTGAGATAGCGATAAATCAGTCAGCGGTAGAACCACTTGTCCAATCACATCGTGACGTGACGATGAATCAAATGACAGGAACGTCAGCCATAAGGTCTGAAGCTGAAGCTCCTTGTAAGTTAACTATGAAAGGACAAAGAACTTAGTTTAGTCTATTATGCCTTAAGTAAAAAATGTCGTGAACTTTAATTCCCTATTATTTATGTTCCACCATTGGAGTGACATACCTGTGGACCGGCTTGAAGTTTAAGGCATGCACTACCAACATCCTCAATTTATTTCATGAATTTCCACTCTCGCATTGTCTAAAGTGGGAATGATATGTACGCTCGCAACGCGTCCAAAGGGCTGTGCATTTTTCCTTACCTCAAATTCGAAAGTCTCATCGAAGCGAGGGTTGGTAGTTTTCTTGTGCACCGTAGATTGCAGTTGATGTCGGTAATCAGGAAGCAGTTGAACGATAACATAAGGGTTGCAAGGCTTGCTCCATTCCTTTTCAAGCGGTGACAAATTCAGCGCTTTGACGAGCCTTACCGTGAGAACGGACCGGTGCTGATCAAACTTAACAATAAAATGAGCCTGGCCAAGATTGTGAGAAGAAGAGGCACCATCAGAACTACCCGGAGAGAGAGCATTTTCATCCTCCTGTGCAATGGAGATTACAGAACAACACGTCAGTAGGAGGTAATATTCGGTACCCGGGGGAAACTCCCATATGACAATGTCGGGGATGCTCGTCGGAAAATTTGAATTAAACCCCAAATGGAGACCAATCTTGGTGTGGCTCAAGCTTTGTTTGACCCCTAAAAGATACCACTTAAAACGGAAAAGGCTTGATTACCAGCCACTGTTTAAGACAGGATCCCGCATTAGAAGATCGGACTCACGAGACCCGAAAAATTGAGCCTAAATATGGAAATAAGTGCGTTTTTTTGTGTGATTATTTCTTCCAGTGCACCCTAAAAGATATTCTGACAGCTAAAAATAGTGGCGTTTTGTCATCAACACCCTAAGTGAGGCCAGAATCCTTGTTTTATGCCCCTAAGTGAGACGACGAGCACGCCCGATCTTTTCATATGGGAGACCCCCTGGGATTCAAAATTGCTAGTGAAAAGTTCAAAATTTGTCCCTGGTGGATATTAATATGCATTTCGCGCAACCCCGCTTTCTTTCGAAGGGTGACGCAAAAGCCAGCGCAAGAAGAAAAACGGCCTGCAGTGCGCTGTTTTTTTTCTTCTTCTGAAGGATTATCAACATCACTTTATCTGCTTCCCTATAACAGAGCTAAACGAGAATCTTCCACAGTTGCTTATTTTTGACGGAACCTTTGCAGAAGCACTGTAGTTAGTAAATTAAGGTCTGGGAAATATTCTTTCGAAACTCCGACGAAAAACACTCATCGAGTGACAAGGAATCAAGATATTTCTGTTAGACCCACCTCAGCAATAGTTGTATAAAGACTCGGATCCAGGCTACCCAAATCATCAAAGAACGACGGAGTACTTGGTGACCTGGGAGTCAGTGGGGTGGTTGGACTCCCGGGTACTGGTGAAAAGTCCACGACCGAGCGTCTGTTTAGAAGAGGCTGGACATGAACTTCATGAACCTCGCCAACTAAAATAGGAAGTGCGAAACAACAAGTGATCAGTTATAGACATTGTTGTGTCTTGTACCATGGCTCAAGTGTCGTTGTGCTTCGCCTGTGAAACGCAGCGAAACGCGGATCGACTTGCCTAGTGTAACAGGCTCACAACTCCACGCACAGCGCGCCATAACTAGGGAGGGGCGGCTAGGGAGGAGAAACGGCATCGTCAATTCAAAATGAGGTCTTATGGCTGTATGTGCATGCCATTTGGCACGAACACTTGAGCACACAGACTTGAACTGTTAATTGGATTTACTGTTGATCTCTGCTCAAAATGTCTGGAAATTCCGTAAATGGCTAACATTATTAAAGCACTCTTAAAGCTATGATGTATCAGTATAATGTCTCTATAAATCAGTTGCCCCAATCTTACAATAACCCAAATAATGACCTAGAATTTTTGTGTTTCATCAACTACTGTTCCGAAAAAAAAGGACTTTTTGAGAAACAACACGCATCAACCTACCAGCACTGGATTTGTGTGCACTTGTGAGCGTGTTCTCACTCTCGCTCACCCCTCTACCTCACTCACTATTATTACTCGAGCGCTTGCTAATTAAAGATTCAGCGGTCAGCATTCCGATCAGATACACTAAAAATACTTGACGCATACATCAGTCCCGGCCTGTCATATAGGAAATAAGGCAGTTGTACTCAGGCTGAACCTCATTTTCCGTAGCACTGAACTGACTAGAGAGAGAAGCTAAAGTTTGTTGTTTGTTTGACATTTTGTTTGTTTGCATTCTGCCACTTTTGGAGTATCTTACCAGAGTAGGGCGGAACAGTTGGCGGTTTAACCGAGGCTTCCAGTCGTTTAGGACTCGGTGGCGTATCCTTAGCCGAACCAGGCCTGTCCCCTTCCGAAGGCGTGCCGATGATAAAACCGTAGTTATAACCCATTTTCCGATTGTCCCGTCGGATGACGTAAGTTTTATACGACAGAACTCCGACGTACACAAGTGTTATAAGCAGCAACAGACCAATCAGAGTGTACGCTATGATCCACAATGCTATAGACATCGTTGGCAATTTTCTTTCTCAAACGTTCCCCCGTAATATCTGTGAAAAGAAAGAAGAATTTTTACTTTATCCCACAGTTCAGACATATGATCTTCATATTGTTTTCCGCACTCGCTCGCCGTTTTGTTCCCCTTTCGTTTTTTTTTTTTTAGAATGAACGCCTGCTACGCAGTCCACATCTAAATGTACATATTAAATATACGAGCTCCCAGTTGGCTTGCATCGGTTCAAGACTGAATTTTTTTCAGGCTTGATGTTAGCCTGTGAACAGGCTCCCGGCAAAGACGGAAAAAAATTCGGCTAGCGCGAAACTGAAGAATTCCGATAGCGAAGCGATCGGGGCGGGACTTCGGGCTCGCCGGGAGCCTGTTCGCAGGCTAGCTTGATGTTCGAAAATGCAAAACTTGCGTACAAAACTGTGATGATGCAAGTTATGTGGCAAACTTGAAAGAAAAGATAGATAAATGCGATCACCATTCATAAAATTCTAAAACAATGGATTTCGTTCAAAGCTTACACATCTCTCTTCTCCTGCACAGTTGTTATAATCATGCCGCGAAGAGTCATCAGAAAAATTCCCTCTCGATGAGGTAGCTGTATAGAGGTGTGTGTACTGTCCGTGTGTAGCGAAATTTTATAATGGAGTAACGACCGATCAAATTGGAGCCCTTATTTATCAGCTGTTTTATATAGAAGGCAGACGATAAGAAAACCTATTGACGAGGAGTTAACCATTTATTATTTACAAAATTTATTTATTTTCGAAAATAACATGTCATTTTTGTGATCCTTGTAAAAACAACAAAAAAATAAGCACCTTGGCGAGGTCAAACATTTTCGCTTCATTAGTATCTAGACACATGTCGTTGACTGCACTTGGCGTCACCTCTCCACAACGATGGGCCAGGATTTTTTTCGTCCATGACCAGCGTGCGACGATTCTGCACATCTTACTCTTACGGGATTTTCTTTACAACGAGTCACAGTCCCTAGTTAAAGCCCAGGCTGCTTAATCTTCACCATAAAAGGTCCCATAAATGGGGCAGGGCCAATTGTTGCATATTTAATTTCAAAATTTCAAAGTATTTTTAGGGCACGAGTATTTTGTGTTCAGTAAATTTTGTCATCATCCGCTAAATTCCCGAAAAATCTTTTTTATGACTTGAAAAAGGTCGGTGAAGGTCAACATGGCCGACTTACACCAAATGATTTGTGGGCGGATCATAAGTAATTTGGCCTACTGTTAGGAAGGATAATTAGACTTCATACAAGATCCGACGTATTCTCAACATTTAAAATTATTTTACTAACGTTATGATGCGAAAATCTCCAATCGGTCGAGAAATCTAAACCCGCGTCTGCCTCTTAGGCTCTTTGGCAATCAGTGACCTCAATACCGTTGTCAGGTCCGAACTGACTGAAGCCGCGCCGAAAGCGGAAGAACAAATTTTTGTGGATATTTCAAATATGGGGCTGGACTAACTGAAATATGGAAAGAACTTCGTGAGGCGACAAGCTTCTCTGGATAGTACCTGAAATCGCATGAAATGATCACTATTTTGCTGTCGTTTAACTGTTTATTTATAACTCATCATAGAAGAACAACCAGACTAGGACAAAAATTAATTGAAGAGAAATTCTAATTTTTGAATATTTTAATTTTTCATTAATTACTTAATTAATGACCCCAGTCCCGCAACATAAGACTCTAGACTCTCGTTCTCCGGATATCTATTTGTTTTCTGTGAAACTTTTTGAACGTAACTGTCTGCAAATATCTCAAGAAAACAATAAAAGGCTCTGGAAACTCTTACCTTTAAATTTGAATCTTTTTTTTTTAGTATAATTTATTAACACGCTACAACCTCCGTTAGGCTTTTCCATAAAAAGTCTGAGCCTTGGAATTATAATTATCGAGTCTGGAAATATTTTTTCAGCCAGTCGTTTCTAAAATCCGCTAAAATTCGCTCACTAGTCTCTACCAAAAATATAAAACATCAGCTAATAGTAAAGATAATTCAACTGCTGAACTAAATGAAACATTAAAATTTCGATACTTGGCATTTATATATCAGAACAACAACGGAATTTTTTATCAGTACACAAATTTACTTACCTAGCTAACGAAACACAACCCTTTCCAATCCACAATAGTTGTCATCTTCCAGTATAAAATGCAACTGTTAGCCAAATTTATTTCCCTGTAAGATCGCTGCGTCGGCCAACGGTCTTCAAAACATGCAACCTCGCGAGCGAACAATGTTTCCAAACCGTCAACCCATAGTCACGGCCAAATATTGCTGTATGTACTGCTTTAGGTTTGGGTGGAAAAAACGCTGGGTGACCGCTTTGCTACCCTATAACAGAAAAGAGATTTGGCCTAGATGAATAAATACAGTAAATGACTGTTCAACGAGACGCCTATTCAAATTTGGAGCGCGTTATTTCACATACAGACAAACAGAGAAAATCTGACTTGACCTTTTTGACTCGCAGGGCGTATCAAATGCCCACGTCACGAATTTAACGGGAATGCATGCGTTGCCAATTTCCGATAACAACAGGATGCCAAAAATATTGTAGGGAAAATATTTCAGAAAAGGGTGTTTTTGGGCCCTTGAAAAGCAAAATTTGATAAAGCTTACAGGGTTTGTTGACTTTTTTAACAGTTGTTTTGGATTGATATTTTCGAGTAGCGGTTTTTCCGCGTCACTGGGCACATATCAACGGACTTTTTGTTTATCAGCAGTAGCTAACATTCACATTGCTTTGTTTATGTTTAGTGAACTGTGACTTACTTCAACAACAAGCGACGCTTTCATGATTCTCGAGGTTATTTTTCGGGGAAGTGAACAGAAAACCTTCTGGAACCGGGGTATCTAACTTCAAGGGAAAATGGGAGCAATTAAACGGGATGAATGAAAACAAGTTTTATACTTCTACAAAATTGAACCGTTTATCGCGCTGCAGTGTTCCCAGCAAGGGACGCCAAAACTAAAAGAGCATAATAAAATTTGTCTTTTAATGGTATTCTGGAAGAAGCGTGAATATCTATTCCTTACAAATGCTGTTTTGTACCAATTTTAGAGCGGCCTTTTCTTAGGCTGTCCAACAAAGTGCTATTTCACATTTTTTTTTCCGATTTCGAACAACTGCTTACTGTATCTACTTTTATTTCTGTTGTTCCAATTCGCAGGCCACAATATTCTTTAGCTATGAAAACCTGCCTTGGGGGCAAAAAGCACCACCCCTACCCCCAAGAGTTAAAGAGCTTGCTCTCAGGATAATCAAAAGCTTGAGGGACTGTCAGCTTCTATCAAAACACTTTATAATACGCTCTCATGTGTTTTGACTTTTTTTTTTTTTTACGGGAAACCCTACTAGCTGCTTCGGAATACAGTGCAGCTCAGATATATCCGAACCAAAATATACGCGTAATTCGCGTCAGCCCAATACGCGTATACGCACATACGCGTATGCATATACGCACATACGCGTATACAGTATATACGCGTATACCTGATTAGTATGTATGAGCTAACCTATTGTTTTTTCTTTTCTTAACAAGACATTGT
>Ga0126338_10003488_pt1 | contig 11043 bp, 6 predicted proteins | sample OrbCmetagenome_2_FD_92529 | JGI IMG/M metagenome (GOLD analysis project Ga0126338, IMG submission 92529) | Coral microbial communities from Petempiche,Puerto Morelos, Mexico - Orbicella C C metagenome | ecosystem: Host-associated > Invertebrates > Cnidaria > Coral | place: Petempiche,Puerto...
AGAATATTGCACTTCATAAATAAACGCCGGGCCCCGATTAAACGCCGGCTTCAAATAAACGCCGGGTCCACGAGGCCAATTTTGAAATAAACGCCGGGGGCGTTTAATTGAGAAAATACGGTACAGGGATTATATTGCGCCAGGGCTCCTTTTCTTTGTTCTGCGGGGAGGGGGCGGGGGGAATCAATTAAATACACTCTATGAAATATAAAGAGTCTTAGAAGCTGGTGGTGGCTTTGATTTGGTGGCTTTGATGGTAACGAGGGAGATCGGGGCTGATCAGTTCCCCTGAAATATTGTCCTGATATTACCCGCTCTAAAACATGCTCCTCTATTCGTTCCTCTAACACCCACGGCAACAAAATAAATGTATTCCTCTAACTTTCCAAATTATACTATTTTCAAAACAATAATTGAATACTTGCTAATCAATTCTGAACTAGCCAGTTAACGTGCGCAAAAAGCCGCGCTATTCACTTGTTTGATACTTACTAACGCTTAGGGAATAAATTTGTTTTTCTTCACGTAAGATGTTCGGAACTTTCCTAACAAACGGCGCCCTGTTACAGCTCCCGATTCTGTAAATGTTGCTTTTTTGCTTATGATCCTTTATGCACCAGTGAAAACCAGTTTTGAAGTTGTTCGCCAGTTTTAATCTGTTATCAGTTTCCTTTATTCTCGAGAGAGACGCATTTAGCGGTGCGTAAGTTAACACGTTGTTCTGGGAATTAGGTGCGAACCGAGGACCAAGAGGGTTGAAGTTCAAGCTATTATCAACATGCGTTAGTTTCGAAGTGTCGTAGCGTGACATTCACAGCATTTGTAATATTTGCGAATGTTGAATATTCCACGAGGTTAATTGAGTCGCCACAAAACTGACATCGCCATCGACAACAGCACGCGTCAGATACAGGTATGTTTTAAACCTTGAGTTGTAATGTACAAAGTTCATCTTGCTTTCTTCCGCTCTCAGCCGAGTTGTTACCAAACAAACGTCCCGGAAACATGCAAACTTTGATACACGCGATGTAACTTTACTGAGCCCTTTATAATGGCCCTTTGAAAATAAACACTAAAGAATGTAGTTGCACTCGCTACCGCTCGTACGGTTAATGAACAAATTTTTAAGCCCACGATCTCAGGTAAAGTCGCAGATATTGTTTAAGGATTAGTTCGTGTCTTCGACTGAATGAATATATAAAGTAATTAGCGATTCGCCGACTCTGGTGTGATTCGATCGGAATTGTCTCTCTACATGTAGCTCACGGAATCGAATAATTTATTTGAGATCGATCATCTACTGACCTTCTATACTGCTTCAAGGTCTAATCTGAATTGTTGAAATTATACCGAACTGAAGACGGAAAAAATGCCAACTTGAAAGTGACAGAGATGACGATGAGAAATGAAGTCGTGTACTACCAAAAGTAGTATTGGAGGGCTGCTGGCCCGAACCTAGTTAAATGATGATTCATCAAAGCAGTGTTTAAAGGTTTTTATTTGCATATTGGTTCTCAAGATCGATATTTTTCTGACTTGCCAAACCGTGGCGGAGTGTAGATAGGAAGTATTTGTCAAAGCGTCTTAATATATTTAACTCATAGTGCAATGTGGCTTATGTGTGGAAATGATATAACGTGAAGAGGTAATTTAATATTCAAAACAAAGCAGGTGAATATAATAGAATTATTGTTAGCACGGTCTTTAAACCAAAACCAAACTACAACTGCTACAACCAATGAAATAAAAGATGTGGTTATTGTCCATCGTGGTTAGATAGATAAATGCACACTATCATTAGGTGGTCGCGATGTTTCGGCAACTAACTGTAAACTGCCCGAAATAAAGTTACTATCCAACGTTGGATTAATCGAGCGTAAGCGAACTCAATCGAAGTTAATTGCTGGTTTTATTGTCATTCTTTCAAAAATAAAAATCAAGAAACTGATATGTGATAGCTGGATGATATATAAACAACGTCGCCGAGAGTTTGATCTAGAAGGTTTCTCATACCTGCGTTTTTCAGAGACATATTTCACCTAGTACATTTATTGAGACGCCATGTTGACGTCCTGCGGAGTGGAACCAACATGGCGAACATAAAGAAACAGAAACATCTGTCATTGAGATAGGCTCCTAACACGAAACTTTACTACTCTAGAGTTCCGACACATTGAAATTAATACTTCGTTTAATAAAAGGACTGTTGCAGTTATTAGAATTCGAAGATACATCATCTTTTGCCATATGCACGCGATAGCCTTCTCGGCTCGCCATTTTTATGTTACGCAACGCAAAAACTGTCACATACTCGATTATAAAACAAAGACACCCGGTCAAGCTAAACTTTGTACAACTTCAAGACCTCAGAAGGTCTCATATCTGATGAAACTAAAACCACAAAAGGATGGAGCCAAATGCATTTTCTTATGTTCTGTGGAGTAAGATGAATGTGTTTTTACTAAATATAACGACCCATAGGCGTTGGAAAGCTCAACGATTCCTGGGCTTAGTACATAAGAAAGACTGCAGGCAGAAAATCATTTTCTCAGTACAGCTTACAATGCGCACAGTCTAACAAATAAACACATTTCAACCTGGATGAGACGACCAAAATTTGTGTGTTTCGCCAGAAATGTGTTTTTCAGTATTTTTACAGATTGGATGACACTCTATATATCTGAGATTGAACCACACTTTATTCTTTTTTCCCAGTAACACTTACATAAAACCAACTCAAGATGCATTCGGAGTCCAGGCTTGGAAACAATGAGTACCGTAACTGGATTGAAGTGGGGCAATTCCTGCTGTTTCTCTCAGATGTCATACACTCTCATTTAGCAACGGAGTTCAATGCGTTCTACGACGCCTTAACAGTCATGGTAGGGTCTGGAACAAAGTGCCACTGTACGTATGCTCCCCGAAAACATAACACGCACAGCTGTAAGTGGACTCAAACCATCGCGAGTTATCACCGATGTCCATCAAAGATCACTTGGTGGGTTTCTGACAATTCTAAATGGGACGATTCTGTATTGGGACCAATGGAAATCGCTCGGCTTTACTCCGGTGAGAAATCCGTGGGCGGCTTACGGTATTTACAGCTTATTCGGCGATGTTCCTATTTTAACGTCTCAGAAAGGTCTCTCAGTGACGTTATTGATGTTTGGAAGAATGTCTGGGGAAATGCACCCGGTCAGAGCATTGGTCACGAGGAGAAACTTCGGGCAGTTGATGTAATAACGAAAGTTCTGCATGAATCTTGGTTTAGAGGGGATCCAAACACCAAGAAAGCCTTGAAAGACATCCAATCAGTCGGATTCTGGGATTATTCCAAGCTTCAAACAGCTGAAGTAAATGTGATGCGTAATTACCGAGAGCTACTAGAGAACAAGAGACAGAAAATGGCTGAAGACATCATGGACGTAAACACAAAACTGGAAAACGCCGAAAGCCTGTTGAAAACCGCGCGAGATCCGGACCAACGCACAGCAGTACCTCTGCGGGAATCTTTCTTATTGTGTTTATTTAACTTTGTTGCAGTTAATTTCAAACTTTTCACAAAGGGTCGACAGAATGTTCATCACCATTTGATGGAAGCTCTTTGTGGTTTTCTTTACTGGTTCACGTTCTACGTTTACATTATTCTTATTTTAGCCTCCATCTGTATTCTTGTTGGAGGTTTAGCAGCAACTTTTGCTGCTGTTAGTTGCAGTCTTTATGTGAAAACCTTCAAACAAGTTTGAACAAAGGCAACAGCCCTTAGCTTTCATGCCCATTTATTTTATAAATGCGATAAATTGTTTACCGAAAGCATGTGACTTTTTTTACTTAAAACCAAAACCAAAGTAATCACTCTGACCAATCACAAAGGCCGGAAAGGCAATCCGATGAACCAATTCAAACTCGAAGTATAGCTGACGAGAAGCGCAGGAAAACGTCAACGAGCGAATTAGGGTTTTACACATTGTGTTTAAATTTTTCACTATTATGCTAGTGCTCGATGCTTAAAAATCTCACTATTATGCTCAAAAGGCGTCACTAATATTATGTTGCCAAAAATATTATAATATTTACCCTTAACGCCTATTATATATATATCGGAAGCACGAAGAACGGCTCAAAGTAATTCTCCATTGCTTCTAACTTGGGTATTGCAAAATGATTTTCTTGTAACTTCTTTCTAACTCTGATGTAGCAGAAGAGAGTTGAATTAGCAAAACCTGTTGACATGTGCTGTATGTACTGTGTATAGTCAAGTGGCTGGTGCTTAGTTTTCTCGTGGCCTACCCAAGACCCCCCAACTATCAGCCAGTTTTTGTCACTAGTGACCTCGTGCTCAGTTCTTTTCCCCGACTACTGTGCTCAACTTAATGCGGCTATGATATGTAAAACCCGAGAACGAATGGATCTCTTCGGCGATACGGCGGCCATTTTGAATTTTGTTGTTTCAAATAGCTATTATGGGATGCTCAGGGGGCAAATTAGTATGTCTTTGCCCATAAGCATCCCATAATAGGTGAAGCAATAGAATTCCAAATTGCCGCCGTATCACTGAAAAGGTCCATCACAATTAGTTTTGGTTTATCTTCTTACTGGACGAAAAAGTGGCGCGAGTTTTTTAACCCAATCGCATAGCGTAGTCATGTAAAAGCAATTACTTTCGACAATCAAGAGAAAACCGCTATAACAGATTCCGTGTTGCCGTGCGTCTGTTCAATAATAGATCACAGATGACGTCAAAATGTGGTAAGAACATCAGTGACACACTCGGCTATCGCCTCGTGTACCACTTACTTGTTCTTACCACATTTTGTCGTCTTCTGTGATCTATTACTGACCAGACGCACGGCAACATGGAATCTATTTGCTTTATATAATAAAGAAACAACAGAAAAAGCTTTTTTATTGTAAAATCTTTCAACATAACTCGAAAGCTGGCCCTTGCCCACTTTGGCGAACACGAAAAAAAAGCCATTTGACGTAATCTATTGTCTATACAAAATGAAGCAATCTCATTGGTTGCTATGCGAGGCAAAGAATTGTGATTGGTCCAGAAAAATCACGCCACTGTCAAACTTGAGTCGAAAGTCGCTTCTCGTGGATCGAAAACTTACAGTGAAAGTAAAATTGAACTGCGAAATCCACAAATCTTGAAGAAAATGCTAAAAAATGAAGTCAGTTTTTGTCATCAGAGCAGCCCTTTGAGCCGAAAAGCTTGGATGTTGTCTTGAATATCGCAGGAGTTGAAAAATCACGCTCGGAAAACTTGCGCTTGCGGTCAACACTGAAGGCCATTCGATTCGAGTTTTGGATGAAAGGAGCATTAGTGACGGTGGAAATTCGTGTCCTCTGTGGTTGGTGATTCTCAAGTCAGTTTGATGTAGCGTCGGAGACACCTTAGAGCTGGGATACAGTTGGCCGCGAGCTGTAGCCCTACTTTTCTCGCTACTGTGCCCTGAAACGAAATGGAACATTAAATTCGAGACAAAGCAATGGTTTCTTGCCTAAAGTAATTTCAAGACCAATTTTGTGTTTGGTTTAGTCTTGCTCGACTGCCGACTGAGACTGCCCGGGTATTTTTTCTGCCGAGGAGTCATTTTCTAGAAAAGAAACGGCGTTTTCTTTCTTCTTCCAGACTCTCGTACTGTTCAATGCCTCGACAAGACGTTTTTGTACCTTATCTTTCCCCAGTCAGGCAAAATAGTATCTAAATTATTCAAAACTAACCGCCATTTTAAACACAGAGGGAAAATTCTTGAAATGATGACGTTAATCGTGCGTCTGTCGTCTAATAGATCATAAGCGAGAACCTATCAAAATGCGAGAATAACTTGGGTTATTATATAAAAAGTCATACATGTATATGACAGACACATCTAAATCGGGTATCTAAATGACAAGACCCGTTTTACAATCAACGCCACATTATTTCGCTGATTTCTGTTGTTACTTCATCATCTACACTTTACTATTCACGGGAAATTCTTTCCCAGCGTTCATTTTATTGACTTTATTGACCTCAATTAGTAGATCCATCACCATTTCACAGAGGACCCGAACACTGTATCAACAATAATATAATCATGGGTAAGTGTGCTGTTGATTTACCTGTGTTCCTGTGTCTTTTTGAGCCGTTTATAAGGGTTTTGAATAGAAGCGAAGGCGGTTTACCTTTCGAATATTATCTTGGTTGCCGCTTTGTAAATGTGACGCTCCGATTAAGTCTTAATTTAAGAAACCTGAGAATCTCTCCCCCAATGAAAGTTAATAGTTAATGACGATTATAATGAAACCTCGAGACGCAATCGGAGCGTCATACTGTATTTACAATTCAAAGCGGCAGACAAAATAACTTGAGTCTCTTTTGACTATTTATTTCTTCAGTTCTGTAAGTCAAACATTTTTTTTCCTAAATAGAGCAAATTAGGCCGGTACCCCGCTTTGCCCAAGATAGTAATTCAATGCTTGGCCATTTCCGACTTAACTTTAACAAACTCATTTTCTATATGATACGTTTTGCACGAGGACTTGTTCCGAAAAAGAGGCAGACGGCAACTTGGAAGTGGTCTACCCGTCAAAGATAAATGATCAAAGCATTTACCGCCTTCGAGTTTGACTCTGTGCCATTCCGAACACTGAAGAATCGATGCTTTAGTTTTGGTTTGTATTGGTTTTTTGACCGTCTTGATTCCTAATATAAATTCCTTTTAGCTTCCTTTCAGCGCCGAAAGGTTTTTTTTGTCTTACTTTATATTAGGTTCGGAAATTAAGTAATGATATTACGCATGGTTATTTAACAAATTGCCACGATGCCCCATGACATAACGGCCAGGAAGTCTTCTTTATTTGTCATCTTCATATCACATATATCTGCCTGGGATAAACATTAGTTAACAGTATATAGACTTATCCGACATCTTGGAAAAAGCTGCATTACCCACAATTGGTCTGTACGATCTGTTGACAATTTGTTATATGATAAACCTCTGATTATTAATCAAGCCTTCAATGAGGCGTTTTAATATTTTATGATATTACTATTCACGGCATGTTAATATTACTTCTTCTTTCGGATAGTTTTGTGGTTTTCGTTCTTCAATGAAAATGAAATTAATTATTTTTAATCAATGTGTTAACGTGCCTTGTGACAACTGAAAAAATATTTTCTGACCTACTTTTGAGATCGAGAACTGGTTATTTTGTATTCAGTGGTGAACGGTAAGATTTAAGGTATAATGGATTTTAAGGAACATGAACCCACATGCACCCACACGTAGAATATTGTATCATATTTAGTACCAATCCATGAGGTTCAGGATAATCAAGTAATGACGCGGCAGTTTTTTCTTTTGCCTGTGAAATGATTTTTAGATCATCTGTTTGTTTACATTTCGTTTGTTACTTAGCTTCGCACTATCTTACGCTTTCGTTTCAGAGTTTAAAACGGATGTCCATTTTTGCCGTCGGTAAATTACACAGGACTTTGAGTGCTACTTATTGCACCATCATGTTCATTTAAATGTGTTATATTCCCAAGTACTTGAAGCACTTTAAACATATTCCCGCGCATTCGTGGAATTAATATTGCTTTTTGCCGCAGAATAAACGGAAATTTCACGTTGTGTAGAAAAGTCTTTTTCCGCTTCCAGGAATGTACCATACACATTTTGGGCACAGAATGTTGAGATTAGGCCGGAATAAACAATTTGGAAAAAATATATTTACTACTTTCCTCGAAAACAAGTCTACAAACTGAAAATTGAGTTCTATTAACTCATAACGTCCTCTTATTCTAGTAATTAAGATATCTTATGTTTCAATTCACGGTGAATGATCACCGCGTTGTGATTTAGCTCTTAATAACGATTGACACTTTAATTTCGCGGCCTTTTAATTTTAAGGCCCTCCGAACCCAATGCTATATCACCGGAAATATACAATAATGTTTTTTCTCAGGAGTGCGCCGTTCTTCACTGAAACTCTTTCCGAAAAATCTTTACAAATTGATGACTAACGTTAAATATATAAAAAGATGCAACGCATGCTTTCCAAATTCTTCTTTTCGGTGAAAAAAGCGGAAAGGAATTGTTTCTTTCTCCTTGGTTTTGATAATGGCTTTTCAGCTTTAGTCGAATTCAAGTGCTTGTGGGTGTTACTAAAATTATTCCGCTTACCATAGTGACTAAGGACATAACTCGACGTTCTAGCACAGTTGACCCACAGAACCATGTGAATAGATCTAAACCAGTATCTCGAGCCCAATACTAAGCGTGTATTGCTCGATGAAAAGATGATAGTTTATGCACCCTTTTCAAAAGCTTCAGGAAAAACAGAACCAAGTCTTCGAAGTTTTCAATCAAACGTTCGTACAGGATATCTTTGGCTGGCTTCCAATTCAAACCCAGAAAGGTGACTTTCATGTCTCCTGCCCCTGTATAGCCCCCATGTATTTCGATTGAGATCATGAGGTCAAAGCCTAAGAGTCAAACATTGAAGAAATTTACTGCTAGCATGGGTTAACGTTCAGCTGGAACAAGTGGTGGATTGAACTGAACACACAAGATTTTCTTCTTTCCAGAAATGTTACATTAAATTTTCAGCTTTGAAATATCCTTTTCAAGTACAGTCTCATGGTGAAAGGAGCTGTACTTGCAAATGTGTTAGAATCACTTTTAAATCACGTGGGAATTATCATAGTTCTATCATGCTTAGGACGCACCAGCTAGATCTCAAGAACGCCAAAATATCTACCATTTTTCACATACAAAGAAGAAACAAACATTCACTCGACTTAACTTGCTTTACACGTATTAAAACTCTCAATAAACCCTTGATACATGACAACATGAAAAGGCACTTGCCCCATATGGTATATTTAGAATGGCGATCAGTTCAGACATATTCATATCGTTTGTTCGGGAGCAGCGCAAAGTATTCGCCCCAGAGACCTCCCTCGCCAAAACACAGTTACAATAACAATCAAAAGTTTTTCCTATAAGGGTATTAAATTATAGACAAAATCCTACAAGGTACCCCACTTTGTAGCTTTGCTGTGTATCATACCCGTCTAAGATAAAGGAGTCATGAAGATACAGGGAAACGGCGATACTACACACCAAACCAGTCAATAATACACGATATTTTTGTTCCCAGAGTTTAAATGAAGTTGTGCAACCAGGGAAGAATGCAAAAATACGATACAAATGGCTAAATTTGCGCAGTGCTAATATCCGATAGGAGCATGTCCGTGATTTACGAGGTTAAAACCCTTGAATGATGTCACAACACGTTTTATTATTTCATTTTAATAACATCATTCAACTGGTATCACCGCAAGAGATACGCCGCTATGCGCTGTTATCGATATTGCCTCCAGCGAAACTCCAGACAATATTGTTTAACCATCATTTACATCCGCAGTTGTTGCTGTTATTGTTATTATTTATTCTCTTTTTGCTCATAGCTTGCTTTAATACACCAGATAGAATTAGAAAACTAGTGTCTGGTGGTCCAGCAATTGGTGCGAGTCAAGAAGAGCATTACCAGTTCTACTACAGTTGTAATCAGAATACCTTGCGCGTAGAGCAATTCATTTCGTGTAAATATCGGTATGTTCACGGTTTGCGTAAGTTAGTAGGTGGGGTGTTAGGCCGAATTGCGTTATCAAAACCTTTCAGGAAAATAACCACAGTACCAAAAAAAACATACTATTTTAGGAACCAGTCGGCAGAATTAGAATCTCTGCTGAGAATTCTTTGAGTTTATATTCTATATTGTTCTTCTACTTGAGCACCAAGAGGTAAGTTCAAAAGCTCACTTCTTCCGGCTTTGCCATTATAAAAGCAAGCTGTAAAGGACGTTTCTCACCATAAGTCGTCAGATAGAGCTGCAGGACATTTTTGATCCTGTCAAACGCCGACGAACGTTCCCAAAGATGAAAGGTATTCTGGTGTTAGCTCTTGCTGGCTTGTTCCTTGGTTGCGCTTTACAGGTTGTCAAGTCAAGAGGACATTTCCACGACGCATTTAACGATGACTACAACGGACTGGAAAGAGATGCACAGGAGTTGACTTCTCCGGATGAATTTGATGACTACAATAGCGAAGAAGACGATGACGATGACACGGATGATGGTGATGATGATGATGATGATGATCTCGATGTTGAAGTCAAAGCCGCCGATGCCTTTGATGATGATGACGACGAGGAAAATGACGAGGAAATGGGAGAATATCACAGGTAAGCGAGACTGGGCTTTATCGCTCCATAGTAACACGGGTCATTTGTCCGAGGGTAGAAAACGCTATGCAATGGATAAATCATTATATAGTCGATTAGTGTTTTAAGAGCAAACTACGCTGTCTACCATAATCCAGTCTTTGAACAGCTGTCAACAGAAAGGTCCTGCTAGATGGATTGTTTTGTAAGAGGAAGGGTAAATAAAGGATGTTGTTATTGTTTGCGGGAACTGAACTGTAATATGGAACTGAATTTAACTGTTTGTAGATTAGAGAGCAGTTTTGCAAAAAGAGCATTACACGATCCGATTAGCTTACATTATTCAAGGACAGACCGATTTTGATAGACCAATTATTCCTCTTCCCTCTCTGCTGTTCAGTCAGTTTAGAACGTTAACCTTGTCAGCTTTTACGATCTGACCACAAACCGTTGAAAATATTATTAACTAATGATAACTTTGTAGGGGGTAATTTTGTTTTACTTTGCCTGTTCTAGTGATGTTCAAGAGGATCCCCGACCAAGACCAGGCTGGTTCCGAAAAATCTTTCGTGGCCGCAAACTTAAGAAAGCACTGGGAAAGGTAGCTCGTAAAATCCGTATACGCTACGAGAGAAGATTCTAATGCAGAGCCAACAAGTTGTGTAAAATCCAAAACTGGATGGCCTTTAAATTTATACCTCGAGTAATGTTGTAAAGTTCATGAATTAAATGTTTACTTCGGTGTTGACCATGTTCTTGTTGTTGGTTTATGAATTTCTTGCAAAACTTTGTTCATGAGTCAAATTTAGTCCAACATTCAAT
>Ga0126338_10003489_pt1 | contig 11042 bp, 5 predicted proteins | sample OrbCmetagenome_2_FD_92529 | JGI IMG/M metagenome (GOLD analysis project Ga0126338, IMG submission 92529) | Coral microbial communities from Petempiche,Puerto Morelos, Mexico - Orbicella C C metagenome | ecosystem: Host-associated > Invertebrates > Cnidaria > Coral | place: Petempiche,Puerto...
AAATTATAGCGAGAAATGGTTATTAAAAATTAATCTAAAAAAGACGCAAACCCTAATTTTCCAAAAACAAAATCGTAAATCAACACGTGACAAATTTTCCTTCTTTCTAAATGGAACTCCAATCGCCAAGGCTTCACAGTACACCTACCTTGGCGTTACTTTTAGCACTAATGGAAGCTTCTCAAATTCTAAAAAGGCTTTAGTTGAGAAGGCTAGAATATCTATTTTCGCATCCAAACGTTATCTTGATTTCAATAAACTTCCTATCAATATGTGTAATAAACTATTTGATACTCTATTTTAACCCATGCTTTTATACGGATCCGAAATCTTGGGAACATATCTCCAATTTTCACATTTCGACCCTCTCCCCTTTTCAATGTTGTAACCACGTGATAGTGTCCACGGAGCGTATTTCAACATTGAAAAGGGGGAGAGGGGGGTTTGGCTATCGACAAAAAGATGCTTTTTGAAATTACGGAAGGACGGCGATAGAAAGCGTTTGTTTTGCTCAAATGTTTCAACACTTTCGTCCATGATTGTAGTTGTTTAGTCGCTATGCCGGCATTCAAGATAATTTCTCTCGCTGAGCGCTACTCTTCAAGGTATTTGTTATTGTATTCAAAATTATTTCTGTCACTGGTCTTCCCACTTTGAGCTGTTTTGTTACTGGATTCCAAGTTATTTTTGTCGCAGGTCGCTTCGCTGCCTTACTTAACATGCGGCCAACGCCAACTTATATCTTCATGACAGTGACCAACTCTAAAGCTCATTGGCTACTTTGGTCACTGTACACAACTAAATATTGCTTTTTCTAGTTCATTTCTATTTGTATTTTTTTCTGTATTATTGTAAACCATCTTATGTTAAGTCGTTTTCTGTAAGCAGTGTGCAATAATAAAAAATGAAACTGCTGCGAGCTATTTCGTTGTCACTGTACCGCTATTCAACATTATTACTGTCGCTGATCACTTCGCTCGGAGCTGTTGTTTTGTTGAGTTATTTTCTAGGCTGATCGCTACACTCGGAGTTGTTTTATCTGCGCTGTTAAAGGGGCTCAGTCTCGGTTTGCGCATATTGAAAAGTTTAGCCTCAATTTTTCAAATTCGTCGTTTGTAATCCGATCCGTGTTAATCTTCTCCATCCTTAGCCATCCTTGTTTCTTTATAGTGTTTTTCTATCTTATTAATTAAGCTGTTATTTTCAGGTTTTCTACCATTTAAAATTAATTTTGTAGGTGGCCAAAATAACTCAAAATATCGTGACTGAGCTTGGTTGGGAATTGCTTTGTTGTGGTATAGTATTCAAATTGATTTCTGTCGCTAATCGCTAGTCCCCTCATTTTCTCTTGGACTGAACTAACCGAACAATGGCATATACATCACGCAAACATTTAACAGATTTGCGCTTAAACAGCTACATTTGACTCATGTGCCAGAACGACTAGCTTTAATGCTTTGAGCTCGAGAGACATAAGCTCGAAAAGATAGATGCAAGAAACATAAGAACGTCTCCAGGCAAACGTATAGCTTTCTCGAAGTGAAGCTACGGCGTCTCTGAAGAATAAGAATCAGCATACTGTACTTGAAACAGTTCTAATCAAACAGCCGGCCGAAATATTCAAAGATCCCCCTATCGTAAAAAGGGCAGATCCTTAAAAGATATACTCGTTCGAGCAAAACTTTAAAAGTGGTTATTACACCGATAAATTTGATAAAAGCTTGCTTCGTTTTGAAATAGTTCCCGTGCTTATACTCGTCGGACTCGCTTTAGGCATCTTATGGCACTGGGAGAGAGTACGTTACAGCTTATGGAGAAAATAAGAACATATATAAAAAGAATTCCTCACCTTTCCTGACCCACTGTAGGATATCTACGAGTTAAGTCTATAGGTAGTGATTTTTGCAATCAGTCATGTTATGATTTGTCATGATCATCATGATTTGCTGTGGTCTCCAGGAAAGTTTATCTCACGTGATGCTTTATGAAACTGCTGACACCCTAATTAAATTGTAAGAAGTTGCTAAAATAATCTTGTAGTATTGTGGTGCATGTGTAGGTTGAAGTAAGTACATGTATAATGTCAGTGTAATTGTTTAGAGTAGACGTTGTTTGGATAGGAAATGGAGATCTATAATGAAATCAAATCAACCAACTTTTTCACATATGAATGCAACACCAGACTTTATTAAAAATCTCGTTGGAACAACAAGGAAATACAGCCCTTCAGTTTATCGTGAAAAACCTCGGCATATGACGTATCATTTTATGGTATATTGGATCTCAGTTGTGATCTGTGGGCAAAGAGTCTGTAATCGAACGTTTCGACGGGATAGAGAGAAAATGAACGTGGAATTCCTGACGATTATTGAAAGAATATATATTGTTTTCTGCGTTATTTTTACACCTGGTAAGTAGAAATCTTTCTATTTGCATTTATTCTTCGCGTAAGAATTTTTCTTCGAGTACGTTGACACGTTGAAAGACACTTTTAAAAAGTGTCAACTTATTTCATGATTCAGCTAAAAGTATACCTATACCAAATTTCATTCAAACTCTCTACTGATTAAAACCATGCCTGAAACAATATCAGCATTTCCAGATATTTAAGTTCCCATGGTAAAAATCGAAATTGTTCTTATGATCATCAATACATGAATTATTACTAGCATAAAGGCAGGCGTTTGATTGCTAACTCATTCAACTGACGAGTGTATTTGCCGAACCTGGTATTTGGCTGTTATGTGAAAAATCAAAACAAAACACAACTGTAACCTATTTTTCAGGGACCTGGGGCGAGTTCAATCCTTGTTTCTCGAGCCAGGTTATCGCGGGTGATGAGAGAAGCGTGACATTAGCTCAAGAGTCTGACTACAAATGCGACGGTGAGCTCGAAAAGGGCTGGTATCATTTTGTCAGCAGCGACGGACTACCCATGAAGATGGCAACACAGTGGATATCGGTAAACAGGTGCAGTTAACTGACATGTTTGTAATAGCGCTTCGTGCTCGTGTATCAGGCTTCGCGGGCTGCTCCGCCGGCTAATCCGCCTGTTCAGCAGGCTATAGTAACTGGACCGAGTGGAGTGCGATACAGGGAGTAATCGTGCGAGTAATTTTAAAATCGGACGACCGAGTAGTGCGAGGCCGATTTGAAATTTCGAGCCTTTTGAGCACTTCGTTTGAGCGAAAAAACCATGAGTGTAAAGCGGGCGTTAGTGACGAACAAAAGGCATAGGCGTCCAATTAAAAGTATCTACAGAAGGTACAAAAGTTTTAATTGGATGCCTGTGATCGGACGCCCACATGATGCTATTTTAAGAAATTTCACCAGCATCAGCACTTTTGGTTGTCTCCTTCTCCACAACGTTTTTTTTTTACAGTAGCGATTAATTTTAATTTAATTTATTATCTGTATGTAATTTAGTGGAGTGAATCTGCAATAAATAAATAAATAAGTATATAAATAAATAAATAAATAAATAAAAATAAATATATTTTGCTTGATGCAAATGAGTCTTACACAAACAAGACATCTAAATTATGATTCACTTGGAAGTAAGAATGCACAAAGCTATTGATGCCAATTGAATCACCGATAGCATTAATTTTAGGGCCTTTTGGATGAAGAAATGGCCCGGAAATGATATTTTGCTGTTAGTTTAGTAAATGAATTTCTTCAGAACCTTTTTTAAGTTTGGAGTAGTTCATAAAGACAAGAGGTTAATTAAAAGAAGCTTGACGAGACTTGTTTACACATACAGATGAGTTACAACCATCTTTATTCTTTAAACCTGAGCTGGAGCCAAATTAGGTTCATGTGAAGTTACAGCCCAACTGACTGTGAATCTATTAACCAACAGGTGCGGAACATATTCTTCAGTGTGGTTGAATAAGCAGCATCCGTCATCAGATCAAGGTATTATCACTTGTGAAGTGTGCGCGAATGTTTTTAACATCACTGTCGAGTGCCCGTGGCCCTGGAACATCCGAGTGAAAAACTGCGGCGGTTTTTTTGTGTACGAGTTGAAAGCTACACCGTACTGTCCAATGCGATACTGCACTAGTATATGAACATTGTGAAAAGCAGCGTCTTTTGATACCACCATTACCCGGCTCAAAGAAACGGCAAGGAGGGAAACACAAATCAGCTACAGGGGGCTTCAACTGAAAAGTGTAATGCAGGAAAAAAAAAACAGTATTTACAAAGAGACTCTGGGCATCTAGTTAAAAACATTTCGCAAACAAGGTTTAGCTTCTCAAATTTTATCAAGACCCTACAACTGAAGGAGACATCACATAACTTCGGATGTTCTGTTAGACCGGAAGTGTACAATTCATACATCAATAAATAGGACGCTTCTAATCGCCCCCTTTTCAATTTGTAAAATAATTTTCATGGCAAAACAAGGTCTCGAAAAAGTCAAATTACGGTCGTACCGCCAGTAAGGGTCACCTCTCTTTCCTCTTATTACACGAACGAAAAGGTTAAGAGTTTTCTTCCAATGAAAATTCTCATGTTCTCGTTGCTCCAGTAAGCATCTTACGATGCCACACTAGAGCTATGCCCGCTAATCAAACTTTCATTAAGCAATGTAAACTGTGGGATACAAACAATAAATACATCAAATTCGATTTATTATTCAGGGAAGTTTTTTTTATTATTATCTTGACGAAAAATCGTCACACAACAATACATCTGTTATCAATATCTGTTGTTGGCAGCATCTATAAATGGAAAAAATTCCTTAAAGCTTTTTCATTTTTAAAAACTTTCCACAAGTGATTTATTTAGTACTCTGAATTTTTACATAACTAGATCTTTGTCATGAAATACGTACCTTACAAATAAATTAAACTAAGGTTTAGTACGTTTTATCATGCGACGACGAGACGACGTGACAAACATTGCGTGACGGGGCGCAAGTATTGTGAGTGTATAAGAAATAGAAACTCAGTTTCAGTGTAAGGATAGCCTGTTAGAACAGGCGTCCGCAACAAAAAGTTTCTGCTTTTAAAGGACAATTTTTATAGGCCTTTTTTCACCCAGACCAACAGTTGTTCCGTTCGCTGGAATATTGCGCCTCAACTGGATCAGATTTCAGTCTCTATTGGCTGTTTGAGTTTAGAGGAAGCTCGTTTTCTTGGTTCCAGTGCTAGAGATGTTTGGTACAGCATGTCCTCATCCATAAGGTTGTCTTTGGATATCAGATACTGAATAATCTGTAAACAGTAATTGACATTAAAAACATTAAATTATTTAACATCCTTTGAAACAACGCTGCACAGAGTACAAAGTGAAAGCAGGAGTGAAACAGTACTTCAGTTTTCTAAATAACACCAAGTACAAAACAAAATAAGACTTTTTGCGAAGCATCTTTCACTTGGTTAAATACTCTCTTACGTTTTTATCGGGCTCCAGCGTGTACTTGTTCTGTTGATAATGATGAATTTCTTCAATAACTTGAGCGATCTGAAAAGCGACAAACAATCTTAAAATGGAATTAGCACAAGATTGTAACCTGCGCTAAGATTTCCACAGAAGAAAGCAAAGAACATATACGACAGCTTTAAGGACTCAAAGGAAACGATTTGAAGTTACACCCATCTTTCCGCTGTTAAAATCAGATACGCTAGGTGTTCAAAGAAGCAGCTCCTCACCATTCTCATTTTGGAGAAATTAATGAGTCCATTCTCGTTACTGTTGGGTGTGCCATCCTCAATGAACGCCAAGTCCGTTAAGTAGAACCCAAGATATGGAATGCACGGAGGGTCCGCACTGTAATCAACACAACCACAAACCAAGTTATTAACACAACACGTCCTATTAGCTTTTCATGACACTTCTTTATACATTTCTGCTAAGTCGCAAAACCGTAAATTTGAAGGCTTTTGTATACGCTTCCACAGTTGCCAAGGAGCCTGAACAAAAGATGAGAATATAAGTTGACGTGGAAAATTTGGATGGCACCGTTTCCAGTGTTCACCCTCTGACAGGGTAAGCCAAAGGAATAAGAGTCATTTAGCTGACAACACGTGTAGTGTACTGACTCTATTGTCACCTTCCAACATTTTTAACGAAATAAAGCGAAATAATTTTAAGGTCTGATTAGCAGACCAAATACTTATGACGTATCGGTATGCTGCAGAATTCACACCACAGTATATTTACAAACTTACCATCGAAGAGCATCTCGCATGTTCTTAAACCGACCATCAGAACTGACCAATTTTTGCAGACGATCGATTAGTGTCCGAGTCTATGAAGGGACAAACAAGGAATTAGGGTAAAGGGTAAAGGAAGGTCCGTCTACGTTTTGCCCTGCTCTATTTCTCTGATTGTGCCTACCATGATATACTAACAGAAAGTTGCCATGGGCAACCCTTACAAGACCGCTAATAAGCTGTGCCCTTACTACTACTTTAAAATAACTTGTAGTCAGAGCAGCTGTTCCAAGGCTGTTCATGAAGCAACTAGTAGTCCTCTATTACCCCGGATGGGAAAGCCTACACAACTGAGCAGTATAGCTCCTCCGGTTCAAGCCTCTTCCAGGCGTTCAGTTAATTGGGGCGCAGCGCGAAAAATAGCGCACAAAAAATAGGGGAGGGTCAGGGAGAAGCGCAGCGCGGAAGGCAAGAGTTCGTTTGCTTCTCATCAAGCCCCTTTTCCCTTTTTTCGTTCGCCATTTTCCGTGCGGCGCCTAAACTAACTGAAAGCCTGGTAGAGGCTTCTCCGATTTGAACACTCAACTTTGTAAGCTCAAGTTCAACCCCTTAATTACCGCGCGTCCACACGTTAAAAGCTGACTACTTTTTTGTGCCATACAAAATAACGCACCACAACTCTTATTCCGTTTTTGCCGGGCCTTTGAAACGTTAAAAGAATGACGTTAAGATGATTGGCGAACTCGTTGAATACAGTTGATCGCTTACCTGTTTAGATACCTTCTCCCAAGTCTTCTTCAGTCTGTAGATTGAACTACTCATGAAGGCGGAAGTAATTTCTAGCACGGAGTTAAAGTTATGGAGATTGCGGCAGACCTCCGCTACTGCTGCCCACTTCTCTATCGCCGTGGCGCGTGCTGAGGGAGACTGGTGCTTTACTATTTCTGACGCTACCAGGGAACTTGTCTGGAAAACAAACACAACGTAACGTAACATGACAACGAAGGGCAAGGTTACAAATATATATATATCGAGGAAATGACTCTTCCCCATGCAAACACACACAATATAATCCACTCGCACGTTATTGCTTCGTCTGTGACATCTTTACCATGTTCACTCTTTACTGACAACAAAACATGATCTTCTTTCTTCAAATATTTTCAAACCGCACCCGGAATTTAAATGCCATTTCAAGACGGTATTACGGCTTTGAAAAGACGCCATACAAAGAAACTTGAATCATCCTAGTTCACTTTTTCAAGATTGAAAGAGTGATTTCAAAACCTATCGGAGCTCTGCAATAGTAAGTAGATATACACTTGATTCGGGAGCTGCCAATGATGACATGTATCCAACTTACCTCATTAAATCGTTTTGTCACGCGAAGAATGTTCGGGGCTCGAACGTTTTTATCCGACTTCATCCAAGAAAGGTTGAGAAATTCACTGAAACAATAGTACAATGGTTTGATTAGACTGTTCTAAACAGAGCGAACAACGGAGAGTTATCATCGCTTTAAGGTCAATATCTTACTTACTGTGAAGGAACATTGGAAAAAATAAGGTGTTCCACGAATGTGAGTTGCTCGGCCATTTGAGTAGCGGAGATTTTATCAAATGTTGCCAAGTCCTCTTGCTTCGTTGTCTGCGTAGTGCCCAGACAAGAAACGGACAATTAGTAAATACATTGCATAAACAAACAAAAGAGCAGATAGGCCGTTATTAAGAAAAGCATCACACACACTTAATACAGAAGGTAGAAACCGAGAGACCAAGAGACAGACCGACAGACAGACAAGCAGGCAGGTAGACAGACAGGCGCGCAGACAGACAAACAGACAAGCAGGCAGGCAGACAGACAAGACAGACAGGCAGACAGACAGACAGGCACGCAGGCAGGAAGACAGACAGGCGCGCAGGCAGACAGACAGACAAGCAGGCAGGCAGACAGACAGACAGACAGGCAGGTAGACTTACCGACCGACCGGCAGACAGACAGACAGAAAGGCCGTCAGAGATAGAAAAAAGATAATGGCAGGGAAGATGACTAGGTGTCACCCGTGGTGTTCCTATGCTGGAGATTTTGCATGCAGTGTTCATGTGTGACTGAAACCAAGAAGATCAGCTCGCATCGACGCTTATACCAGCCGGCTCACACAAACGATAAACACTAACAAACGTTTGGGTGTCAAAGTGCATTTGTATGGCTTTGTTTTAAGTGCCGCTAACTTACCATGGACAAAAATGTTGCTTCAAATGAAAGAGTTGCTTGTAATTCTTTGTGTTTTCGCTCTAGTGTCCTGTACAAAATTGAAATAAGTAATGCCGTGACTTTTCCTCATCGTTCTTACAGGTCTAATTATTGCTCTTCACTATATGCAAATCCTGTATTTAACCTGTACTTGTTTTCTACACGGTTTCTCTGATCAAGCTCAAGATAATTTTAAGCCGTAGAGTTTTAACTATTTTACACTTTTAGCTCGGCAATACTGTCACGTGCGGTCAAGGAAGCCACAGATGACCTAGTTGTAAAGGGAAAAGAAGGCATTTCTGGGCAATAACTGATAATCTACCATTAACCGAAGACGGTTTACCTTATAATAGCCGTTGCAAATTTCTGCTCTAGATTCGTTGATCCATCATTGCTTAGAATGTGATTCATTGATGAGATTAGCTGATCTTTCAAAGCTGGATCAGCTTCAAAATCCTACAGACGAACACAGGTTCAAAGAACAGTTACGTCAAGCAAAGAAACAGGAATATAAAAATCCAAAAGAAAAGAGTTTCACGGCACGAGCAACACTTACTTCAGGATGTTTTGTAACCCAGTGACGTAGCACAGTCAGCACTCTCATGGTTGCCAAGTGAGTGTTCGAGGAAAGCAATTCGCGGATTGTGTGACCTGGACAGACAGAGACATAAACAAACAAGCAGGTGTTTATGGAAGACAGTTCAATTTTTTTTAAAATTCAAGAGACTACAGTTTATTGTCTACTCACCAAAACGGAATTTAGTTGCAGTAGGTGAGGTGGCTGCATATGACGGAGACGCGCCCGCGGTGGCAGCGGCGAAGGCTGAGGCCGCAGATGATATACTTGACCTGCGCCGGGATGGCCTTGATGATGTCACAACAACTCCAGCACTAACGCTGCTTGCTGAAGGTGAAAGAGGAGAACGTGGAGAGCTTATGGGAGAAACGGGCGACTTAGGCGGCGGGTGAGAGGAAAGCTTTGGCGAGCTGGGACGACGCTGTGTTTTTAAATTCAACACCCTTTCCTCCGCTTCCTTGACGATCTTGTAAAGACGACACGGTGAGCTTGGCCTTCGTGTAGACAGTTTATTTTGCGTCAATTCAGGGCTCTGGTCACCGGTAATTCCCAGACAGCCAACAGTAGGATCCGTGTTGCGTTCGCGTTGCGCACTGGGAGATGACCGTCGCCGACAATCCGTGGCTTTGGGTGTTTGAAATAAGTCGTCACCATGCCTAGCTACATCACCGTTTTCAACCGCATTGGGAATTCTTCTCCTTGTTTTCTCCACACTGATGTGATCTGAATGAGTTATAGATTGGCTTTGTGATGAAGATGAGTTAAAGACAGGATCTCTTGTCAGAACAGCTGCACCAGACGAACAAGCACGAGATCTCCTACCGCGAGCCTTGGGCGGCGCCTGCAGTTCAAATTTCAACTCGCTAAAAATGTCGTCTTCATGGCACGACGATAGCAATGAGCTGCTTTTACCAATCTCTCCCGACATGAAATCAGACGAGCTGCTCTGGGCCCGAGTGCGAATATTCCCTCGTGACAAGAATGGAGAGCTGTAGTTCCTAGCCCCTCCATGTCGGATTGGCGTCGGTGAATCTTCTTCTGGTGAGTGAGGAGGATCACAAGAGGACTCTGGAAACTCGAAGGCAGCGGACTCGCCTAAGGCAGAAGGTGAGGAGTGACGCCTGTAGGAATGGTAGTTGGTGGGACACAGTCGGTCAGGTGTCCGAGTGGCTGCAGTAGATTTAGACATGTTCTCTGCCTGCTCGTTATCGGACGGCATTTTTACGTCAGACACAGTGATGGAGATGGACTGCGAAGGAGAGGGTTGATTCTTTTCACCAAAGAACTTGCTGCGACCTTCAAAAGGAAAGAAAAATAAACTTCAGATTTCAAATCACCAGTGACATGTGCTGGAACCTAATATATAACGCATATTCTACCGCTTCCAATGCTGCTATCGGCTTTTTTTTTTAGCGAGATAGCTGTTATCTAGCAGCGGAATCTAGCACACAACAATGAGAGGCTTAATCCACAACCGATTTGGGTGCAAAACAGAACTTCACAGATCGCAGCATAGCATTACCTTTCTTCTTGTCTTGTCGAGGACTGAGCGCCTCACTCGGCAGCGATACAGAGCGGACCTTACGGCTGACTGGAGAGAACACGTCTGTTGCTAAATACAGCGGGTAGTCCTTAGCATTATGCGAGTAGTAAAACTGCAGCAGTGTATCTAGAAGCGCTGACGCTGATGTGTACACGCGATAAGTAATGAGAAACGTGTTTAAGAAGTCAGCACTTAGGAAACGAATGTCTAGAAGACGCTCCAACAGACGCTCCAAGCTGGCGTGACGTATCTGCAAGAATAATTATACGAGGGGGAAATATTAATAGAATTGCGTATCGCGCGCGAATGGTGACCATAAAGTCCTTTGATGACAATGGTGACAATGGTGACAATAAAGTCCTAAGTCCTAAGTTCATAACCACCGACCGGTTAGCTCAGTGGTAGAGCACCGGACTAGCGTGCGGGAGGTCGCAGGTTCAAACCCCGGCCGGACCAACACTCAGGGTCTTTAAATAATTGAGGAGAAAGTGCTGCCTTTGTAATG